>ERZ1106932.515-NODE-515-length-8814-cov-4.441945_pt1 | contig 8814 bp, 7 predicted proteins | sample MGYA00403665_ERZ1106932 | MGnify/ENA primary metagenome ERZ1106932 (study PRJEB35170, sample SAMEA104062448) | human gut metagenome | biome: human gut; feature: human-associated habitat; material: faeces | place: Denmark | collected 2012-08-24 ... | reverse complement strand
CGAGAATACGCGTCATTGCCAGCGTTTTGCGGAATTCTTCGGTCAGTTCCTGACTGGTTTCGTTCTTCGCCATCGTTACATTCCTCCGTAGGTATCGTTCTTATCGACCATCGCGGCGTTTTCCGTGATGAACTGACGGCGAAGTTCGGGGATATCCCCCATTAAAAGGGAGAACATCTTGTCCGCTTCCATCGCGTCCGACATCGAAACGCGGCGGAGCGTGCGCGTTGCGGGGCACATCGTCGTCTCCCACAGTTGCTCCTTGCTCATCTCGCCCAGACCTTTATACCGCTGGAATTCGATCTGCTTGGCTTTGTCCTGATGCGCGGCGATGAATTGCTGTTGCTCTTCGTCCGAATAGAGATAGGTGTCCGGCTCGCCCTTCACGCTCGCCTTATACAGGGGCGGCACGGCGGAATAGACGTGCCCGTGCTCGATCAGCGGGCGCATATAGCGGAAGAGGAAGGTCAATAAGAGGATACGGATATGCGCGCCGTCCACGTCGGCGTCGGTCATCGAAATGATGCGGTCGTAACGGAGTTTGCTCTCGTCGAACTCGTCTAAAATGCCGCAACCGAAGGCGGTGATCATCGCCTTGATCTCGTTATTTTCCAGAACGCGGTTCATTCTCACCTTTTCCACGTTGAGAATTTTGCCGCGCAAGGGCAGGATCGCCTGAAAGCGTCTGTCCCGTCCCTGTTTCGCCGTGCCGCCTGCCGAGTCTCCCTCTACGATATAGATTTCGCAAAGCTCGCTTCTCCTGTCCGAGCAGTCCGCCAGCTTTCCGGGCAATGTCGTGCTTTCGAGGATTCCCTTGCGCCGCGTCAGATCGCGCGCGTTGCGCGCGGCGTCCCGCGCCTTCTGCGCGGTGATACAGCGGAGCACGAGCTCCCGCGCGACCGCGGGATTTTCTTCGAGGAAGGTACCCATGTGCTCGGTCACGCATTTATTGACGAACGCGCGGATAGAGCTGTTGTTCAGCTTGTCCTTGGTCTGGGACTCGAACTGCGCGTTGACGAGCTTGACGGACACGACCGCCGTAATCCCCTCGCGCACGTCCTCGCCCGTGAGCTTGTCGTTCTCTTTGAGGACGTTGAGCTTCCTGCCCGCGTCGTTGATGACTTTCGTGAGCGCCATTTTCAATCCCTCGACGTGCGTTCCGCCGTCAATGGTGTTGACGTTGTTCGCGTAGCTGTATATGACTTCGTTATAGCTCTCGTTGTATTGTATCGCCACTTCGCAGACGGTGTCGCCGTCCGATTCCTCGAAATATACGGGCTCGGGGAAAAGCAGCTCCTCGCGGCTCTTGTTGAGTTCCTCGACGAAGGAACGGATTCCGCCCTCGTAGCAGAAGGAATCCCGCTTTTCCTGACCGGGACGCTTGTCCTCCAAGGAAATCCTGAGCCCCTTGTTGAGGTAGGCGAGCTCGCGGAGCCGCCCCTTCAAAGCGTCGTAATTAAAGACGGTCGTCTCGAAAATTTCGTCGTCGGGCATGAAAGTGACCTTCGTGCCCGTGATTTGAGTATCCCCGACGATGGCGACCGAGCGCTGCGGCACGCCGCGGTTATAGACCTGTTTATAGATGTGGCCGTTCTGATACACCTCCGCTTCCAGCCATTCGGAGAGCGCGTTGACAGCCTTGACGCCGACGCCGTGCAGGCCGCTCGATACCTTATAGCCCGAATCGCCGCCGAATTTGCCGCCCGCGTTGACCTTGGTAAAGACGACTTCCAGCGTGGAAATCCCCTCTTTGGGGTGAATGTCCGTGGGAATCCCGCGGCCGTTGTCCGAAACGCTGCAACTGCCGTCCGCGTTCAGAACGACCTCGATGTGCGTGCAATATCCCGCAAGCGCTTCGTCTATGGAGTTGTCCACCACTTCGTGCACGAGGTGGTGAAGCCCCTTCGCATCCGTGGACGAAATATACATGCCGGGACGCTTTCTGATGTGTTCCAGACCGTCCAGAACCTGAATTTGTTCGGCGCCGTATTCGCCCTCAACTCTTTCCGCCATTTTTTAAGCTCCTGTTCGCTTTTCTTTAAGAAAAGCGGGTTATTTTACCTTCTTATTATACCACAATCGAAAAAAAAAGTACAGCGTTTTGCCCGTTTTTTTCTATCTTTCTTTTCCGCATGGCCCTTTTAACCCGTTTTTTTGCGTTCAGACGCGTTTTTCAATCGTCTTTGATAAAGTATACGTCCCCCGACGCGGCTCTTTTCTGCGGCGATTTTTTCCGCCTTTAACGAAAGGCGGCGTTCGAGAATTTTTTTACGGAAATTGCGGATACTTATATCCGAAAAGCGAAACAAAAAAGCGGCCGCGAAAAAAGCGCGGCGAAAGCGAAGAAACGAAAACGGTAAAAATACGGGAGGCAAAACATGAGTATCGACGAAAGAACGACCGCCTGTCAGGGCTGCAAAAAAGAAATCGAAACGGGAAAGGCATTTTTTTGTCCCGACTGCGGGGAGATCGTCTGCCCCGACTGCGCGAAAAAGAACCGCGGTATGTGCCGACGGTGTTTTTCTCCGCTCGAAAGGTTCAGCTGAAACGAATTTTCCGAGCCGAAAAAACCTTGCGCGAAAAAAGCGCCTTCGGGTACGGCGTTTGTCCGTATTCGGGGGCGTTTTTTGCCGAAAAGGAGAAAACTTCCCATAAGAATAGACAAAATCCCACGCCGATTGGGTTTTCTTTTTGTCTCTTTTCCTGTATAATAGGCTCATCAAATCATAAAAGGAGCCGTTAAAAAAATGGATACGCAAAAGACGGGAGAATTTCTTCGGGCTCTGCGGAAAGCAAAAGGACTTACGCAGGAGGAGGTCGCAGAGCAACTGTTTCTCTCCCCGAAAACCGTTTCGAGGTGGGAAAGCGGCGCGGGACTTCCCGACATCAATATCATTTCGGGCGTGGCGGCCCTCTACGGCGTCACGGTGGACGAAATCCTGCAAGGCGAAAGAAAGACGGACAGATCGGAAAACCTGACCGAACAGACAAAAAGGCTGAAAAACGACGGCAGAGCGAGAATGATACAGGAAAATCTGCTTAAAAAATACAATGTATTCTTTATCGTCGCCGTCTCCGTACTCGGATTTTTTCTGCTTCTCGAAATCCTTTTGGGATTTCTCGTCGATAAACTCGCGGCGCTCGTGCTCATGCCGCTCGGCATGGCCGCGGCACTGCTCGTCGAAACATACGGAAATTCCGAAATCAAACGGATCTCTTCGGAAAACGAAGACGACGCTCTCGCGGCGGGCATAGAAAAAGCCAAAAAGACGATTCGGAGAAAAAATCTCCTGTTCGCCGATATTTTCGCGGGCGTTCTGTTCCTCTCCCTCGCCCTCGTCGGCATCATGTTTCCCGCAAACGGAGAAGATATCCGCTTCTTCCCTCTTTACTGCGGAACGTTTACTTTTTACGTCTTTCTCGTTTGTCTTTTGGCAGGTTATCTGATTCTCCGCTCCTTTTTCTCGAAATACAGGATACGGGAAAACCGAAACCTCTTTTCCCAAAAACTCTATGCGACGGCGCTCGTCCTGTCCGTCTTTTCCGCCCTTTTCGCCGCGACGGCCCTCGTTTCCGTTTTTGAACACACCGAATCGCGCGCAGTATGGACGACAGCAGATGTAGTATGGACCGAAGAGGGCGGGGTATGGTCCGAGGCAACCCGAACGGCGGAAAGCTGGATTTTCCTTCTCTTTTTCGGACTGAAAGAGAGCTTTCTCTGTCGGGGCATCGCCATAGGATTTTTTGCCGCCGCCTCGGTACTCTTTGCCGTCGGGTGCATAATCAAAAAGCAAAAGGCAGTGTTTTTGCTGTGCGGAACGGTTTTCGGCCTGAGCGCTCCTTTTATTTCTCTTCTCGACTTTTCCGGAGAATACGCCGCGCTCAATCCCTTAGCGATTTTTGCCGCGCTCGGGAGCGTCGTCTGCGCGGTTCTGCTCATCGTCAACGAGCGACGCCTGCGCAAACAAAACGAGAACGGAAAAAGCGACGCGCAATGACGTTTTTTCCGCCCGACGGAACGCAAAAGAAAGAAATTTTTCCCGCGGCTAAAAAACCGCGGCGGCCTTTTTCGGAAGCCGCCGCGGTTTTTTAGTCGGTCAATCGGTTAATTTGAAAAACCGTTAAAATTTTCTTTTCTTCAAAAGGCTTGTAAAAAATTTATACAAGTCAGCCTTTCTTATGGTCTGAAAAATATTCTTCGAGGACTTTTATGCTCTCTTCCCGCAGGATGCCCGAAGTAACCCGCGGCCGCCAAAAAGAATTTTCAAATACCGTCTCGCAGCAGCCGTTTCCTTCGTTTCCGAGAATGTGTTCCAGATCCGCGTTGCCCGCGCCGTATACCAGACGCCCCAGCTTTACCCAGACGAGCGCGCCGCTGCACATGAAACACGGCTCACAGCTGGAATACAGCGTATATTCTTTGAGGTCCGCGATCCCCGTCCTCGCGCAGAAATCCCGAATCAGTCCCGTTTCGGCGTGATAAGTGGGATCGTGCTCCGTGTAAATCCGATTTTCGCTCTCGAAAACGATCTCTCCGCCTTTGACGAGCACCGCGCCGAACGGTTCGTTTCCGCGGCGCACCGCCGAACGGGAAAGCTCTATCGCCCGTTTCATAAAAATTTCGTCTTGTATCGTCATTTCTTCTTCCATTTGTTTTGCGTTTATCCTTTGCAGGCTTTCGCCCGTCTTTATGATTTTCTCCGCCTTTCCGCCGTTATCCCGCGTTTGATTTTTCGCCTTCTCATTACCGCGGAAAAATTTCCCGCACGACGGAGAGCACTTCCTCGGGGGAAGAACAGGAAAACAGGCGTTCCTTATACGCCGCCGCGCCGCGTATTCCCTTGATGTAAAACACGACCATTTTCCGCATGAACACCGTCGTGAAACGCTCGTCGAACACCTTTCTCGTCTCCGACATCTGCCCCTCGATCATTTCGCGTTTATCCTCCGAAGGGGAGCCCGTAAACGCGCAGAAAATCTGCGGGTCGGACAGCGCCGCGCGCGCGATCATGATTCCGTCCGCGCCCGTTTCGTCCATGAGCTTTTCTCCGTCGGAAACGGAAAATACCCCGCCGTTGGCGATGACGGGAATTTTCACGGCCGATTTCGCCGCGGCGATCTCCTTAAAATTCACTTCGCCCGAATAATATTTATCCCGCGTGCGGCCGTGGACGGTCAAAAGCGCGGCCCCCGCGCCTTCCATGCGCTTTGCGAACTCCGCGGAAATCAATTTTTCTCCCGTCACCCCGATACGGAATTTTACCGTCACCGCCTTGCCGCTCTTTACGCATTCCGAGACGATCTTTTCCGCCAGCAACGGATTTTCCAAAAGCGCGCTGCCCTCCCCGTTCTTATAAATTTTCGGCACGGGACAGCCCATGTTGATGTCGACCACGGGAAAGGGCGCGAGCTCTTCGCTCTCACAAGCCGCGCGCAGAACGTCGGGCTCGCTCCCGAAAAGCTGCACCGCGCGCGGCGTTTCGAGCTCGGTCGTATACAGCAGCTCCTTCGTGTTCTCGCTGCCGTATTTCAAGCCCTTCGCGCTGACCATTTCGGTGAACGCAAACCCCGCGCCGTATTTTTTACAGAGCATGCGGAAAGGATAATTCGTATACCCCGCCAGCGGAGCCAGAAAGACGTTGTTTTCCGTCTCCACGGGGCCTATTTGGATTCTTTTCAGCCTCATTCCCCCTTCTCCTCCGCCGCTTTCATCGCCCTGTAATAAGCCTCTTTCTCCTCGTCCGAAAGGGCGTTGACGTCCTTTCCGTCCGCAAGCACCGCGCTTTCGTATGCTGTAAATCTCCTTTTGATTTTCTTCACCGTATCGAGGAGCGCTTCCTCGCAGTCCGCCCCGACTTCGCGTCCCAAATTGACGGCGCTCATCAACACGTCGCCGAGTTCCGAAGCGATTTCCTTCTTATCGCCCGCATCCCGCGCCGCTTTCAGTTCGGAAATTTCCTCGAACAGTTTTTGTTCGGCGCTTTCGTAATCCGCATATCCCCAGCCGCCCTTTTCCACGCGCTTGGCCACCTTCTGCGCCTGCATCAGCGCGGGAAAGACCTTCGGCACGTCGTTGACCGCGTCCGAAAACGTCTCCTGATGCTTTTCCTTCATCTTGTTCTTTTCCCACACGGACAGCGCGCCCGCCTCTCCGTCCGCCTTGTCCTTGCCGAAAATGTGCGTGTGACGGGTAATCAGCTTTTCGCAGACTCCCGTCGTGACGTCCGCGAGGTCGAACGAACCGCTCTCCTCTTTCATCACCGCGTGAAAGACCGCTTGCAGCAAGATGTCCCCCGTCTCTTCCAAAACTTTGTCGTCGTCGCCCGATTCGATGGCGTCCGCCAGCTCGTACGCCTCCTCGACGGCGTTCATTTTTATGCTCTCGGGCGTCTGCACCCTGTCCCAAGGACACCCGTCAGGACGACGGAGCCGCTCGACGAGCTCTTTGAGGTCGGAAAGCGTAAACCGCTTCTTTTCGAGCAGGGGAATACGCTCCACCGCCACCGCCGAATCGTAACCGTAAGCGTTTTGGCGATCGAGTTCGAAGAGTTTGATTTTTTTCGTTTCTCCGCCGCTTATGTAGAGAACTTCCGTCTCCTCCCCGAATACGTCCGAAAGCCGCAGCTTGACGTCGCCCGCCAAAGCTCGGTCGTCCATGTCGTACACGACGAGCGGCGCGGGAAGCTCGGGCGTCTCCGCCAGCTCGTACGCAGAAACCGCCGTATAGGAGCACTCCGCAAACCCCGCCGCCCGCACCAGCGCCGACACGCGGGAAACGCCGTCGATAATTCTGAGCTTTCCCCTCAGCCGACTTTTCAGCGCGCGCACCGAATTGTCTTCGGACGCGGCTCCGTCCACGCAGTATACCGTCCCGTCGCCCGATTTCGCCACTTCCGCCGCCAGATTCTTGTTCAGCGTGGAAAAACTGCGGCTGCGCTTATACACTTCGTCGAGGCAGGTATGCTCCACGCCCAGTGCAGCCAGATTCCGATACGAACGGGTGAGCGCCGTCCGCGCAATCACCCGTTTCGCCTCTAAAATCGCCCGTTTTCCGTTCTCCGTCAAATCGCCTTCTTCCGCTCCCAAGCCGACTACCGTAATCATGAAATCCTTTCTCCTTCTTCTCGGTTCCGAAATGCTCCGCCCGAACAGGAACGCTCGCGCGGCCTAGCCCGACGCTCTATTCTCCTTTCGGCGAAGCGGGCGCAGACAACGCCGCTCCCCGCCCTTTCTTACGTCTCGTAACGAATAAATTATACATCAAATCGAGCGAGAATGCAACCAAATAGCAGACGTCCGCGGCGATTGCCGCCCCGAAAACGGAAATCTGCGGGCGGGAAACGAGCAGAAAATTCAAGGCCGTCTTGACAGCGACCGCGATTCCCATGGACAGCGCCGCGAATTTCGGCTTTCCCATGCCCGTAAGGCAGGCGGAGAGCGTCTGCGTACAGGAGAGCGTCACCGCGCTGACGGAAAAGACCTTCACCAATTTCACGAGCGTCGCCGTCTCCTCCGCGGAGAGCGCGCGGAAAATGACACGCACGGCGGGAGAGGCGAGAAGGAAGAGCCCCGCGGCGCAGGGAACGGAAACCGCCAAGGTGACGAGGAGCGCATAGACCATGCGGCGGCGCGCGCCGTTCTTTCCCCCGACGATTTCCGAAGCGGAGGAAGCCGAGACGGCGGGAACGCTGGCCGCCGCGATTCCGTAACAGACGGATACGGGGAGATTGATAATCGTCACGGCGCCGCCGGAAAACAGCCCGTAAAGCGCGACGGCGTCCTCGGTATACCGTTTGAGCAGCCTAACGATGATCACGCTGTCCAAGAGCGAGGAGAGCGGCAGGAGCGCTGCCGACAGCGTGACGGGAATGCTCAGTCTGAGGACGGACTTCATCGAAACCCTGTCCCCCTTCTTCAAGCCTGAAAAGGGCTCGGGGACGCGGCGGAACAGAAAGGCCATCAGCGCGAGCGCGCACGCCTCGGAAACGGATACGGACAGGAGGATATAAGTCACCGCTTTTTCGACGTCCGAACGGAACAGGTAAGCGAACAGCAATCCGAAGCCCACCTTTACGACCTGTTCGGTCACTTCGGAAAGCGCCGTCGGAAACATATTGTTTTCCCCCTGAAACCAGCCGCGGAACACCGAAATCGCGGAGACGAGCAGGACGGAGGGCGCGAGGGCCAGATAGCCGTTTTTTACTTCGGGGCAGTCCTGCGCGCGGGAAAGGAGGGGCGAAAGCGCCATCATCAACAGCGTTCCCAACGCGCCGATCGAGAGAAAGAGGACAAAGGAACTTTTGAGAAGGGATTGGGAGGATATGCCCCGCGCGTGCTTTTCCGCCACCATTTTGGCGATGGAGGAAGGGATTCCCGTCGCGGAAACGGTGAGCAGGAGGCAGTAAAAGGGATAGACCATCTGATAGAGCCCCATGCCGTAGCCGCCGATGATGTTCGTGAGCGGAATCCGATAGAGCGCGCCGATGAGTTTTGCGATAAATCCGCCTACGGCGATGGTCGCCGCCCCCTTCAAAAACGATTGTTTTTTCATCTTCCCGTCCTTCTTCCGCAAACCTGCGAAAAATGTGCGGGGATTTTCCCCGCCACCGTTATTTTTCGCAATCGCGGCCCCTTTTATGCCCAAAGATCGGCATGCGGAAAAGGAGAAAACAAATCGGAAGCAGAACACAGGCTTCAAAAGAGAAAATCGAAGTCCGACCATGAAAAAAATTTTTTCAGAAAATTCCCAGCGGCTCGGAAATTATAATTCATCCATATCTAGTCCAATCAATAAGGGATATACTCCGTAGATCG
>ERZ1106932.514-NODE-514-length-8819-cov-17.623916_pt1 | contig 8819 bp, 7 predicted proteins | sample MGYA00403665_ERZ1106932 | MGnify/ENA primary metagenome ERZ1106932 (study PRJEB35170, sample SAMEA104062448) | human gut metagenome | biome: human gut; feature: human-associated habitat; material: faeces | place: Denmark | collected 2012-08-24 ... | reverse complement strand
AATTGTCCGCATGATCGTTTGGGTACGCTGTGCGGCAACTTTGTTCGGAATCGTTTTGTTGACGGCGGCGAGGATAAACATTGACTCTTTTGAAAAGGTTTTTGACGCGCTTCTCGTTGCGGTAAGTTTTTTGTGCTTCACGATTCCGCCGCTGTGCGTAATGGGTATTTGGAAAATAAATATTTTACCCGATTTTTTGTGGCTGTTTTTTGCGGTTGCGATCGTGGGCCTCGTCTTTATGTTTTTGAAAATTTCTAAACGGACAATTTTGGGAAACGTACTTTTATTGGCGTTTGCGATTTTGGATTTATCGATATTTTGGATTTTTGAAAGATATATGGATACGGGAACAATTATCCTGTCGTTCGTTTTTGCTTCGCATGACTGGCCGATCGGATTTGTAACCGTATTTATGATTGGGATTTCTTTAATTGTCGGAATCGCGTTAAAGAGGTCTTTGCACGGAAAAATTTCCGTTGCCATAGAGGAATTCGACCGTACCTATGGTATGGAAGACGATAAAAAAATAACAAGGAGTAACGAAATGGAAAACTGTATCTTTTGCAAAATCATTCGCGGGGAAATTCCATCTGCGAAAGTGTACGAGGACGAGGAGCTCATCGTCATCAAGGACATCGAACCTAAGGCGAAACTGCATTATCTCTGTATTCCGAAAGAACATTTCGCGTATCTTTCGCAACTCGATGAGAATCGTGCGGAGCTCTTAAAACGCTGTTTTTTGAAAATCGCCGAACTTCGGGATACGTTGGGCTTGCAAGACGGGTACCGGATTATTATCAATCAAGGCGAAAATGGAGGCCAGACCGTTCGGCATCTGCATATTCATTTGCTCGGCGGAGAGCCGCTGACGGGATTTTAATAGTAAAGGTGAGGGAAAATAATGGATAATAAAGAGTATATCAAGGTTTCAAAAGAGATCAAAAATTATAAGATTGCAAGAATGAACATTATGGTGTTCATAATTTTTACGATCGTCAATATGTTCATGCTGTTCGCGGACAGATATTTCCTTTTCAGTATTTACAGCAGCACTTCGTTCTTTGTCGCGGGCGTCGTCTGGAAGGAAGTATACGGGAATAGCTTCTTGGCTTTAGGCTTTGCGATAGGACTTCTCATTCTTGCCGTGTTTTTCGTCTTTTGGCTGCTTTCCAAAAAACACCGCTGGGCGATAATCGTCCTTTTGGTATTGTTTTCTTTGGATTCGGTGCTGCTTATTGTCGATTGTATTTCAGCGATGAAAGAGGGCGCATTTTCGTTATTGTTGGATATCCTCTTTCACGCGCTCATGATGTACTATCTGATTTTGGGCGTGAAATCGTCGGGAGAACTCCAAAAGCATTTCCCGCAGGGAGTAAATTTGACGGCGGCGCAATTAGACGAGGCGTACCGCTTGGAAAACAGTATCGACCCGCATACGGGGACTCCTTTGAACGGAGCTTCTATTCCCTCAGGCGAGGGAAACTCCGTCGGATCAACCGTTGCTTCCGATATGGCAACTTCCGGCGAGGCGTGTGTTTCTTCCGATAAAAAGAACTCCGGCGTGGTTGTTTCCTGCAACGAAAACGATGTCTCGTCCGCCGCGGGCGGAAACGATTCCGCTGCGTCGACGAACGATAAGCTGGACTCTCCCGTTATCGAAGAAGATACATCGAAAGGCCGTGCTATTTTGGAGGCAAGATATAACAATTCGCTGATAAAAGTCAAAGCCTCTCCATTCGTCTGGGGAAAAGCGAAAATCATCATCGACGGGAAAGTATATGCCTGCGAAAAGGTCGGAGGATATAAGAGCAAGGATATTTCGGCGGTTTTCAACGGCGTGGAGTACATATACAGATACGAATATCATTATTTCGGACCAAACTACTATTTGCTTGCAAACGGGCGGATAATCGCAAGTAAATAAAAAATAAGTTATAAAATCCGAAAAAGGTGTCAATAATCCCTTTCGCAAGACCTTGAAGGTCCTGCGGGAGGGATTTTTTATGGCCTTCGGCATAAAACAGTTTTTTTCGGCTGCGGCGGCTCTGCTGGCGTCCCTGTTTATCGGACTGACCGTCTGTCTCATGAATGTTTCCGCTTTTTCGGGGGGACGGAGCACCTATTATCTTTATTCCCCGTCTTCACAGGCGGAGATATCAGAGACTCTCGAACTTTGCGATTTGGCGGCTTTGAGCGGCGAGAGCGTCGTCTACCTCGATGTCGGCGCAAAGGGCAGTTTGACGGAAGAAGGAAAAGGCTTATCCGCGGAAGGAAAAGAAATTGCCGAAAAGATTATTAAGCGTTATCGGGCAAAGCTGTGCTTTGCCGAAGAGATTTCGGAAACGGTCTCTTATTATTGTTATTCGCCCATGTTGAAAGGCGGAGTGGTGCTTAGAGGAAAAAAAATAAATTTTCATATTGCCGTACGGACAGAAAGCATCGTTTTAGGGACGCCGATTATCTTCGGAGGATATTGAGAAAAGAGAACCTTCAAATCGATGGAACAGAGAAAAAATTCTCCCCTGATAAAAATTTTTTATTTTTAAGTATAAAATACAAAATCGGGGGCAACAATTTACATACAAAATACATTTTTCGGAGGATTTCAAAAATGAAGGAACAGAACGAAAGCGGTAAATCGCATACGAGCGTAAGAAACAAAAAATTGTATATGTATATCGCTCTCGGATGTGCGGCGGTACTTCTGGCAGCGGCGATAATCATTACTTCGGTGGCTTTGGCCAGCCGCGATAATCAGCTCAATCACAGCGATACGACGCAAGGCGGATCGTCAGATGACGATCAAGATGTCATCAACACACCGGAGGAATTCGGTATGCCCGTGGAGGTGGTGAGTATCAGCAACGAATATGGTTTCTATTATAACCAGACGCTGAACAACTACTATGAACATACGGGTGTCGATTTTTCCGCGGCGGCGGGTACGGAAGTCTTTGCGGCGCGTTCGGGAAAAATCGAAAGTATCTATACTTCCGACGTCCTTGTAGGTACGCAGATTATCATCGATCACGGCGACGGAATAAAGACAGTCTACGAATATGTAGAGGCGAAAGAAGGGCTGAAAGCCGGCGACGAAGTAAAGAAGGGCGACGTCATCGCGACCGTAGCGGAGGCGAACGGCAAGGAATATAAGGACGGCCCGCACCTGCATTTCGAAGTGTTTGAAAACAATGCGACGGTCGATCCCGCAAAATATCTCACCTTTGAAGAAAAGTAAAAAACAAGCCGGTCGTTTCCGCGAGGTGCGGCCGGCGTTTTATACAGTCATAAAGCGAATTATTTTTGCATAAAATAACCTGCTAATACTTTTTAGGGGTTATTTTTTTATGAAACGTATTCTTTGTTTTTTGCTTTCCGCCGTGAGCCTTGTCGCTCTGATGATCGGAGCGGTCGGCTGTAAAGATTCCGAAAGCGGCGAGTGCGTATATGAGATTACCGCCGAATATGTTCCCGAAACCGCTACATTGACCGCGATGATGAAAGTGGAATACAAAAATACGACGGCAAACGAAATCAGCGAACTGAAGTTCAACCTGTATCCGAACGCTTATCGCGAGGACGCCGCTTATCAGCCGGTGTCCGCCGTCTATTCCTCCTCTGCCTATTATGCGGGAAAAAGTTACGGGAGCATGGAGATTTCCAGTGTTGACGGAGCAAAAAATTGGGAAATAAAGGGTGAGGACGAAAATATTCTCAGTGTTTCGCTCGAAGAATCTCTGTTTCCGGGCGATAAAGTAAACTTGAATATTTGTTTTCTGACCAAGCTTGCAAAAATCAATCACCGCACCGGTGTGGGACAAAAATCAGTCAATCTCGGAAATTTCTTCCCCATTCTCTGCGCTTATACCGACGACGGTTTTTATGAGTGCGTTTACTATTCCGACGGCGATCCTTTCTTTTCCGAATGCGCTTCGTATAAAGTGACGTTGACCGTTCCCAAGGATTATACCGTCGCCGCGACGGGAAAAATCACTTCCGAACGGACCTTGGAAAGCAAAAAAGAATATGTCATGTCTGCGACGAACGTCCGCGATTTCGCTATCGTGCTCTCCGATTGCTTTGAGGTGGCCGAAAGCAAATGGGAGGGGATAGACATTCGCTATTATTACTACAACGACGAAAAACCTGCGGCGCACCTCGCGGCGGTGCAGGAGGCTCTCGCCTATTATTCCTCGACATTCGGCAAGTACCCTTATGAAACGTATTCTGTGGTTCAGACGGGGTTCTGCTACGGCGGAATGGAATTTCCGGGATTGGTGCTTATCAGCGACGCTCTGACGGAAGAAAACTGCTTGTATACGATCGTACATGAGACTGCTCATCAATGGTGGTGTGTTGCCGTAGGCAGCAATCAGGTAGAAAACGCATGGCAGGACGAGGGATTGACGGAATATTCCGCCGCGCTGTTCTTTGAAAATCATCCCGACTACGGATTTACGCGCGAACAGCTCATTGCGGACGCTTTGGCGGAATATCGTTCCTATTATAACGTTTACAGCCAAGTATTCGGAGACGCGGATACGCGTATGACTCGTTCGCTCAAAGACTATCTGAGCGAATATGAATATCGCAGCATAGCTTACGATAAAGGTGCGATTTTATTCGATACTCTGCGCACGTCCATCGGAGACAAACGCTTTTTTGCGGGACTTAAGAGATACTATTCCGGCTATAAGTTCAAGACAGCCGAACCGGAGGATATGATAGGCTGTTTTGAAAAATCGGGGGTAGATGTGGCAGGCTTTTTCGATTCGTTTTTGAGCGGAAAGGCGGTTATATAATCGGGCGGAAAAATATCTGAAAAATTTTTGTGGAAAAATACTTGCCAAAATAGGTTTTGGGGCGTATAATAGAATAGAAGTAAGTCGGAAGCATAATCGGATATTTTCTGATTTTCCGACGGAATATTTCCAAACAAGGAGCAATTATGGACGCTGTCCCTGACAACCGAAGTAGCAAGACCACAATTTCAGGAGATCCGCTGTGCCTCGATATGTACGATTTTACAGAAGATTTGTTTATTGACTGACCTTCGATATTGAAAAGAGTACGACGCACGGGCGGTTTTTCCCGTGCGTTTTTTTACGCATTTTCCTTCGGAAAATTGCCGTAAAGACGCCTTTGAACACTTATTTTTTGAGGCGGTACGATTATGATAAAATTTTACAAAACTGATGAAAACCTGCGCATTGTGCCTGCGGACGCCTTTGAAAGGCGCTGTTGGGTGGAAATGGTCAATCCCACGGACGACGAAGTGGACGATATCTGTGAACTGAGCGGAATTCCCGAAGAAATGCTCAAAGCCGCATTGGACGAAGAGGAATCCGCACGGGTAGATACCGATGAGGGAGCTACCATGTACGTGGTGGATAGCCCGATGATGGTAGATACGGAGGAAGGGGATTCCTATACGACCATTCCCGTCGCCATTATTTACAATAATAAATGTATCGTGACGGTATCTTTGAATCCGAATCCCGTCCTTGCAAATTTCAGCTCTAACCGGAGTCGGATTTCCACGCTCAAACCCGTGGGATTTATTCTTAATTTCATGCTGGAAAACGTCAAGCGTTTTTCCTATTCTTTGAAGCAAATCGATAAAAAATCCCTGCGTTTGCAGGCAGAACTTCATAAATCCATGCGAAATCAGGAACTCATCGAGCTTTTGGGCCTGCAAGACTCCCTTGTGTATTTCTCCACTTCCCTGAGCGCGAATTCTTCCGTATACGGTCGGCTTTCCCGCATGGAACCCGTTCAGTCCAATCCCGATTATCAGGATTTGTACGACGATGTGCTCATTGAGACTCGTCAGGCCGTAGAGATGTGTAGCATCTATCGAGATATTTTGAAAACGACCATGGATGCGTTCAGTTCCGTTATTTCCAATAATGTAAATAATGTCGTCAAGCGTTTGACCGTCATCACGATTTTGGTGGCAATTCCGACGCTCATCGCAGGCCTGCTCGGCATGAATGTCGATCTTCCTTTCGGTATGGGCGTACATGGAGACGGCGCGGCGTGGGAATTTTGGTTAATTCTCGCCATTTCTGTCGTCCTTACGGCGGTCTGTTCGGTACTGCTCGTAAAAATGACCGATTCGGTGAAAATTCGTACCCCTAAACAAGTAAAAAAGAAAAGGAGGCGCGGCTGATGCCTATTTTACAGTATAAATGCAGCAAATGCGGAAAAAAGTTTGAAGAGTTGGTAAAATCTCATACCGAAAAAGTGGTTTGTCCCGATTGCGGAGGAGAAACGGTTCGGGATTATTCGGGTGCCGTATATTCCTCGACGGGGAAAAAGCCCTCGTCCTGTACGGGACACTGTTCCACTTGCAGCGGCTGTCATTGATTGTCTCTTGGAAACAATAAATTTCTTTGTGCGGTTTCAACTAATGTCGAGCGATTTTACTGTAATTCTTTTTGTTTCTTGACTTCGCGCGACCATAATTATATAGAACTGCAATAGATCATGCGTTCATGGTGTTTTTTGTCGAATGTTTCAAAAAAATTTCAAAAATCTTAAAAAAGATAAAAAAACACTTGACATAATTTTTTCTAAGTGCTATTATGTATAAGCTGTCACCGAAAGAGGCAACCTCTTTTATACAGCTCCCGACTTTAGTCGGGGGGTAAACGAAGATTCACAACTGCATAGCAAAGAAAGTTTTGTATTATGGAAAATAATATAAGACGAGTACGAAAGGCAAAAATTTTCATAGAGAAAGTTAAAGCTAATAGGTTAATGCAAAAGAGCACGAGAGGACAATTTTGAAGGAAGGTCTTTGAGTAGCTGCAAGAACAGATTAGCCGAGTAAGAATGATAGAATTTTTGTAGAGAAGACGAGTAGAAAGAAGATCAAGCTACAAAGGGCTTACGGAGAATGCCTTGGTACATGGCGCCGAAGAAGGACGTGACAAGCTGCGAAAAGCTGCGCGGAGGAGCAAATATCCTGTGATGCGCAGATATCCGAATGAGGGAACTCCATACGAGTAATATCGTATGATCCGTTACTGAATCCATAGGTAACGGAGGGGAACCCGGGGAACTGAAACATCTAAGTACCCGGAGGAAAAGAAAACAAAAGTGATTCCGAAAGTAGTGGCGAGCGAAATCGGAGAAGCCCAAACCGGATGTAGTAATATATTCGGGGTAAGGACCGCGAGATAGCATCAGGATGAGTAGTCGAATTACCTGGAAAGGTAAGACAAAGAGGGTGAAATCCCCGTAGACGAAACTTTGAGAGAGCGAGCGGGATCCAGAGTACGTCAGGACACGAGAAATCCGGACGGAAGAAATGGGGACCATCCCAGAAGGCTAAATACGACCATGTGACCGATAGCGAAGAGTACCGTGAGGGAAAGGTGAAAAGAACCCCGGGAGGGGAGTGAAATAGAACCTGAAACCGTAAGCTTACAAGCAGACAGAGCGCCATAGGAGTGTGATGTCGTACTTTTTGTAGAACGGGCCGGCGAGTTACGATGTGATGCGAGGTTAAGTGTCAAAGACACGGAGCCGAAGCGAAAGCGAATCTGAAGAGGGTGAGAAGTATCATGTCGTAGACCCGAAACCGAATGACCTAACCATGAGCAGGTTGAAGCAATGGTAAAACGTTGTGGAGGACCGAACACACGCCTGTTGAAATAGTCGGTGATGACTTGTGGTTAGCGGAGAAATTCCAAACGAATTCGGATATAGCTGGTTCTCCTCGAAATAGCTTTAGGGCTAGCCTCGCATATAATCCTTGTCGGTAGAGCACTAAATGGCCTAGGGGGCTTCACAGCCTACCGAAGCTTATTAAACTCCGAATGGCAAGGAATTGAGTGCGGGAGTCAGACAGCGACAGCTAAGTGCCGTTGTCAAAAGGGAAACAGCCCAGATCTACAGCTAAGGTCCCGAAGTACAGGTTAAGTGGAAAAGGATGTGACAATGCATAGACAACCAGGATGTTGGCTCAGAAGCAGCCACGCATTAAAAGAGTGCGTAATAGCTCACTGGTCGAGTGATGTTGCGCCGAAAATTAACGGGGCTCAAACCTGACACCGAAGCTTAGGAATACGCGAAGCGTATTGGTAGAGGAGCAATGTATACGAGCGGAAGCCGTACCGGAAGGAGCGGTGGATTGTATAGAAGAGAGAATGCCGGCATAAGTAGCGAGAGCGGAGCGAGAAACTCCGCCGTCGAAAGTCTGAGGTTTTCCGGGGAAGGTTCGTCCACCCGGAGTAAGTCGGGACCTAAGCGGAGGCCGAAAGGCGTACGTGATGGACAACAGGTTGATAATCCTGTACTACCGAGAGAGTTAATGAAGCAGTGACACGGAAAGATAGAAGAAGCGCGCAGATGGAAAAGCGCGTCCAAGCAGTGAGGGAGGCTTGTAGTAAAGTACGCAAGTCATAATCCTGGGCTGTGACGGGGAGTGGACCAAGGAAACGAAGTCTTTGAATCTACGCCGGCGAGAAAAGCTGCTAAATGTTTCGAGGTACCCGTACCGCAAACCGACACAGGTAGACGAGAAGAAAATTCTAAGACGAACGGGAGAACCATTGTTAAGGAACTCGGCAAAATGACCCCGTAACTTCGGGAGAAGGGGAGCCACAGAGATGTGGCCGCAGTGAAGAGGCCCAAGCGACTGTTTATCAAAAACACAGGTTTCTGCGAAAGCGCAAGCTGACGTATAGGAGCTGACGCCTGCCCAGTGCCGGAAGGTCAAGGGGAAGTGTTAGGGGAAACTCGAAGCACCGAACTTAAGCCCCGGTGAACGGCGGCCGTAACTATAACGGTCCTAAGGTAGCGAAATTCCT
>ERZ1106932.513-NODE-513-length-8825-cov-1.872406_pt1 | contig 8825 bp, 8 predicted proteins | sample MGYA00403665_ERZ1106932 | MGnify/ENA primary metagenome ERZ1106932 (study PRJEB35170, sample SAMEA104062448) | human gut metagenome | biome: human gut; feature: human-associated habitat; material: faeces | place: Denmark | collected 2012-08-24 ... | reverse complement strand
CAGACCTTTCCGTCGTCATCGATGTCGATCTTGACGTTGGTCTCCTCGATGATCTTCTGGTTATCTTCGGGGGTCATATCACCCTTTTCTTCCCATATATCACGAGAAGAAGTGCGGCCTTTCAGAAAAGTGGCAAAGAGCAGGCGGTCAAGGGGAGAGCGTTTTGTGGTGTCCATTGGCAAGCCTCGCTTTCTATTTTTGTCCGTACAATAAAACTGATTTTAGTATAGCATGAATTGAAGTGTACTATCAAGACCACATTCTTGCGGGTTATGAAAAATTTTCGGAGCAAGAGAGGATATGTACGCCGCCCGTAGGCGGCAAAAATCAGTCCATAGGAAATTCGATCTCTGCAAACTGCTCATCGGTCAGGAGCTTCAATTTATCAATCACATTTTCAGACAGTTCTCGCAGGGCGGTTTCGTCGGGCATCAGGTAGCACTGCATCAGTCGCAACTCGTGGATAAGCCCCAGCCGGGTGCCGGAGTTGTAGAGCATCATCAGGGTCAATTCTTCGTGATTAAAGTTCATGGCTGTTCCTCGCTTTCCGGCAGACGGTAGGATTGCACTCCGGGGCATCGCACTTTTCCTTGAGATTCATCAGCACCGAAGGGCGTTCCGGCTGCTTGTCCAGAAACCCCTGTAAATCTTTGAAGCCGATGCTGTCCACATAATGCACAGACACCTCGCCATTGCGTTTAAGTGCAATCACATCGCTGACCGACAGGCTGTGTCCCTCAAAATCCTGCGGACGGGAGAGGTTGAACACCTGAAACAGTTCTTCCAAAACCTCGTTGTTCGGCACATCCTGCCACATGGCGGGCAGATCAGCATAGTAGGTGACCTCGTAATGCTCCGGGTCGGGCGTTTTGCCTCGACGATTCAACTCCCGCATAGAAGCAAATCTTTCATCGAAGATTTTTTCGTCATGCCGCAGCTGCATCACCATATAAACATCGCACCCTGCGTTCAGAAACTTCTGCGGGATGTCCGTCATGGGTTCGCCGTCAAAACTCTGGTTCCATTTTTGCTGCATTGTCCACCTCACAGTTCTGGCGCAGACCGTGCAGACGATTTTGGCGCAGACGTATCACTTGCCAGTTCTGCCAGCTTTTCCAGTGTGGAAGGGCGATGGTCTGCACTCAGTTCCTCGGCTTCCGCAACTTTATCCATGACGGCATCGTAGTCCTGCAACAGCCGCCGCCCCTTTTCCATGTGGTGCGCTTCCAGAATCTGCTCACGGGCTTCCTGAATGGTCAGTTCCGGGGCATCCAACTGTCCACCGTCCATCACAGAATAATCGCTGTGGTAGAGTGTGTAGTCCCATCCATCCTCACAGGACTGGATGGCAAGATAGCCTTTGCCGCCCAGTTCCCATGCAGCCTGCTCGTCCTGTGTCTGAATCTCCGGGTAGAAGTCTGCATGGTTTCGTTCCATGACTTCGGCAAACTGGCAGATGTGGAACACATTGCCCAAACCGCCCATGTCAAAGTGATAATCATCCAGATGTTCCACCCGTGCCGTAAAACTGCGCCCATCCGGGTAATCCACCTGAATCACGCCGCCATCGGGAATGCGGTAGAGGTCGTCATAGTGGCTGTTGATGAGACGAATATCCTTCGGCAGCGTTTCCGGCTCCCAGATGCGCCGCTTGCCGATGCCCGCCTGAGGGATATTTTCGAGGATCTTTACGCTTTCCTGTTGGATGACCTTGCGGTCATCGTCCGAAAGTTCAAACAGATACCAGTTCCGGGCGGCAGAAATGGCGTTCCTGCCATCGGGCGGCAGGTTCTTTTCCGAGATCTGCCCGCTTTCCAGCGGCTCACCGGTCACCTTGTTGTAGGTGGCAAAGCCGACCCCTGCACCGTTTTCCCGGAGATGCAGATAGCGTTCATCGTTGATAAGGTAGACCGCTTCTTTTATCTGCTCCATCAGCACCCACCTTCAAATTCCAGCGAAAACTTGCTGCGGCCATCGGCTTCACAGGACAGCAGCACGGTGGCATTGTAGGTCTTGCCCTTGGCACTCTTGCAGTCCTTCAGCCGAACCCGGCCATCCCGCAGCAGCTTGTCTGCCACATGGTAATCCAGACGCTTGCCCAGACGCTTAAAGAACGCATTGTCCTTCCACAGCACGAAACGGCAAGGGTTGGATTCACAGAACCAGCCTTTTTCACGCTCTACAACATTTGCACCGCAATTCGGGCAGACACCAAAAATTTGGTTTTTCATAAGCGCACTCGCTCCTTTCCTAGCCTCAGTGGTCGTTACCAGCGAGGAGATCATCTCTTTAATTTCAGTCATAAAAGTTTCCGGCTCCATTTCGCCACGCTCGATTTGCAGCAGCTTTGTTTCCCAATCGGCGGTCATTTCCGGGGATTGGATCTCTTCGGGCATCACGGTAATGAGGGCTTTGCCCTTATCCGTGGGCAGCAGCACCTTGGTTTTCTTGGTGCCTTTCCGTTCCAGAAAGCCCTTCTGCACCAGCTTTTCGATGGTGGCAGCTCTGGTTGCTGGAGTGCCGATGCCCTGACGCTCCACGCCCTCCGGCATACTGTCTGCACTGGCGTTTTCCATCGCATGAAGTAGAAGGTCCTCGGTGAAATGCTTCGGCGGGGACGTTTGACCTTCCTTCAGTTCGGCACCGGCAACACTGCACTGGCTCTGCTCCTGCACATCCGGCAGAACAGCCGGTTCTTTCTGCTTGCCCAGCAGCTCGCCCAGCATTTTTCGCTCCACCGCTTTCCATCCCTCGGACAGCACAACTTTGCCTTTGGCGGTAAATTCTTCGCCTGCGCAGATGGTAGTCAAGGTGGTTTCTGCATAGCAGTAAGGCTCACCCACGGCGCAGAGCAGCCGTGCGGCAATCAACCGCAGAATATTCCGCTCTCCGGCAGGGAGGGCGGCAAGATCTGCGTTCGCCATGCTTTTCGTAGGCAGCAGCGCATGGTGGTCGGTGACCTTGCTGCCATTGATGACCTGCTGCACATGGATGGAAAACGTTTCCTCCACGGCAAACGCCTTTCTCACATCCGTCACCAGCCCCGGAAGGGAAGCCGCCATATCCTCCGTCAAAAACCGGCTGTCCGTGCGGGGGTAGGTGATAAGCCGCTTTTCGTAAAGGCTTTGGGCATAATCTAAGGTCTGCTGTGCCGTAAATCCCAGCAGACGGTTGGCATCCCGCTGCAATGCGGTAAGGTCATAGAGCTGCGGCGGGCTTTCGGATTTCTCCTTGCGTTCCATCTTCTGCACCGTGACGCGCCCCTCCTTTCGGCATTTGGAAAGCAACAATTCGGCATCCGCTTTCTGAGCAAACCGTTTGCTGGATGCGGTGCCGCCGTCTGCAAGGGTCAGGGCAACCGTGTAGAATTTCTCTGGGGTAAAGGCGGCAATGGCGGCTTCTCGCACCACCGTCATGGCAAGCACCGGGGTCATAACACGCCCCACCGCCAGCGGTTGACCGTACAGACACGAAAAAAGCCGGGAAGCGTTAATGCCGACCATCCAATCGGCACGTTCCCGGCAGAGTGCTGCGTTCTACAGCGCATCGTATTCAGTTGACGGTTTGAGGTGGGCAAAGCCCTCCCGGATAGCGTTTTCTTCCATGCTGGACAGCCACAGGCGGGTAAAGGGCTTTTTGCACCCGGCTTGCTGATACACTAAGCGGAAGATCAGTTCTCCCTCGCGTCCTGCATCTGTAGGATAGTTCTCGGAGGTGACTTTTCTGACTTTGTTACTCGATGGCATCCAATGGGCCGATAAAGCGGTAGAAAATCTGGATTTTCTGGACGTATTCGCCATCGACCTTTTCCGCTTTGGATACCAGAATCTTGTCAATCAGCTGATGCAGAATCTTATAGTTCAGTTCGGTGATGCCAGCGTACTTGCTGACTTCATCAATAAAATCCTGAATCTTGTCCAGCTGATCGTGTTCAGCACGGCCTTCCCGCTCGTACTGCTCAATCTTCTCGGTCAGTTCAGCCTGTTCTTTGTCGTAGCGATCTGCAAGCATTTGAAAACGTTTCTCCGGGAGAAGTCCCTTTGATACGTCCTCATAAAGTTTTGCATACAGGTCTTCGATTTCTGCGATTCGTGCTTTACACTGCTTCAAATCCCGTTTGTGCTGCGCCCGGTCAGAGGACACCCGGAGGTGCATCTGATTTGCAATCTTCTTCACAAGGGCTTCCCGATTGCTCACAGCGGCCTTTGCGTGTGCCTGAATGTCCGCAAAGACAGCTTCATGCAGAACACGGGCTTCCAAATTATGAGAGTCACAGGCTTTCGCACCATATTTCCGATAAGTGCTGCAACAATAAAAGGTCTGATCCAGAACACTGTTACGTTTGCGCCTGTGCTCGACCTTGACTAACATCGTTCTGCCGCAGTCTGCACAGCGGACGATGCCCTTGAAGATATTGTCGTAGTCGGTCTTATCACACATAAAACAACCGGAACGGCTGTAAAGGATTCGCTGCACGTTCTCCCAACGGTCTTGTGGGATGATTGCTTCATGTGTATTCGGAACGATAGCGCGTTCTTCAAACGGAATATAACGCCGCTTTTTGGATTTCATGGACACGGTGGGCTTGGCTTCGTAGATGATGTGTCCGGCGTAGACTGGGCTGTGCAGAACCTGACTGATATAGGCACTGTCCCAATCATACATCTTTTCATCATCAATAAAGCGGCCAAACATCTCTTTCTTGTAGTAACACGGCTTCAAGACTTTTTCATCGTGGAGCCGCTTGGCGATGCGGTGAAGCCCCAGCCCTTCCTCTGCCATTGAATAGATATACTCAACAACGGGGGCGGTGTTCGGGTCGATCACAAGGTGATTGTGGTCGGCAGGGTCTTTCTGGTAGCCAAACGGTGCGCCGCTGGAGATATACTTTCCACTTTTCTTGCGTGTCCGAAGGGCACTCTTGATTTTTCGGGAAGTGTCTTTGGCGTACATTTCATTGATGATGTTTCGGAACGGGGCAATATCCATCTGGGATTGCTCGTTGGAATCATAACCATCGTTGATTGCAATATAGCGGACACCGTGTTCAGGAAAGAAGATTTCCATATACGTTCCGGTTTCGATGTGGTTGCGTCCAAGTCGGGACTGGTCTTTGGTAATGACTGTTGCCACCTTTCCTTCCCGGATATCATCCAGAAGTTCCTGAAAGGCAGGGCGGTCAGAGTTCGTACCGCTGTAACCATCATCAACATAGTACTGGCAATTCCCGAAACCGTTGCGTGTGGCATACTCCATAAGCATCGCCTTTTGAGTGCGGATGCTCAGGCTTTCGCTGTTTGAACCGTCATCTTTTGACAGTCGGCAGTATAAAGCAGTTACTTTTTTGTCCTTTTCCATGTGTACCTCCATAATGGAAAAGAGACCTCATCAATCACATTGTAGCGGATGCTGCGTGATGATGCAAGCCCTTTTCCGCAGTAAAACGTCCAATTAGCCAGCGGCGAGATACGATTCGGCAGTTTTACGAATTTCTTCTTCCGCAAGCCGCTGAAAAAGCGTATTCATCGGCACATTGCCGATATAATGGCGTTCCACGATCAGGCGCACGGACTTCGGACTTCTCGGCGCACGGCTGCGTTCAGCAGACTTCTTCTCGGATTTTTCTTTGTTCAAGGGCAGACCTCCTCATTCATGTGGTGCAAATACGGAAAGGAATGGATGGATTCTATTCGTTTTTCTCTTTTTGTTTTATTACGTTGGTTAGGTGAAAGTTTTCTTCGATACAGTCTTAAAGGCTGCTATACTGCATAGGAAAAATATCTTTTGCAGATGCCATTAAGAATCTGCATCACAGAATCGTGATTTTGGCGGTTCTTGAATCGTGAAAAACGCAGAACTATTCAACATTTGGAATTTTCACAAAGATGTGATTGGGCGAAGAAAACCGCGTTCGTCTGCGCTCAATCAATCCCGCAGCGTCCAATTCCTTAAGCGCACTGGAAACACTGACAGTGCTGCGCCCTAGCTGCTCAGCCAAAGAGCAAATCGTAAAAATGACAAACACGAAACCACGTTCATCTATCCAGAGATTTTTCTGCGAGAGCGTGGCACGGTCGAGTAGCAGCACATAAGTCATTTTTGCAGTCTGACTCAGGTCAAGTTCCAAAAGGAAGCGTGGGTATGGGAGAAACGGCGGCAGCGGAGTTTGCGTGGTAAGATATTCTGAAATGTTGATCACCTCCAGCTGAAGCAGAAATCGGAAACAAAGCGTATGTAACGAGAATTGGTGGGTTCCAATTCTCCAGTCGCAGAAAAGCACGAAACAAGTGCTCAACTGCGTTAATAAGTTAAGGTCTCCCATATTGGTCCTCGACTTCCCTAGGAGTGGGGAATCGTCCGGCGGCGGGCTTGCACCGCACCATTGGCATTTCAGCCACCCCGTCTTCGTTATGACCGGGCTGCGAGTTACAGAAGTACCTTTTGTGAAGTACCGGACGATTGAACTATTCACTTGTCAAGGAACATATGGAAGATTTCTGGACTTTGACGGACGAAAAACATCCTTCTACTTGGTAGCCGATGAAAAAGGCCATTTCGTAGCATTGCAAGCAATTTTGTAAACAAAACGTCATAATAGTCCGAGAATGGTCTTGAAAAAGATGCCCTACACTTGGTAGGCATCGAGAACGCCTGTTTCGTAGCATTGGTGAGAAACTTGTAATTGAATTGTAATTCTTGAGACCAAATCTCCGCTTTTGAAAAAATCCTCTCAATAGATAGGCAACGAAAACAGCCCAAAGACAACCATCTTTTTGAGAATTAACAAAAAGGTCACAAATGACTGGTCTTCAAAGAAACACTTCTACTATTAACAGAAAAAGTGGCCTAAAATGGGGGGTGTTGGAGAAAATTTCTGCCTTAAAAGTACGCCTCTACTCACTAGCCAGCGAGAATAGCCAAAAGCCAGCAAAAAACAAATGAATTATGTATTTCTGCCACTGATTGCAACGGCATATCGGTGACAGAAAGATCGTTTAGAGCGATTCTTCGCGGTTTGGGGTAGTGGAAGTCGTTTTGTGGTGGGACTTTTTCTGCTGAAACTGCTCTAGCTGTTTCAGCACCGATTCCTTCTCCGGCATCTTACCGCCCGGTGCGGAAAGCTGCTGCTTATTCAGCACCATGTCAATATACTTGCGGATATTTTTCAGTGCGGAGATGTCCGGCTGCAAGGTTTCCAGTTGGGTGCGCAGCTCTGCGCTGCCGGATTGCAGCGCAGAAAATTCGGCATCCAATGCCGAAAAATCTACCGCTGTGCTGCCGTTCAGTTTCATCAGAGTGCGGACAGCTTTATTAAAGGTGTCCAGCTCCTCTTTGTGCTGGGCGGCATAAGCGTCCTTGGTCAACTTGAAGTTCTTCTTGATAAAGGTGTCGTGGATGGGCTTCAGCTTGGCATGGGCGGCGGCAGCATCCTTGATCTGGGCGATTGCCCGCATACGGTTTTCGTTCTGCTTCAACTGCCTACGGAGAGGGGCGGCGGTCTGGTTCAGGTTAGAAATTGCGGTATCCAGATCCTCGATGGTGTTCAGAGAATGGGCTTTCAGATAGTCCACCGCCTGTTTGACTTCCTCAAAGTCCCGGACGGAGCATTTCAGTTTTGCCTTGGCAGACCAATCGCTGCGCTGCTCATTGCGGAGATCGAAGTAGTCCACCAGCAGGTCGGACAGCGTGGGTTCTTTCGCCTTTTCCAGAGCGTCCAGAAGAAGCTGCTTCTTTTCGTTCAGGTCTGCGATCCAGCGTTGCAGCCCACGGATTGCGCTGCGGATGGACTGCATCAGGCTGTTGGCTGCACGAATGTCCCGGTTCAGGTTTCCAAGAAAGGTTTCCACTCCACGCTTTTCCATCTGGTGTGCGGCGGGACCGAGATGCACGGTCGGTATCTGCTGGATGCCCTGCCGCTCAAAGGAGCGCAGGTCAACACGTTCTGGTCTGCCAGCGGCTTCCAGATAGCGGTTGGTGATGGTCTCCCAGCCATGCCGCCAGACCTCGGCGTACTTCTGGTCGTTCCAGTCCACGGTGTCCTCCTTGTGGCTTTTCCATCTGCCGGACGGAAGTTTTATCCGTTCCCCGTTTTCGTCAAGGTCATAAACCTTGCGGCTCTTGGAAAGCCATTTCCCATGTTCGTCCATTGCCCTCATAGTGAGCAAGACATGGGCGTGGGGATTGTGTCCCGGCGGATGGGGGTCATGGATGGCAAAATCAGCAATCATGCCTTTGGAAACAAACTGCTGTTCACAAAACTCCCGGACAAGGACAGCATACTGGTCGGGTGGTATCTCTCTTGGGATGGTAAGCACCCACCGCCTTGCAAGCTGGGAGTTCCATTGCTTTTCAATCGCTTCGGCGGCGTTCCACAAAGTATTGCGGTCTGCATATTCCTGTGGGGCATTAGGTGGGAGCAGGATTTCATTGTGGACGATACCACGCTTTTCCGGGTAGTGCTTCACTTGCTGGTCGTATTCACAGAACAGCTTTTCGCCGCTTTGGTAAGCAGCGGCGGCAACCGCAGACTGTCGCTGGCTGCGCTGAACAATCGTGATTTCATTGTGCGGACAGGGCATTTCGTATCACTCCTTTCGGTAATCGGTGGATGGGGTGGCGTTTTGCCACCTCATTTTGGGCAGAAAAAAAGCAGGAAACCTTTCTTTCAGATTTCCTGCTCGGTGTGCCGCTGTGTGGGCGGCGGGTATTTAGTTGTAAAAGTTCGGGACAAGTTGACCCGATGTGTGGGTGGCAAACTTGAATTTTACGATTTTTTGTTTTTCAAAAAGTCAATAGTTCTTTTCACGATAAATACGATACATATC
>ERZ1106932.512-NODE-512-length-8826-cov-346.246722_pt1 | contig 8826 bp, 5 predicted proteins | sample MGYA00403665_ERZ1106932 | MGnify/ENA primary metagenome ERZ1106932 (study PRJEB35170, sample SAMEA104062448) | human gut metagenome | biome: human gut; feature: human-associated habitat; material: faeces | place: Denmark | collected 2012-08-24 ... | reverse complement strand
AAACCGTACTGATCCCCTCAAATTCTTCATCTTCAAAGAAAACAACGCCGTTAACCCATACTTTAACCGGAATTTGCTTTCTTAACAAATATATTGCCCGATTCAACTGTTTGAATGGTGATTTTTGATATCTAATATGTATTTCTCCCGTCCAACGGTCTGTTTTTTCCTGTATAAACCCTTGTTCTGTCTCAGTCAATCTTCCTTTCCAACGTTTCACCTCAATTGCAAAAAGTTTATTTTGGTACAAAACCAAGCTGTCAATTTCCGCATTGCCGTCATTCGTATTTATCATAACGTTACGTTTTATTTTACAATTGGGCAAGGATTTTTCTAACTTCTCGATAAATATCTCTTCGCCGTTATTTCCATATCTTTTTGCAGAAGAAACATACGGAATAGATGTTTCTCCCATTCTGACAAAGCCCATTTTTACTTTATGAAAAAAATCTCTGATTCCCATAAAATTTCCAAATTCCTCAGCATATTCTTCACAAACTTCCAGCAGAAAACTAACCGGCCTGAATCCGTCGTTAAAGGATATCATGGCGGATTTTTGGTTTTTCATCCACCCGTCGTAAAAATTTCCGCCGCCGTGCGCAAGTCTTTGATTTTAATAGGTTTACTGTTTTCGGGCTTGTATGTATAGTTAAACTTTAAGTTAATTACGGCAAGGGTATATTCGTTTTCGCTCTTATCTTGAAAAGAAAACTTTTTACGGCAAATGCGCTTATATGCGTTTTCAAGTTCAACCGAGTCGAGCGAATTATCCAAATAGATTTTGAACAAACGAAAATAGGCGTCGCTTTTCTTTTCGGGCATTTTATACCCAACGCTAACGCCGTTTTCTTGCTCGTGCCGATAAATATCCGCCGCTTCAATTGAAATAATCCTATACCCTTGTTTCATTTCACCTAGTCCTTCTATTGCCTTTTTGAGCTAAAATTTTCGTATTTCCACTCCCGTTGAGAATCGCGTTACTGTTTAATCTATAAAAAGATTGTGATGATTATATTGGATTTGTACAACCTCACCCAACACCTTTCTACACTTTAATAATGATTTTTTTAATGATACTATTTTCCCATCTGTTATTTTAAATTTATCTCTATGTTCTCTATTTACATAAATAGCATTTTCTCTAGAGAAACCAATTTTTTGCAACAAAATAACACTCATGTTACAGGTCCCATATTCTACAAACTCAAACCAGTCTCCATTAACCAACTCTTGTCCATTTGCGATTTTTCTTTCAGAAAATTTTAAGAAATAATTCTTTATCTTAAATTGAATGGTTCTTTCCAAGTGGTCCAAAATCTCATTTATAAGATAATTCTTTTGTTCTATCGAATCATCATAAGGGACAGTCTCTCTAGCAATATAAATCTCACCCTTTCTTCTATGATAATCTATAGTTTCTTCAATTATTTGTTTCATTCCAAATCCCAACATCCATTGTTGCAAAATAACCGCAAAGTATTTTAAGCAATTAATGTTACCTATGTCGTTTTTACTTTCGTACTTATCCCAACTAAATAATTTATGTAACTTTTGCAAGAAGCCAAAAACATTTCTATAGTTTATAGCATCCGGATATGTAATTTGCGAAAGATTTAATTCTTTATCAACTGCTTCAATTTGGTCTGCCGTAGTTGATATACCATCTTGTACATAATGATTTTCAGCAAAGTGTTCTCTTATTTTACTTATATTTTCTTCGCTCAAATATTTATCAAACAATCTATACAACTTACTTTTGGTTCCGTTGATAATATCCTTTAATAACATATTCAAAGCATACCTCGCGAAATTATACTCATCATATGTCATTTTCTTTTTTTCTATAATAGTACTGCCTTTAATCAACGCCTCTATAATTTCTTTTTTCTTAGTCTCCGCCAAATAATATTCTATTGACAGTTTTTGTTCATTTACCTCTTCTTTTACCGCCGTTTTATATTTTTCCACAGTATCAGTTTCTGAAATAAGAAAAATATTACCGAACATATTATATTCAATTCTACCAACTCTACCCGTTAAATTCTTAAAATCTACCCTTGCTTTATCTTCAAGCCATATAGAATCCGCAGGCAACATCATAAATAGATTATCTGCAGGGAAATTAACACCTTCAAGCAATGTCGAGGTGCAAAAAATCGTCCTTATAACTCTTTTCTTAAAGAGAAGCTCTATCCTTTCTTTAATATTTGTAGGCAAATACGCCACATGATACGCAATACCTTTCTTAAGCGTTTGCGTCAAATAACACGCTTCATGAATTTCTTCAGATATTTCCATTATTAATTCATCAAGCTCCTTACTGACAATCACATCTTGAGATTCAGCAAATTTATTAGCCCAATTTACAGCTTCTTTCTTTGTAGAACAAAATACAATATTGTTTTTTTCTTTACCTAAATAAGCAACCAACTCTAAAATATCTCTATTAATCGATATCGTATTTCCCGCACAATTTAATTCAAAAAACTTTTTATCTATTTCTGAATAGTACCAAATTTTATTGTTTTTCTTATCAAAAATTAATTTGTTTTGATTTACCGGAGAGTATTTAATTCTTGTATAGGCACTATTTAAGCTATCACTCGTTAATTCTAAATACACTTGTGGATTAGGAATATTAGGACTAGAAAAATATACTTTCGCAGCGCTATGGTCCTTATTTATAAAGTTCATTATCTTATAAAAGAACGCACTTCTACTTTCCGACACCGAAATCTTATGCGCTTCGTCAATGAATAGATAATTAATAGAAATTGACTTAAACTTTAAAAGATGAACTAGGAATCTTTCCTGTGTATACACCATTATATAGTTATATTCATCATCCTCAGATATTGCCGCCGGAGATTTAACTACTTTGTATCCATTGCTCCAAAGTTTATCTTTTAAATCTTCTATGACTCTATTATAAACCTCGTTTATTAAAGCATTTGTTGGGACAACTATTACAAAATTTGATTTTTCTCCACTTTCAACACAATCTTTTATAAATGTCCTTATAACAAAGGTTTTTCCTAAAGATGTAGGAGCGGAAAAACTATAGCAATCACATCTCTTTAAGTATTCATAAGCAACTTTTTGCTTGTTGATAAAATATGTTTCAGTTCCCCCCGGTATCTTGAATGTTTCTTTATCTAAGAATTCTTTAACACACTCAACAATATCGTCGTTTATATATTCACTACAATTGTTTTGTAATCCAAAATAATTATTTACGTTAGATAATACAGCCCCCAAATAATATTTAACCAACTCATCATCCGGATATATTTTATTTAACATTGTCACTAAATGCTGTGCTAAATTATATAAGTAATCGCGCTTAGCTTCTATTGTACATTTTGATAAAATATCAGCAAAACGCAAAGCATCCATTTTTTGCTTTTCCGTCAGTGATGTTATGTAGTTTTCATTAAATAACGAAAAAGAATATTCTTCCACTACTCTTCTATATAATTCATGAAGATACTCATTATTTTCTATATCGTTATATAACATATCGCCTAATTTTATCATAACTTATTCCTTATAGCTAATTCTAGTCAATAGTTGCTCCATTATTTTTGCTCTATCTTTATCAACGTCGTTAAATGGTAAAAGGTAAATATAAAAAGACATTCCTTTCAAATTATATTTCTCTATTTGCTTATTAATCTTTTTTACCATATTAGGTATTTCTTTTTTAATATTTTCAGCAGTTTGTTTTCTAACCACAAGAGAATCCCCTTGTTCTATAATTGGCTTATCATAGCCTATAAATATGCCTGCTGCGGTTTCTTTAATTATATCGTTCTTAAAATCGTCTGTTGCGTTCGGAACAATTTGCTTAATTATATCATTCGCTTCTTCCTCGCTAAAAGATTCTTTAAACATCTCTGTTGAAATTAAAGATAAATCAAATTCTTTATTACCAATCGATGTTGTCAATGAATCAAAAGCATCCTTAATTGCTCTAGAAAAATCTCCTATTAATTTTGACTCACATAAAATCAATTGATTATGCTGACCATATTCATTCTTATATGTAAAATAATGTACAGCATCAGCATTGTAATTGTATTGATTTCGTGTCCCTTTTAATTCCATTTTAGACAATAGTTTTGGAGCCCCCAAAACCGTTTCTAAAAACAAATATAATAAAAGCTCACCTATCTCTCCACCAGCCCCTGTTCCAGAACCTTTAACCTCATGAAATCTTGAAATACCTCTAGAAATAGCTGTTTCCGGATCTTTTTGAAACTCCTTTCTTGATAAAGCATATCTTCCTAAATTAGAATGTAAAATACTAAACATTTCGTAATAAGAATACTGATTATTCTTAATATCCAGCATAAAAAATCTAACTTCGTTTTTGTTAGCTATTTCTAGTTTTGAATCATGTCCTAATTCTATAAACACTCTATCAAACTCTTCTTTTGCGTTTTTCACTGTTGTTTGAAGCATAAATTTCTCCTTTTATAAGGCGCTTGTATTATATACAAATACTTTTAACTGTACATTTTTAATTTAAATTTTTTTGCGATAATCGAAGCATCTTGTTTATTATACATTTGGTGCATTTCTTCTAATATGTATCGTTGTGCTTTTTCTGTCCAATATATTTTAAGGTTTTTCTTTGCCCTAGTTATTGCAGTGTAAAATACGTTGTGAGATATCAATTCTTCAATCTCATCCGTTATTACAATTTTAACTGAATCATATTCTAAACCTTGTGCTTTATGAATTGATACAGCATACGCTATCTGAAACGGGACAATAGATAAAGAATCTTTATCGTCATCATCTTTATTTGAAAATTTCTTAACATCAAAACTTACAATAGATTTACTTTTGTTTCGTGGCTTTTCTAATTTAAAATTAGCATCCTCTACATCTAAACCATTAAAAGCTCTCTCTACCTCAATATGAAATTTTACTGAAATACCATTGTCCTCAATATCAACGATTTTTCCTTTAAGATTATTGTATAACAAATCCCCAAAACGTTCATTTCCCTTAAAAATGATTCTATCGTTGATCTTATATATATCCATACCCAGCTTTACAAATTTAGACTTATTATCATTTTGCAAAAATTTGTTAATATTGTTTATTCCATACAGACCATCATAATTTAAGCAAAGTATTATTTCATCGTCATTAGCCTTACTAAAAATGGATTCGTCCATTCTAACTGAATAATGGTTAGAGTCCAACAAATCAGCCATCCTACCATCAAGTTTTCTAACAGATTCCCATAAAGCTTTTAACACGTCATCAGTGCTTCTATGAACGTATGTTAACTCGCAAATAGCATTTTGCGGTATATACGAACGAGCAATAGCGAACCAATTGCCAAATCTTATAGATTCTATCTGATAAATATCACCAACCAATACTAGTAACTTAAACTGCGTTTTTTGAAGAATATTAACCATATCTACATTACTAACAGTACTGCACTCGTCTATAAACAAAACGTCACACTCTCCACCGCCATTAGATATATAATACTTTATTGTAGAGAATGTATTGTTCTCCGTCATATTTACGTATCTTTTTAAGTTCTCTTTCGCTGAGTGGGTATTTGTTAAGTATATCTTCTTTCTGTTAGAAAAGAAATTTGAAATATGCTTAACCATTGTAGATTTTCCAGTTCCCGCCGAACCATATATCAAAGCAACTTTAGAAGAAGCAAAAAGTTTTCTTAATGCTTTATCTTTTTCTTCAGAATCAATTTTATATCCTGTATTTTGTACCCACTGTTCATATGATTCGACATAACCACCCAATCCAGAAGAAGTTAAAGAGCCAATTTGTTGAATAATTTGAATTGTATTTTTCTCGTATCCATTAATATAAACAAATCCGTTCTCATGCTTTAACGAACCTTCTTCCCTATGTTTGTAATACAACAATGAGTTATACTTAGCTATTAACGAATCTATATTTTTAAACCTATCCAATTCGCTCTCTGGCGTATAAAGTTTAGCCCTTATTTCAGTATTATTTTTAATTAATCTACCTAATAATTCGTGCTCTCTTCCAGCGGGATTTATGCAAGAAAACAATTCGCCCAAATTAGTAAAATGATTAGATAACTCAAACGCAAAAGGCATTGTATCAAAACCAATACATTTGTATTTAAGTCTTAAATTAGACAATTTTTCATTGGTTTCATAATAATATTGGTCCTTTATAATAACATTTCTTAATTTGTGCAATAGATATACCAATACGTTATAACCTGGTTTATCATAATACTGACGGCAAAGAGTAAGACCGTCAAAAATATGAGTCGCTTTAAGCTCTTTACATACTTCGCTTTTTACTTTCGCAAAGTCATCTTCATCAAGGTCAATTAATTCCGTTAAACTTAAGCCGGTTTTTGTTAAATAGCTCATTAATGCCTTATATTCATTATCATTTGTTGATACATTCGTAGCGTGGTTAAAAATCTTAAAAAAGTTATCAAATTCACATGGCCTCACAGAAACTTTAAACCCAACAATAATTTGAATCGGCATATCTCTATTTAATATGTGGATTTTTGAATTTACAAGTCTTGGATGAATTGCATAAAATGTTGGAATATTAAGTTTTGTAAAAGCTATTATATTATCAAATTTCGAAGCTTTATTATCAGCCTCAGACAAAGTAATTTCATAATATTTTTCGCCGTTTACCCTGAACACTTTTTTCTTGTGTACATAATATCTGTTTGTTGGGCTTTCTGTTATTTGTACAATACTTCTTTTATTAATTTGAATAGATATCTTCTCATAATACTCTTTTAATGTTTCATCTTGCTCTATTGGGAAATTATCCAAATTACGTAAAACATCAATATCGTATTCTTTCTTTAAGAAATTTTTACAGTCGTACAAATAGTCCCAATATCTATGCATTAGCCTAATAGCCACATCGGGTTCTACTGTTGAATGAGAGGCGGATACTTGTAAACATTTGTGAAAACGAACTAAAAATAAATATTTCTCTTTGGATTTGATATATGATATAGCAGTTTGCGTTCCTTTCTGATTATCGGCAATTTCTTTTTCTTGTCGGCACAAAAACCTTGCAATGGCCTCAACAAAATTTCTTAATTGCGCAACAATATTCTGGGATAGTAATTCTATACCCAACGCCTCTCTTTTATCAATATTATCACAAATCACTTTATCCGTTGTTAAAATTTTCTCTAAAAATAAATCCATTAGTTTTTCCTTTGTAGTTCTAGTAGTATCTCTTCGTCTGCTGGGCAGAAATTGTAATTAGGAATTTCTGCCGGCGTTATCCATTTTATATCGTTATGTTCTAGTTTTTGTGGGACACCTTCAGCTATTGTTGCATTAAATAAAGTTAAATGTACGGTAATGTCAGGATATTCGTGGACAACTTCCATAAAAACATCTCCGACATTAAGCACGATATTTAATTCTTCTCTACATTCACGAATTAAGGCTTGTTCTTTTGTTTCGCCTTGTTCAACCTTGCCTCCAACAAACTCCCAAAGGAGCGCTCTCGCCTTATTTGCAGGTCTTTGACAAATCAAAAACTTATCCTTATCCCATATAAGCGCCGCAACAACTTCTACCATCTAAAACCTCTATTTTATTCTCTCGTAATATTCGTTCAACTTCTTATCGCAAACAGAAAGTATATGTACTTTCTCTTCGTCCGAAAGTTTCTTCCAAACGGTTGAATCCACTTCCACGATTCCAAGTGTTTTTGTGTGACGCATCATATTCATATCTTCAAAACGCTTAAATGGATTAGAAAGAATATTGCGTTCCGCTTCTTTATCGGTGTATCCTCCTTTTGCGAAGATACTATTTTGTTTCTCAACTTTCAACCCTTTGGCTCGCCTATCTTCATAATACGCCTTAAAATAAGCAACAATATCTTCAATCTTTACTCTACCTTGCTTGTCGGCATATTGCAATACCGCTTTAAGCAAAACAGGCTTATAAGAATAACTCATATCCATCTGCTCGACCATTTCCATAAATAAAGTCTTACGGTTATTGTCATCTATAAGTTTCCAGCCAAACTCTTGCGCATAGCGTTCTAAGGTTTCTTCCTTGAAATACTTAAATACCCTATGTTCGCTCATTGGTATTACTAAATCAGGAACCAACTTTCCTTCACGAACATATCGCTCTATCGTTTCAGACTGAACGTCCACACGGCGAATAAATTCCATTTGACTTATCATACCCGCCGCCTCTTCTTGCCAATTAAAGATATCAACGGCTTCATAATCGGTAGCATCAACGGGATAATCAATAACCGCGTCAGGACGTTCGCCTTTTGCATAAAGCTCTATTTCCGATTCCCGTTGTCCCTTCTTTCCTAAAACCGTTCCACCTGCGCGATAATCCTTAAGCTTAAACAAACGGTGCATAGAATACGGCGCGTTATATTGACTTGCGTTGTCCACAAAGTCAAATACCATTAAAAAATCTTTGCCTTCGCTAAGTCGCATACCACGACCTAATTGCTGCGTATATAAAACCTTTGACATGGTAGGACGAGCCATAAACAACACTTCCGTTTGCGGACAATCCCAACCCTCGTTCAACAAATCACAAGCACACAAAACTTTCAATTCGCCGTTTGCGAATTTTGCAATTTGCTCGTTTCGCTCGGACGTTTTCATACTACCCGAAACCGCCATAGCCAAAACGCCTTGCGCCTTAAAAAGTTCTGCTATCTGTTCCGCGTGTTTTACTGAAACACAAAACACTATCGTTCGCTTATCTTTAACATAATTAAGCCAAGTATCAACAATGAGTTTATTTCTTTCCGTAACGCAAATTTTAA
>ERZ1106932.506-NODE-506-length-8933-cov-150.569160_pt1 | contig 8933 bp, 10 predicted proteins | sample MGYA00403665_ERZ1106932 | MGnify/ENA primary metagenome ERZ1106932 (study PRJEB35170, sample SAMEA104062448) | human gut metagenome | biome: human gut; feature: human-associated habitat; material: faeces | place: Denmark | collected 2012-08-24 ... | reverse complement strand
GCCGCGGCGGGCGTGTATAAAGCGGCCGAAAAGACGGAACAGGGCGCATACGTGACCGACGAAGACAAAACTTATTACACCTACGGCGAAGTGAACGGCATCTGGAGATATCTGCTCTTGGACGCGGACACGCAAAAAGAGGAATCCTGCACGGTGGAAAATCTGGCGAGCCTCGTATTGAATGTTTCCGCAAACATCAACAAAGCGACCCTGAACGATCTGTACAGAGACGGCCTGCTGCAGTTGGACGATCCTACCATTTTGGGGAAGACGATCTCTCTGCCGCCGGCATTTGAAACGGATGAAATCGGAACGTATTCCATTCAGGGGCTGGTCGACCTTATCGCAACGCTGGCAAACTGAACGGCCGAAAACCATGACGCCCGCGGCATTTTGCCGCGGGCGTTTTTTACAAAATCCATGAAAAATCCGTCAGGAAAGGCCGCAAAGAAGCAAAAATCATTGACTTACCCCCGAAAATACGGTATAATATACCATGCGTTTGAAGAAACGCGTATACCTTGCGTGCGGAAAACGCACGCCGAATAAGACCGGGAGGTGAAAAAATGAAATACGAAATGCTTTACCTGATCGATTCTTCCATGGCCGACGAAGCGCGGGACGCTTTGATCTCCAAATTCGAAGGCACGGTTGCGACCCTCGGGGGCACGGTTCTCTCCACCGACAAGTGGGGAGTAAAAAAACTGGCGTACCCCATCGATTACAAGAGCGATGCTTTTTACGTTCTGATGACGTTTGAAGCGGGCGCGGAAGCGGTGAAAGCACTCGACAGACTTTGCGGCATTACGGACGGCATTCTCAGAAGAATGATCACCAAAGCCGCCAACTGACGGGAGGGAGCAAGATGAACAAAGTGTTTTTGATCGGAAACCTGACGCGTGACCCCGAACTTTCGGAAACGAACAGCGGGGTGCCGGTATGCCGCTTTGCGATTGCGGTGAACCGCAGATTCTCCTCGCAGGACGCAGAGCGCCAGACAGATTTTTTTAATGTGACGGCGTGGCGCGGCCTTGCCGAAAATGTTTCTAAATTCTGTAAAAAGGGCAACAAAGTCGCCGTAACGGGCAGCATTCAGATCCGCAATGTGGACGACAATGCCGGTCAGCGGCGCACCTATGTAGACATCGTAGCGGACGACGTGGAGTTTTTGACGCCGAAGGGAGGCGCTTCTTCCGACGACGAGGACTATACGCCCGCCCCCAAGAAAAAGCCCGTTCTCGAAGCGTTCGACGACGATTCCGACATTCCGTTCTGATCGGCGCATCGCCGCATGCGGGAACCCTTCGGGCGCGCACGCAAAGCGCGCATTGCGATCCCCTGCACATACAAAAAATCCAAGGCTTTTGCCCGGATCTTTGTGGACCGAATTATTTTATAAGGAGTGAATAACATGGAAGAAAAACCCGTCAGAAAGCCCATGAAAAGGGCTTCGCGCAGAAAAGTCTGCGCTTTCTGCCAGGAAAAGGTCGAAGTCATCGACTATAAAGACGTAAACCGCCTGAAAAAGTTTATTACCGAAGGCGGCAAGATCCTTCCCAGAAGGATGAGCGGCGTTTGCGCTATGCACCAGAGAGAACTCTCTACCGCGATCAAAAGAGCGCGCGTCGTTGCCCTTCTCCCCTACAGAGGAGAATAATAAAGACCCGAAAGCCCTTCGCGTTAAAGCGAAGGGCTTTTTATTTTTGAAAATAAATGATATTACCGAGCGCAACTGATGCGGCGCTGCGCTCAGATCAGCCAGACGGTGAGATATCCAACGCCGAGCAGCACGGCAAGGAAGGAAAAATTGAGCGCGGAAAAGAGGCCGATATACCCTTTCGTCTTCTTGGGACAGACGCGGCGATAGGTGTTGAGCGTGATCAGACTTGCCAGCGACGAAATGGGCGTGCCCAGCCCGCCGATGTTTACGGCGATGAGAAGGCTTGCGTAATCTCCGGTAAATTTTGAAAGGAGCACCGCCGAAGGCACGTTGGAGATGATCTGACAGGACAGCACGCCGAACGCGAGCGGATCGAGAGACATCAGCCGCCCGAAAAACTCGCTGACGGCGCCGATGCGGGACATGTTTCCGGAAAAGACGAAAAAGGCGCAGAACGTGAGCAATAGCCCGTAATCGACACGCAAAAGCGCACGGAAATCCAAAACGGCAAGGGCGGCAATAACTGCGATCAGCCCCCAATAATAAGGAAAAACGCGGAACACGATGAGAACGGACAGCACGAACAGCGCGCCGTACACGACGGAACGCCATATCGGAGGGCTGTTTTTCGGGCGCCCCTCCACCGTGAGCGGCGCGGGCTTTACGAACAGGCACACGGCGAAGATCAGCACGAACGCCGCGGCAAACGGCAGCGCCATGATCCGGAAAAACTCGCCCGCTCCTATCGAATAATAGGAATACAGGTACAGATTCTGCGGATTCCCGAACGGCGTGAGCATGCCGCCCAAGTTTGCGGCAATGTTCTGCATGACGAACGTGAAGGCGATCCGCTCCCGTTTTCCGCACGAATCGAGCGCGAAATATCCGAGAGGCAGAAAGGTCACGAGCGCCATATCGTTGGCCATGACCATCGAGCCGAAATAGGTGATAAAGACGAGCGCGAGCACGACGTTGCGCTCGTTTTTGAAACGGCGCAGGATCTTATCCGCAAGCCAGACGAAAAATTTAATGTTTTTGAATGCGGCGACGACCGCAAGCGTACAAAAGAGGCAAGAGAGCGTTCCCCAGTCGAAATACCCGAGATACTGCCTGTCGAAAGGCACGAAAATGCACGTGACCGCCGCCGCGACGAGCGCGGCGATCAGAACGGCGCTGCTTTTGAAAAAATGCGCCGCTTTGCGCAGCGCCCTTCCCTTTTCCCGCATCTGCGGATTTTGCGTATCTTCCATAAAACTCTCTGCCTCTGTGTTTTCCGACCTATTATTATAGCCGCGGCGGCGGAAAAGTCAACCGTTTGGGGTAAAATGTAAAAATTTCCGCAAGGCGGTAAAACATGCATTGCGAAATGCGGAAAGATGTGATATAATACACCCGCAGGACAAACATGCGAGGAAGCCGTTTTGAAGAATATTGTACTGAAAATCAAAGAGGGCGATCTGTTCCGTTTTTTCGACAGCGAAGAAAAAACGGAAGTCTTTATCGGTTCGGGCCGCTCCTGCGACGTTGTGATCAAATCGCAGTACGTACAGTCCGTTCAGATCCGGCTTTTGCAGAAAAATTCCGTATGGTATGCGGAGGATTTGTCGGAAGCGGACGCAAAATGCGCCGTGCTTGCAGACGGAAAACGATTCCGCAAGCCGATCGAAAAATTTGACGGCACCCTCATTCTCCGCCGTACGGGCGAAAAGGAGAAAGCGGAAATCGCACGCATTTCCGTCGTCAAGCAGATCAAAAAACGCAAAAACGGATCGGACTACGACCTTACGAGGCAGACGATCACCACCGTGGGCCGCAGTGAAAAGTGCGATATACGGGTGGAAAACCCGCTCGTTTCCGAAAAGCATTTTTTTATCGCGTTCGACGGCATGAACTGCTTTATCGAAGATGCGCACAGTCTGTCGGGGACCTACGTGAACAACCGCAAAGTCAAACGGCAGAAACTTTCCGATTACGACAGGATCTCCATCCCCTCGGCGGCGTACATCTTTTATAAAAACAGGCTGCTCTGCTCCACCGCGGCGGGCGGGATACAGATCGACTGCGCGGACGTGACGAAACTGGTGCAGGACAAAAACGCGAGGGGAAAAATTTCGCTGGTGACGGGCGTTTCTTTCCGCATCGAAGCGGGAGAATTTGTGGCGGTCGTAGGCGGCAGCGGCGCGGGAAAATCCACCCTGCTCGACTGCATCAACGGTATGCGCCCCGCGACCGGCGGCAAAATTTATTACGACACGAACGACTATTACGAAAATATGAACTCGTACAAGGGCGTGGTGGGATATGTTCCGCAGAAGGATATCCTGCACGACGATCTGCCCCTTGAAAAGGCTCTGTTTTATACGGCGCGCCTTCGGATCCGCGCGGACCTGTCCAAAGAAGAGACGCTCAAGCGGGTGCGCGAAGCCATCGCGGACGTTAAACTGACGGGCAAGGAACGCCTGCGCGTTTCCGCCCTGTCCGGCGGACAAAAAAAGCGCGTATCCATCGCCATGGAACTTTTGTCGGACCCGAAGGTCATTTTCCTCGACGAGCCGACGAGCGGACTTTCGCCCGACCTCGATTTGGAAATGATGGAACTTCTGAAAGAATTGGCCGCCAAGGGACGCACGATCGTCATCGTGACGCATGCGATGGAAAACCTCGACAAATGCGATAAGGTCATCTTCCTCGGCAGGGGCGGACGGCTCTGCTATTTCGGCGAGGCGAGCGGCGCGTTCCGCTGGTTCAACAGGCGTTCCTATTCGCGCATATTCGCCTCTTTATCCGACGAGGCCACGAGCGAAGCGTTCGCAAAAAAATATCGCGCCGGCGAATATTATAAAAAACTGTACGCCGATTTTACGGAAGAATACGGCAAGGGCTGCATCCCGCCCCCCGAAACGGCGGAAAAGCGGGTGCGGCGCAAGGCGTGGGAATTGCCGCCCGAGGATCTGCCGCAGGGCGTCGGAGCGCTGAAAAAGAGCGCGCCGCGCAAAAAAACGGCTCCGGAAAGCGGGCAAAACGCGGAAGCGCAAAAGGAGGGCGGCACGGATGAAAAAGTTTAAGCGCCGCTCGGCAAGGGTCAATTTATCTCATTTCCGCGTGCTCTCCGCAAGATATTTCAGGCAGATCTTCACCAATTTAGCGACGCTGCTGCCCCTTATCCTCGAAGCGCCCGTCATGATCTTGATTCTTTCCATCGTATGCAATGCGGACGCTTTTGAAATGCACAGTCTGACGCAGGCAAACACGACCATTTTCGTTCTCGTCGTGATGGCGGGCATGATGGGGATCTTGAACAGTTACCGTGAAATCTGCAAAGAGCGGGAGATCCTCTCGCGGGAGGTGTTCGGCGGGCTGGACGTTTCCGCATACGCACTGTCTAAATTTATTGTGCTGTCCGCGATCGGCATCGTGCAGTGCGCGCTTCTGTTTTTCGGCAGTTTGCCCGTAACGGGATTCCGCTTTTCGGATCCTGCGGCGGGGTATGCGCTCTGTTTTCTCGCCATGGCGCTCACGGACATTTCGGTTACGGCAGTCGGACTGTATATTTCCGCCCTGCTGAAAAAATCGGAAAGCGCGATCCTGCCCGTGCTTCTGATCATCATCATGCTGGTAGTGTTTTCCGACAGCGTGATCACGCTGGACGGGGCGGCGGGCTGGCTTCGTTACATTACGCCATCCGCCTGGGGCATCGCCGTTTTCGGCCGCATGTGCGGGCTGAACGGGTGGACCGAATATTTCAACAAGGATTTTTACGGGTATCATCCTTTGATCCCCCTCGCGGCTTTGGCGGCGATCGCGCTTCTTTTTCTGTTTTTGACGATCGCGCGGCTGAAAAGGACTTACAGACAAAAAGATCAATAATATTGCGGCGACCCCGCAAAGGAGAATAAAAAATGCTTTTCAAAGACGGAGACAGAATTATTTTTGCAGGCGATTCGGTAACGGACACCGGCAGAGAGAACGCGCTCGGCGACGGGGATTACGGCCTCGGCAACGGCTACGTGCGGCTTGTGAATACTTTTCTGACCGCATATTACCCCGAGTACAGGTACGACCTTGTCAACATGGGCGTGAGCGGAAACAATTCGCGCCAGTTGCTCGAACGCTGGGACAGAGACATTACCGCGCTCGATCCGGACGTGGTCTTCTGCATGATCGGGATCAACGATATCTGGCGCCAGTTCGACGCCCCCGCAAAGCCCTACAAGCACATTTTGCCCGACGAATATGAGGCAAACCTCGACCAAATGGCACAAAAAAGCAAAAACGTGCGCGACTTTATTTTCCTTTCCCCCTTCTTTATGGAGGCGAACAAAGAGGACGCCATGCGCAAAATGTGCGACGAATACGCGGCGATCATGCGGCGCGTCGCAAAGAAAAACAACAGGCCTTTCGTGGACATTCAGGCGGAGTTCGACAAATTTTTGCAGCATCGTTCGGGTATCGGCCTTTCCTGGGACAGGGTGCATCCCTTCTATATCGGCGCGATGATCATTGCGCGCGCGATCCTGCGCGAGATCGGATTTGACCGCCCCCTCTTTTAAGATGGACGCCCACATCCCGCAGGATCCCATGATCCTGCTCAGTTTTGTCAATATGAAACTGCGTGATCGCTACCCTTCCCTCGACGGACTTTGCGAAGATTTAAACATTGAAAAAGATCTTCTGCAAGAAAAACTCGGGGCGGCGGGCTTTTTTTACAGCGAAGAGGAAAACAGATTTCTATGACCGCGGCGCCGCATATCTGCGGCGCTTTTCTATCCCTCCATACAAAAAAGAGCCCTGCCGGACGGCAGGGCTCTTTGCTTTTTCTGAAATTTTAGCGGAGCACGTACGAAACGCCGAATGCTCCCGCGCCGACGTGAATGCTCAGCACAGGGCCGACGACGCGCTGGTGTATATACACGGCGGGAAACCGCTCTTTGAGCATGGCCGTGAGCGCAGACACGTCCGTCGATTCTCCGCAGCGGCTCACGATGATGCGCCGCACCCCTTCGGGGATGAGAGAGATCATCTCTTCCAGCCGTTCGCGCGGCCCGCGGTAATTGCCCTTGAAAAGGATTTTTGCCTTCAATTCAAACACGGGGCGGAAATTCAGATTCGTTTTTGCCTTGTTCGTGTTCAGCCTGCCGCCGCGCACGATGTTTTCGAGCGTTTCCACTGAAAACACGATGCCGATCTTGCTCTTTAACTCTTCCAGCATCTCCACGGCGCGGTCAAACCCGATGCCCGCCTTTACAAGATTGACGGCCTCGTCCACGAGAAGGTGCATCGCGTCGCCGATGGTGCGCGAATCGAGCACGTAAATTTTGCCCCCCACCTGAGAGGCGGCAAATTTTGCCGACGAATAGGTGCCTGACAGAGAGGCGCTCAGCACGATGCAGATGACGTCGCACCCCTTTTCGACGAGCGAAGAAAATGTTCTGATAAAATTGTTCAGCGTCGGCTGCGCCGTTTTGCATACGGACGAGGCGAGGGCGGGAAGGAAGGTCCCGTTTTTGTCCGAAGCCTTTTCTTCATACGTTTTTCCCCCGATCTCGTAATTGAGCGGCACCACCCGCACGATTCCCCTGTCGGCGATTTCCGCCGAAGAGTAGCCGACCGAAGAATCGGTCACGACAGCGATCATATCTCTCCTCCTGTTTTCTCATTCATGTTTCCGGTTTCCGTTTTCAGAATTTGCGGAAGCGGCGATATCTCTCTTCCGCCAGTTGTTCGGGCGGAATTTTCATCTTTTCTTTGAAAAATTCGTAAATTTCCCCTTTCAGCCCCGCAAAAAACGAATCGGAAAAACCGTCTTCGGCGAGCACACGCTCTGCCGCGCCCAGCGAAAGGAGATCGTTCGCGGTCAGTTTCAGGCACTCGGAAGCCTCGGCGACCTTCGAACTGTCCTTCCAAAGGATGGACGCGCACCCTTCGGGAGAAATGACCGAATAGGTGGAGGTCTCCGTGATCCAGACTTCGTCCGCGGCGGAAAGCCCGAGCGCGCCGCCGCTGCCGCCCTCGCCGATGATGACGGTAAGCGTAGGCGTTTTCAGGCGGATCATGTCGAGTATGCTCATGGCGATCGCCTCGCTCTGGCCGCGCTCTTCCGCGCCGATGCCGCAGTATGCGCCCGATGTATCGACAAAACAGAGCACGGGGCGATGAAATTTTTCCGCCTCTTTCATCAGGCGGACCGCCTTTCTGTAACCTTCCGGATGCGCGCAGCCGAAATTGTGCGCGATCTTATCGTGCGTGTCGCTCCCCTTTTCGATGCCGATGACTGTAACGGGCATGCCTGAAATCGTGCCGATGCCCGCAACGATCGCCTTATCGTCGGCGAAGCGCCTGTCTCCGTGCAGTTCGATAAAATTTTCAACGATCGATCCGATATATTTCAGGGCGGTCGGCCTGCCCTTTTCGCGGCTTTTCAAAACGATCTCGTAAGCGTTCATGCCAACACCTCCGCGCAGTGCATTTTCAACAGAAGGGCAAGTTTGTCTTTCATTTCCTTCCTTTCCACGATCAGGTCGGCAAAGCCCTTTTCCTGTATGAATTCCGCACGCTGGAATCCCTCGGGCAGGGTCTGGCGGATGGTCTGTTCGATGACGCGCGGTCCGGCAAAGCCGATCAGCGCGCCCTTTTCCGCCATAATGATATCAGCTTCAAACGCAAAAGAGGCGGAAACACCGCCCGTTGTGGGATCGGTGAGAACGGAAATATACAAAAGCCCCGCTTCGCCGTGCTTTGCGACCGCTGCGGAAGTTTTTGCCATCTGCATGAGGGAAATGATGCCCTCCTGCATGCGCGCGCCGCCCGAAAGCACGAAGCCCGCGACGGGCAGGTGGTTTTCGGTCGCGTATTCAAAGGTGCGCGTGATCTTCTCGCCGACGGTGTGGCCCATGCTGCCCATCAGAAAGCGGTAGTCCATCGAAAAGACCGCCGTGCGCACGCCGCCTATCTCGCAGACGCCGCACACGACGCCGTCGTCCTCGCCCGTCTTGGCGCGGAGCGCGGCGAGTTTTTCGCCGTAGCCGGGGAAATCAAGCGGGTTTTCGCCACGCTCGCCGCGGAACAGCTCTTCAAAGGAATCCGCACACAGCGCGATGCGCTCGCGCGCGGTCAGTTTTTTATAGTGCCCGCACTTGGGGCAGACGCCGAAGTTCTCCTTCATCTCGTCCGAGAGGATGATCTTGCCGCACTTCTCGCATTTTTCCGCGAGTTTGTCGGGAATGGACGCCTCTTCGGGCGGAGGGGATGCGGGATCTTCCGCGCCCTCCAGCGC
>ERZ1106932.503-NODE-503-length-8952-cov-5.249972_pt1 | contig 8952 bp, 10 predicted proteins | sample MGYA00403665_ERZ1106932 | MGnify/ENA primary metagenome ERZ1106932 (study PRJEB35170, sample SAMEA104062448) | human gut metagenome | biome: human gut; feature: human-associated habitat; material: faeces | place: Denmark | collected 2012-08-24 ... | reverse complement strand
CGATCGGCGGCGGCAAGGGGACGAAAAATTTATTTACGTTTTCCGAGCGGGAGGATATCTTCCGTTCGCTTTTCGTCGATTTTATCTTTGAGCTGCCCTTTTCGGAAATTCGGGATATGTCCTGCGAGGAATTTATCCGCGTTCTCTTTGAAAGATTTTCTCCCCGCGCGTTTGTCTGCGGGGAGGATTTTCGCTTCGGCAAGGGCGCGGAAGGGACTCCCGAACGGATAAAAAACCTTACCCGTGTAAGCGTCGAAGTGCAAAAACTCGTCCGCATGAACGGGGAAAAGGTGAGCTCTTCGCTCGTAAAGAGACTGCTCGAAGAGGGCGACGCCGCGCGTGCGGCGAAAGTTTTGGGAGAACCGTTTTTTCTGAAAGGAGAAGTCATAAAGGACAGGCAGGTGGGGCGGCTCATGGGGTTTCCGACGGCGAATATTCTCTATCCCGAGGAAAAGTTTGCTTTAAAGAAGGGCGTATACGAAGCCGCCGCGGAGGTGGACGGAAAGGAGTATAAAGGCATTTCCAATTTCGGGAGTCGTCCGACCTTCGACAACGCGAGAGTTCTGACGGAGACGTATCTGGACGAATTTGACGGGGATTTATACGGCAGGACGATAACGGTGCGCTTTTTGAGGTATCTTCGGGATATCAAAAAGTTTGAAGACATGAACGCCTTGAAAGGGCAGCTGGAATCGGATATAGAGCGGGTGAGAAGTAATCGTTGAACGCGGAAACGGGAAACGGACAATTTTGAGCGAAAGCGTCCGAACGCAAAGGGACGGACGGAAAATAGGGTATTGAGAGGTATTAAAGACAATGATAAAATTCGGGCCGAGCGGCAATTCGGAAAGTTTTTATGCGGCGGGATTTTCGCACACGGAGGAGGCGGCGGCATTTGTGAAAAAACGGGGGCTGGACTGCTTCGAATATTCCTTCGGGCGGGGCGTGCGCATGGGCGAGGAGAAGGCGATCTCTATCGGCGAGGCGTTTAAGGCGGAGGGGATAGAACTGTCCGTTCATGCGCCCTATTTCGTCAATTTTGCCAATCCCGACGACGAGATGGCGGCGAAGTCCTACGGCTACGTTCTGGACAGCGGAAAAATGGTGAAACTGATGGGCGGGGAACGCATCGTCTTTCATCCCGCGGCGCAGGGCAAGGCGGAGCGCGAGGCGGCTGTTCAAAAGACGGAGGACAGGCTGAAAATCCTCAGGGACTACATCTATCTCAACGACATGCAAGACTTGAAATTCTGTCCCGAAACGATGGGGAAAATCGCGCAGATCGGCACGGTGGAGGAAATCGTCCGCTTCTGCAAAATCGATCCCGTCTATACGCCGTGCGTCGATTTCGGGCACATCAACGCGCGGGAACAGGGGTCCTTAAAGACTGCGGAGGATTATCTCTCCCGTCTTTCCTACATGGTGGAGGAGCTCGGCTATGAGCGCATGAAGCATTTCCACGCGCATTTTTCCAAAATCATGTACTCGTCGAAGGGCGAGGTGAAACACCTCACGTTCGAGGATACCGTCTACGGCCCCGAATTCTATCCCCTCGCCGTGGCTTTGAAGGAATTGAAGCTGGAACCCTACATCGTCAGCGAATCCGCAGGTACGCAGGCGGAGGACGCCGCGGAGATGAAGCGCATTTATAACGGCTTGTAAACGAGAAAGGGGAAAAGATGAGGGCGACTATGAAAAAAAAGAAGGGATTTAAGATTGCATACGTTTTCGAATTCGTGGCTTTTGCGGGAATAGTCTTTTCGGCGGCTATTTTTGCCCTTATGTTTTTAACGCAGGGGTTGACCATGTGGAGCGATATGACGGAGGCGGAAGCAGAAGCGAATTTTGAAATTATAACGGGTGGAATGCTTTTGAGCTTCGTGTGCCTTTTGGAGGAAGGAGCATGGCTTGTCTTAGAACTTACAAAGCTGATGAAATCTTTTTCCCTGTGGCCTGTTCCCTTTATTTTCGGAGGCCTTTTGCTCGCGGGCGGAACGCTTTCGGCATGGTTGTTCATCACCCGTTCGGCACCGTTTACGTTGCCCTTTGTTCTCGTTCCCTCGTCGGCGCTTCTTTTTTCGAGCGTTTGTTTCGTCGAAGGCGTTGTATTTCTCGTCAGAAAACATTCTGCAGCGAGGAAGGGTGACGAAAAAAATTTATAATAATTTACAATCGCTTTTCGTGTACGGTTGACGAAATGGGATTTTTTTGCTACAATATAAAGAAAGAGGCTTAAATTATGGTTGAAACGAACGGAAAAAAGATTTTCGATGCAGTCGGCGCGGATGCCGTGTTCACTACCTGTGAATATCTCAAACGATATATTACGGGATTTTTGACGGAGGGCGGATTCGTCCTCACGGATAAGGACGGCACGACGCTGTATACCGACGCCCGCTATACCGAGGCGGCGGAAAAACTGTTGAAGGGTACGGAAGTGCGCGTCAAGGAAACGGATCGTTTTTCAAATACTCCGGCAGAGCTTCTGAAAAAGTACAAGACCGTCGGGATCGCCTTTGAGGAGACGTTCTATCCCGAATATAAAAAGCTCTCGGATATGGGGCTGACGCTCGTCGATTCCTCGCCCGCGTTCCGCAACTGTATGGCGATCAAGAACGAATGGGAGCTTAAAAATATCGCCCGTGCCTGCGATATTGCGGAGGAGGGCTTTTTGAAGCTCCTGCCCGAAATCAAAGAGGGCATGACGGAATCCGAGGTCGCGGCGCTCCTCGAATACAATATGCGCACTTTGGGCGCGTACAGCACCTCTTTCGACACGATCGTGGCGTTCGGCGCGCATGCGGCCGTTCCGCACCACGTGACGGGGGATACGAAACTCAGATTCGGAGATGAAATTCTCATCGACTTCGGTTGTAAGGTGGACGGATATTGTTCGGACATCACCAGGACGTTCCTCTTCGGGGACGACGGAAAGCATGCGGACTTCAAAAAGGCGTATGCGGCCGTCCTCGCCGCGCACGAGCTCGTGAAAGAGAACTTAAAAGCGGGCATGACGGGCGGAGACGGGGACGCGATCGCGCGGAACTATCTCGAATCGAAGGGTTACGGAAAGTATTTCACCCATTCCCTCGGTCACGGAATCGGCCTGAATATCCACGAATTTCCCTTCGTGAGAAAGGGCGGGCAGGACGTGCTCGAAAACGGAATGGTATTCTCGGACGAGCCGGGCGTTTATCTCGCGGGCGAATACGGAATCCGCATAGAGGATACGATTACCTTGAAGGGCGGAAGCGTCGTAAGTTTCATGCACAAGGCGGACAGAAATCTCGTGATCCTGTAAGGAAAGCGGGACAAAGATAAAGTTTTAAGATTAAGAAGGAGAAAAAAATTATATGGCACAGATGTTAGCAGGCGATATCAGAAAGGGCGTAACGTTCGAGTTCAAGAGCGGCGTTTATACCGTTACCGATTTCCAGCACGTAAAGCCCGGCAAGGGCGCGGCGTTCGTCAGAACGACGCTTAAAAACGTCGTGACGGGACAGGTTCTTTCCGACCAGACCTTCAACCCTACCGCGAAGCTCGAAACCGTTCAGGTGGAGACCAAGAAGATGACGTATTCCTATTTCGACGGCGAATTTTACGTGTTCATGGACGAGGAATACAATCAGACGATGCTCACGCACGACCAGGTGGAGGACGCGCTCAAATATATCAAGGAAAACGACGTCGTCACGGTGAAATTCCTCTATGGCAACGCCTTCTCCGTCGAGCCCGAAAACTTCGTCGAGCTCAAAGTCATCGAAGCGGAGCCGGGCGTAAAGGGCAACACCGCCACCAATGTCATGAAGAACGCCAAGGTGGAGACGGGCGCCATTATTCAAGTACCCATGTTTGTCAACGAGGGCGAAACCATTCGCATCGACACCAGAACGGGAGAATACATGAGCAGGGTATAACTCTCCCCGCCTGTCGTTCAATTGAACAGCGTTTTTGAAATGCAGGATCGGAAATTTTTTCTTATCCTGCGTTTTGTCATATTTTTTCGGAGGACATTTTTCATGAAAGCGGTAGTGCAGCGAGTAAAGGGCGCCGCCCTGCGGGTGGACGGAAAACTCGTTTCCGAGATTCCCTTCGGTCTGGTCGTATTTTTCGGGATTCGGACGGGGGACGGGGAAGCGCAGGCGGAATATCTCGCAAAGAAAATCGCCAATCTTCGGATTTTCGAGGACGAAAACGGCAAAATGAACCTTTCCGTCAAGGACGTCGGCGGCGAAATTCTCTTCGTCTCGCAGTTTACCCTGTACGGCGACGCTTCGCACGGAAATCGCCCCTCCTTCATTCTGGCGGAGCGCCCAGAGCGCGCGGAACGTCTGTATCTCTACGCGGCGGACAGGCTGAAAGAGTTCGGGGTCGAAGTGAAGCTCGGCATATTCGGGGCGGATATGAAAATAGAACAGCTCAACGACGGCCCCGTGACCATTCTGTTGGAATCGGAGGCGGACGCATGAAAATTCTCTATTTGGGAACGGGCGCCGCGGAGGGCGTACCCGCCGTTTTCTGCAACTGCGATACCTGCCGCGAGGCGCGCCGCCGCGGAGAGAAAGAATTTCACAGCCGCTCTCAGGTGCTCATAGACGGGGAATTGTCCGTGGATTTTCCCCCCGACGCCTACTATCATTCCCTGCGCTTCGGCGCGGATTTGTCCGCCGTCAGATATTTGCTGGTCACGCACAGCCACATGGATCATTTCTATGCGCACGACTTCATTCTGAGGGGCTATAAATATTCCTCGCCGCTGCCCGCGCCCCTGCACATTTTCGGAAACGAGGAGGTCAAGCGGGTATTCGACGAATGCACGCGCAGGGAGATGCGTCCCGACGTGCTGGAAAATATCCGCTTTTCCGTCGTCCGCCCCTTCGAGCCGTTCTCCTTCGGCGATTATACGGCCGTCGCTTTGAAGGCGCAGCACAGCCGAACGGAATGCGCGCTCCTGTACCTCGTCGAGAAATGCGGAAAATGCTATCTCCACCTCACCGATACGGGTCGGATTCCGCGGGAGAGCCTCGACTATCTCGGCGCGTATCTGCGGGAGCGGGGGCGGAGGGCGGATCTCGTCTCCTTCGACTGCACCTTTCTCTTCTTCGGGGCGGGAGAGGTATCCCGCCATATGGGGCTGCCCGACTGCGCGGCCATGCGCGGGGAGTTTCTGCGCCGCGGCGTCGCGGGGGAGAACACCCGCTGGGTGATCACGCACTTTTCCCACAACGGCGCGCCCCTGTCGGAAAACCTCCGCCGCGCGGAGGAGGAATATTCCGTGGAGGCGGCCCGCGACGGCTTCTCCGTCGAGATTTGAGGGGGAATTGCAAAGGGAGACTCTGCCAAAATTTAAGGGGCGGTTGCGGAGGAAAAATGCGACTTTTTCGACTTTCGGACGGGCGTCGCCTTGGAAAAGGGCGTATCGGTTGCGGCGCTTTTCGGATGCCGAAAAAATTTTTCCTTTTTTTTCGGGAAAGTATTGACAAATATAAAATTGTGTGCTATTCTTGTATTAAAGGAATAGTACAGAAAAGGGCGCAGTCTGCCCTTTTTTGAAAGAATGCTTGTTCTATTCAGATAATACAAAAAGGAGGCGGCCGAAGTGGAATTCAAGAGCAATCAGACGATAGCCTCTCAAATAGCCGATTTCGTCAAGAGAGAGATATTCAGCGGCCGCTACGAGCCGGGACAGAAGGTGCCGCCGATACGCGAGTTTGCGGCGTTCTGCTGCGTGAATCCGAACACGGTGGTGAAGGTGTACGCGCAGCTGGAAGCGGAGCGGCTCATCTACACGGACAGCACGCTGGGGAAGTTCGTCAACCCCGACAGGGCGGCGATCGCCGCGGAGCGGGAGAAGTACCTCATGCGTCGGACGGCGGAATTTCGGGCGGAATTGGAGCGGTGCGGCGTCGGCAGGGACGAGTTCATGAGTCTGGCGGCCGGCGCGTGGAGCGAAAAAGGGAGCGTGGAGAAAAAATGAGTGAGAGAGACGGAGCAAGAACGGAAAAGAAAGAGTTGTTCGGATGTGCGGACGTGGTAAAATGGTTCGGGCGCAAGCTCGTGCTGGACGGCGCGCGCTTTCTCGTGCCGTACGGGGGAGTGGCGGGGATCTTCGGATTGAACGGTTCGGGAAAGACGACGCTCTTGAGGATTTTGGCGGGGCTGGACAGGGATTTCGAGGGGGAGCTGTCCAAGACGGACTTCGAGGACGTGGCGTACATGGCGACGGAGGGCGGGTTTCCCTTCGGAATGTCCGTCAGGGACGCGGTGAACTTTTACGCGGCCTTTCTGCCGCGGCTGGACGCGGACGCGATCTTCCGCGACGCGCGCGAGGCGGGCATACGTCCCAGACAGTCCGTGATCGGAATGTCGTCGGGCATGAAGCAGTACCTGAAATTCCTCTTGACGGCGTACAGCGGCGCGCGGGTGTGCCTGTTCGACGAGCCGCTGTCCAATCTGGACGTGAACCTTCGCTCGAAGATCGTGGAGACGCTCATCATGCAGTGCGGCGGGGAGCGGCTGTTCATTGTCACCACCCATGAAATCAAGGAGGTGGAGACGCTCATCGACGGATTCTTCATTCTGAAAGACGGCCGCCTCTCCCCCTATTATTCCAGCGAAAAGGTGCGCGAGACCACGGGAAACAGCGTGGCGGAGTTTTACAGGAGGAAAGTCAATGAGTAAGGACGTATTTTTGTATGAATTGAAAGCCTACATAAAATTCCCCGTCGTCCTTTTGGGGATCTGGCTCCTCACGGCGATCGGGTGCGGGATAGCGGTTCCCGTTTCGGGCGACGCGGGCGCGGAAGAGGCTTATGGAATCGTCGACGGTATGGCACAATTAATTTTAATTCCTTTTCTTTTTCTCCGTATACCGCACTGCCGCCTACGACCGCCTGTATGCAAAGGTCAACCGCGATTCGATGGGCGTTCTGGGCGCGCGCATGCTCTGCAACCTCATCTGCATGGGCGGAGTGACGCTCGCGTTCCTGCTCGGCGGGACGATTGTCGACGTATTGTTCAAAGCGAGCCATTCCCTCTATTATACGACAATAGATAAAAGAAATATTTTATTTTCTCTGTACGGGCGCAACCCGCTGTATTTCCTCTTTTTCCTCTCCACTTCGGCCTCCTCTCTGATCGTCTTTGCCTGCGGAGCGGTAGTTTTTGAATGTGTGCGGGCGGCGAAGGATTCCTTGGCAAAAGTGGTCGTCGGGATTATCTGTACCCTGATAATGGTGCTTCTCGTCTTTTTTGCCATAGAAGCGATCAACATCTTCCGTCTCTCTCCGACCCTCGGCATGAATGACTTTTTCAATTACCCCATTCCCAGAAATCTGAGCTGGGGGAGCTGGGACGGTCCCGTTTATTATATAGCGTGGGACATCTTCAATCTTCCCGAATTGATTTTTGCCGCCGCGTTCATAGCGGCAGCGTTCGTCGCGAATATCGTTTGCAGAAGGAGGGAACATAAATGAACGAATGGAACAGAGAAAGAAGAAAGCTCGTCATCGGCTTTTGCGTCGTCTGTTTTTTGTTTGCGCTCATCATTGTCGTGGCGTCTTTGTCGAGAAAATACCCCAAAAACGAAATGACGGAGTATTATACGGCGGGGATTCAGGAAATGACCTTCGGAGAGCCCGTATCCTTTTCCGAGCTCTGTCCCGAATTTGCGGATTTTGAAAAGACCCACTATGCGGGAAAATATACCGAAAGAGAACAACTGTGCAAAGAGCTTTGGGAGGGGGACGATGATTTTTCGAGCGTATTTGCCTATTATACTCCCTTATTTATCGACGAGACGGGAAAGCTGCACGCGCGGGAGACGGGCTGTTTTACTTTCAGACTTTGCCTCAGCGAACCCTCGGATGACGGCCGCGGCAAGGAATATACTTTTCAGACAGACATCGCGGTCACGGACAAAAATTACGACGATTATATCCCTTGGACGAACGATTTGAATACGTGGGATCCGTACGGAAAATATATCCTCGCGGAGGACGTCGCTCTGACCGAAAAGTTGAGCGAAGAGATTTATCGGGGAAGCTTCAACGGAATTCTCGTCAATCCCGACGGCCATACGATTACGTCGAATTATCAAAGCTCCCTGTTTCAAGAAAACCGCGGGATTATCGACGGGATAAAAGTGAACGGCGACAAGAGCGCGGACGAATTTTCGGCCTTTGCGATGATAAATAACGGAATTATCCGAAATTGTACTTTTGAAGGAACCGCTCGGGCGATAATGGCAAACGACTCCAATGTGCGCGTCCTTTCCTCCGAAAAAGGTTTTTGTTACGGAAATACGGTGAAGTGCACGCTGTATACGGACTGCAATGACGCCTGCGTATTTTATTTCCGAGACGAAGGCCGAGGCTGGGATAACGACGTTTACATCGACTGCTACTGGGATATAGATACCATAAACTGCGCGGGGCGGAATCTCGTCGTCAATCCCTTTGACGAGGCAGACGACCAAAACGGGAAGAACGGAAACGATCTCTATTCGCTGTCGGGCGAATGGATCGACGACGCCGAACGGATGAAAATAGAAGTGGAGGGAAAGGTTAACGCCTATATTCCCAAGGGCGGACAAATCGACCTCCAATCGTATTCCGAACAGATTTTGGGGAATCAGAATTATTTGAAGGTGTCCTATTGGCTGTTGAACGGCGAACGCGTGGACACGCTGACGGATTACAGAGTAGAGACGCCCGTATCTTTGACGCCCGTGATCAAATACAGAAAGACGGAGTTTTTTTACGAAACCCGAACCGACAGGGAGGGAAATGAGTTCGACGTCGTCACGGGATTTAATTGTGCGGACGAGGAAATCATTCTGCCCGATACCGCGGACGGATTTTCCGCGGAGATTTTCGATACGCTCCTGACGGACGAATATCAGGTGCTTCCCAAAAAACTCCGTTTTCCCCCCGAAGCCAAGGCATTTGATTC
>ERZ1106932.502-NODE-502-length-8990-cov-168.734639_pt1 | contig 8990 bp, 7 predicted proteins | sample MGYA00403665_ERZ1106932 | MGnify/ENA primary metagenome ERZ1106932 (study PRJEB35170, sample SAMEA104062448) | human gut metagenome | biome: human gut; feature: human-associated habitat; material: faeces | place: Denmark | collected 2012-08-24 ... | reverse complement strand
TCAAAAAGCGCTCCCTCGCGTCCGATTTGATCAAGTTCATGCCCATATCGTCGCGGAAAACGGAAACGACTTCTTCCGCCTCACCCTTGCGCAAAAGCCCGTGATCGACAAAAACGCAGGTAAGGTTTTCCCCCGCCGCACGATACACGAGCGCGGCCGCGACCGCGCTGTCCACGCCGCCGCTCAGCGCGCAGAGCACTTTTTTTCCCGCAAGTTTTTCTTTGAGCAGGCGCGTCTGTTCCTCCACGAAATTCGACATCGTCCAGTCGCCCGACACGTTGCAGACGCGATACAAAAAGTTGTGCAGGATCTTATCCCCTTCCAACGTGTGGTGCACTTCCGTATGGAACTGGATACCGTAAATTTTCCGCTCCTCGTCCTCAAAGGCGGCCGCGGGACAGGTTTTTGTCTTTGCGCTCACGCGGAAGCCGTCGGGTACCTCGCTCACGTAATCTGTATGGCTCATCCAGCACACGTTCTCGGAAGAGACGCCGTCAAACAGTTTGCTCTTCCCGTAGGAGATCTCGCTTTTGCCGTATTCGCGCGTATCCGCATGCGAAACGCGGCCTCCGAGTTTATGCGCGATCAGTTGGCACCCATAGCAGATACCCAAAATCGGGATCCCCAGTTCAAATATTTTTTCGTCAATATCGGGCGCGCCCGCTTCGTATACGCTGTTCGGTCCGCCCGTAAAAATGATCCCCGCAGGGGCGTATTCCCTGATCTTTTCAAGCCCCATATCCGAAGGCATCAGGTCGCAGTATACGTTCTGCTCACGGACCCTCCTTGCGATCAGCTGATTGTATTGCCCTCCGAAATCGAGGACCAGTACTCTTTCATGTTTCATTCTTAAACCTCTGTTTCCGGCAACCTATGCCCTACAAAAACGATGTACCGCATCGTCCTTCGCGGTACATCGTCACGTTTCTTCCTTTTTGTCAACCCCTCGGGCTGTAGTTGGGGGATTCTTTCGTTATAGAAATATCGTGCGGGTGACTTTCGACCAGCGAAGCGTTCGTAATGCGCACGAATTTCGCGTTTTTGCGCAATTCATCTACCGTGTGCATGCCGCAATATCCCATGCCCGCACGCAGGCCTCCCAGCATCTGGAACACGATATCCGCAAGTTTGCCCCTATAAGGCACGCGGCCTTCCACACCTTCGGGAACGAATTTTCTCGATCCATCCTGGAAATACCGGTCGTTTCCGCCTGCGGCCATGGCGCCGAGCGACCCCATGCCCCTGTAAACTTTGAAATTTCTTCCCTGATATATCTCAATTTCGCCGGGGCTTTCGAGCGTACCTGCAAACAGGCTTCCGATCATGACGACGGACGCGCCCGCGCCGAGTGCCTTCACGATATCTCCGCTGTACTTGACGCCGCCGTCCGCAATAATGCGCTTGCCCATTTTATCCGCCTGTTCTGCACAGTCCATGATCGCCGTCAACTGCGGCATGCCGATCCCCGCAACGACGCGCGTCGTGCAGATGGAACCGGGGCCGATACCCACTTTGACCACGTCCGCACCCGCGTCGATCAACGCTTTGGTCGCCTCCGCAGTCGCCACGTTGCCTGCTATCACGGGCAAATCGGGATACTTTGCTTTGATCTGAGATACTTCTTCCAGAACGCCTTTCTGATGGCCGTGCGCGGTGTCGACGGTGATCACGTCTACCTTTGCGGAAACGAGCGCCGCAATGCGCTCCATCGTGTTGGCGGCCCTGCCTACCGCGGCGCCCGCAAGCAGCCTTCCGTTTTTATCCCTCGCGGAATTGGGGTATTGTATGCTTTTCTCGATATCCTTGATCGTGATCAGCCCTTTGAGATACCCGTCTTTGTCCACGATGGGCAATTTTTCGATCCTGTGTTTGCCGAGTATCTTCTGCGCATCCTCAAGAGAAGTCCCGACGGGTGCGGTGACAAGATTTTTCTTGGTCATCACGTTGTCGATCGGCTGATCGTAATTGGATTCGAAGCGAAGATCGCGGTTGGTTAGGATCCCGACGAGTTTTCCGTTCTTTGTAATCGGAACGCCGCTGATCTTATAGCGTTCCATCAGAGCCACGGCCTCGCGCACGCTGTTTTCGGGCGCAAGAAAAAACGGATCGGTAATGACGCCGTGTTCGCTCCTCTTTACCTTGTCTACCTGGCTGGCCTGCTCTTCGATAGACATGTTTTTATGAATAATACCGATGCCGCCTTCGCGCGCGATAGCAATCGCAAGTTTGCTCTCCGTGACCGTATCCATTGCGGAACTCATCAGCGGAATATTCAATTTCAAATCATCGGTCAGGCTGGTACCCAAATTGACTTCGCTCGGCAAAACATCAGATGCTGCGGGAATCAACAATACATCGTCAAATGTCAGCCCCTCTTTCACAATTTTATTCATAAAACATCTCCTGTAAAATTTTATCCGAAATCAAATAAATGTAAAATACAGTCAGTCCGCCTCCGCAGCACTGCCTTCCGAAGAAATAAAATCGCGCATCATACCGATCAGCATTTCCAGATTCTCCCCGTCCTCTTCCGAGTCGAAGTTCACCGTTTCATACAAAGTATTCAGTTCTTCATAGATGCGCTCCGCAAACGCGACATCCCCCTCATTCATGACGATCAAAGAAAGCGAAACCACCGCATTGTTTGCGGGAAACACCTCTCTGTTCAAATAAAATGCAGTATCCAGAGCGTTTTCCTCGTCATTCTGTCTGTACATCGCTTCGGCGATCAGACCGACGATATACTGGTCATAGGTGCCCGCGATCAAAGCACCTTCCTCCCCGTTTTCCGCTTCTATATCTTTCAGATCGCAAAATTCACCGAAATCCTTTCTGTTGATCAATTTTTTACCGTATTTGGAAACTGTTCCCCAGCTGCGCGACTGATACCCACGTTCCACCACGTCCGCCAGATCGGAAATGTCGTTCGAACGATTGTAAACGGAAACAGCATAATACGTACACACCTTATCCATCCCGAGTTTGTCCGAAACAGTCACCATGACCGAAGGAAAGAAAATGGTGAACACCCCGAACAATATCAGCACGAGCGCGAGAATGCCGGCAAGCGTAAACAGAGCAGTCTTTGCGACCAGTTTACCCAAAACAGGACCGGAAGAAGTCGTTTCCTCCCCCTTTATCAGCTCTTGCGCCATCACATTGTTGCTTTCAGAAGTTTTTTTTATGCTGTCCTTTGGATCTTTTTCACTTTCACGCACAAAATCATTCAGAGATCCCGCTTGAGATCGGATATCTTCGATCGTAAACTGCGCAGAACAATACGGACATACAACTTTTTTGTTCCCCTCGTCAGATTTTAAATTTGCGCCGCAATTCGGACACTTATACTCAATTAAAGCCATATAGTTTGCTTTCTTCTCCTTGAATTGTTGCGTCGCTGTCCGCCGCTCCCGCCCGATATATTATCTGTTATACTCTAATTTGAAATATTCTATCATATGCGGCAAAAAAAATCAACTGATTGAGCAAAATAATCATTTTATCAAAAGGAAAAAAATAAAATAATAAAAAAACAATCAGGTGGTTGACATGAAAAAAATTTCAGCGATCTTTGTCAGTATCTTTTCCGTAATCCTGACCGTTGTCCTGCTCGGGGCCTGCGCACAAAAGGAGGACTATACCGCGCTCGTCTCCGAATACAGAAGCGACATTTATTATGCCGAACAGGACGGCTGTACGATCTGGGCAGGTTTTTCCGAAAGGGAATATCCGTATGCCGCGGACGGAGTCGTGTCCGATAAGACGAAAATCTTTGAAATCCGCGCGACCATGCCCGACAATACGAAAACATATCTAATTTCCTTCGAATGCGGGAGCAAAAAATACGGCGGAGAAATGAGTTTCGACAGCGTCAGACAGCAGTACATCTACTCGGAAAGCATCTCCCGGCCGGACGAAGAGGAAATCACTTTTTCAATCAGCGAAGAAAACGCGGATACTGCAACGACGATCGCCGCAAAAAATATGAAAATCGAGGGCACGCTCTCCCTTTCATCCCTTTTAAACAAAATCATGCAATCTCAGAAAGAGACAATCAAAAATTACTTCGGCGATCCTTTCAACGGAGAAATCAACGTGCGGCTGATCTCTGAGAATGACAACTGCTACTTTTACGTAGGATTGATCGACAGAAACGGCAGATGCCTGTCTTTCTTAGCGGACGCTGCATCGGGTGAAGTACTCGCTCAAAGGGAATCGTGATCCTCCCGGCGAAAATAATTAAAAAAGCGATATTTACGTCATACATAGTACTTTGCTATTTCTGCAAAAAATCAATTATAATCGTATTTTGTACATATAAAAAATTATCTTTTATTTTTAAACGCCCGTCTTTCAATTCCAGAAAGCGGGCGTTCTTTTTGAGCGCATCCGCAAATTCCGTTTCAAAATCCGTTGAAAATTCGCGATTGAAATCCGTGAGCGAAAGCCCCTCCTCCGTCCGGAGTGCAAGCATTATTTTTTCAAACGCAGCATCGTCCGCAACGTCTTCGTCGTCGACGACGGGAAAATAATCGGTCAGTATGCATTTGATGTACTCGTCAAGATCCCGCGTATTTGCGAATCGGCGGCCGTTCATGAACGAACACGCCGCAACGCCGAACCCGATATATTCCCCCCTTCTCCAATAATTGAGATTATGCCTTGACTCGTACCCCGCCAGGGCAAAATTAGAAACTTCGTATCTTCGGTAACCCAAAGGAGAAAGATACTCTCGTACCCGATCATACATTTCAGCAACCTCGTCGGAATCGGGCAATTCACCGTTCAGATAATCCGTATAAACCGGCGTGCCATCCTCGGGCGTAAGCGCATAAACGGAAATATGCTTTACACCGCACGAAACACACGCAAGATCGATCGTTTTTTTGACGTCATCCCACGACTGATCTTTCAGGCCGATCATGATATCCGCACTCTTATTGCAGCCGCCGATCATCCGACAGGCCGATACAAAATCTTCGGCGGTATGGATCCGCCCGAGATCTTCAAGCAATCTGTTCTCGGCCGACTGCAGCCCGATCGAAAAACGATTGATCCCCGCTTCTCTATAAACGGAAACCTTCTCTTTTGTCAGAGTGCCCGGATTGACCTCTATGGTAATTTCCGCATCCTCTGCGATCAACAGATACTTTTTCAATTGCCTCACGCATCCGGCTATCAATTTTTCATCGATCACCGAGGGAGTCCCCCCGCCGAAATAAACCGTGTCAAAAACTTTATCTTTCAACTGCCCCGCCCGAAGTTTTATTTCCTTATAAACACAGGCCATATATGCTTCGGCAAACCCGATCTTCCCGGGGTATGAGGTAAAATCGCAATACCTGCACTTAGATGTACAAAACGGAATATGAATATAAACGCCGGCCACTTCAACCCACCTCTTTAACATATTTTATATCACACATAGTACTTCGGATACGCAATTTTTATATGTTTAAAGTCTCCAACATACCTTTTCAAGATCGACATAGTAAAAACCGTCCCTCTCATAAACACGCACGCCTTCCCGTTCCAGCATTTCTTTTTGCACGGAAGACCCTCCGAATGCAAAGGCGGGCGCAAGCCTTCCCTCTCTGTTCACAACGCGATGGCAAGGGACTTCCCCGAAATAGGGATTGACGTGAAGCGCATACCCCACCGCCCTTGCGCCGCGCGGATTTCCGCACATTCTCGCGATCTGGCCGTAACAGGCTACGCAACCTTTCGGGATCTTGCGCACAGCGTCGTAAACGCGATCAAAAAAATTTTTTCCTTCCGGATTTCGATCATTCGTATTCATATTTGCGCTTATTTATTCGTCTTCAGGATAGACATAAACACTTCGGAAGGGACCTCGACCGAACCGATGCTGCGCATGCGTTTCTTGCCCTCCTTTTGCTTTTCAAGCAGTTTCTTTTTCCTGGTGATATCCCCACCGTAACATTTGGCAAGCACGTCTTTCCGCACCGCCTTCACAGTCTCTCGGGCGATGATCTTGCCGCCGACGGCCGCCTGGATCGGTATTTCAAACAACTGCCGTGGGATCGCCTCTTTCAGATTTTCCGCAAGTTCACGCCCTCGGGGATACGCCCTGTCTTTATGCACGATCATCGAGAGCGCATCGCAAACGTCACCGTTGAGCAATATATCCAACTTTACAAGATCGCTCCTTTCGTAACCGATGATTTCATAATCGAAACTTGCATATCCGCGCGTACGGGATTTGATCCCGTCAAAAAAATCGTAAATAATTTCGTTCAATGGAAGCGTATACAGCAATTTGACCCGCTTTGCATCCAGATAAGTCATATCCTTGAACACGCCGCGTTTTTCCTGACACAGATCCATGATTGAGCCGATATATTCGGGCGGAGAATAAATTTCCGCTTTAACGATGGGTTCTTCCATATATTCAATGTCGGCAGGATCGGGAAGATGCGACGGGTTATCCACAAAAAATTCTTCCCCGTCCGTTTTATGCACTTTGTACGATACGCTCGGCGCAGTCGTAATGATGTCCAGATTGAATTCGCGCTCGATGCGCTCCTGAATGATCTCCATATGGAGAAGCCCCAAAAAACCGCACCTGAACCCAAACCCCAGCGCAACGGAAGTATCCGGCTCGAAGATCAGAGCGGCATCGTTCAACTGAAGTTTCAATAGAGCGTCCTTCAGATCATTGAATTTGCTGCCGTCCAAAGGATAAATTCCGCAGAAAACGACCGGCTGTACCTTTTTATACCCGGGCAAAGGTTCCGCCACGGGATGCAGAGCACTTGTAAGCGTATCGCCGACGGCTACGTCCTGAATGCTTTTGATGCTCGCGGCGACGTAACCGACTTCCCCCGCATTGAGCACATCTTTCGGCTGCAATTTGGGACTGAACGCACCGACTTCGGTCACCTCGTACTGTTTGTCCGAGCGGAATGTTCTGATCAGGTCACCGACCTTTACGCTCCCGTCCTTTACGCGCACGAACAGAATGACGCCCTTATAATTATCGTAATAACTGTCAAAAATCAACGCTTTCAATGGCGCGTCCGTATCTCCGTCCGGCGCCGGAATGTACTTGCATACGCATTCGAGCACGTCCTTCATGTTCGTCCCTTCCTTGGCAGACACGCAAGGCGCGTAGGAAGCGTCCAATCCGATGACTTCTTCAATTTCCTTTTTCGTTCCCTCTATATCCGCGGATGCGAGATCGATCTTATTGATCACGGGAATGATTTCAAGATCGTTTTCCAGCGCAAGATAGACGTTCGCAAGCGTCTGTGCCTCTATCCCTTGGGTCGCGTCGACGACCAAAATCGCCCCCTCGCACGCCGCGAGCGAACGGGAAACTTCGTAAGTAAAGTCGACATGACCGGGCGTATCGATCAGATTGAATTCATATTCGTTCCCGTCGTCGGCATTGTAAAACATCCTGACCGGAGTCAGTTTGATCGTGATCCCCCGCTCCCGTTCAAGATCCATCGAATCGAGCAACTGATCCTCCATATCCCTCTTGGAAACCTGTCCCGTAAGTTCCATGATCCTGTCCGCGATCGTACTTTTGCCATGATCGATATGGGCGATAATACAAAAATTTCTAATCAAACGATTGGGTTTTGCCATGTACAACTCCGAACTGCGCCGACCAAAATTCGCATAAAAATCCACGCGGACGCATTATTTTCTATTATATAAAAATTCGCAAAATTTAGCAAATGAATTGCGGAAAATACTTGCGGATGGTATAATATTTTCGATCTTTTGAAAGGAGCACGCCATGCGGATACCCGACGACAGTTTTTTGAAAACACTTCCCATCGCCCACAGAGGACTGCACAACGCAAAGAAAGGCATTCCGGAAAATTCATGCGCCGCATTCGAAAACGCACGGCTTTGCGGCTATGCCGCCGAGACGGACGTCCGCTTTACCAAGGACGGAAAACTCGTCGCCTTTCACGACGACGATCTGGAGCGGATGACGGGCGAACGCGCCAAAGTGATCGACCGCACCTATGCCGAACTGTGCAAATTGCGACTGGACGGAACAAGCGAAAAGATCCCGCTATTTTCCGAATTGCTCGAACTGATCGACGGAAAAACCCCGCTTTTGATCGAGATCAAAAACCAGCCCGAACGCAAAGATATCGTCCAGGAAACCCTGCGCACACTTTCCGGCTACCGCGGCGAATTCGCCCTCCAAACCTTTCACCCGCTTTACCTGCTCCAGGTCAAACGACTCGCTCCGCACATTTTGCGCGGCCAACTCGGCACCTTTATGCCCAATTTTTCGCTGCAAAACTATGTCGTAAAAAATATGTCCCTGAACTTTTTGACCTCTCCCGATTTTGTCAGTTATAATATCGAAAATCTTCCCTTTTCCAAAGCACGAAGAAAAGACACGCTTCTCCTTGCCTGGACGGTACGCGATCACGAAACGCTTCAAAAAGCGCAAAAACATGCGGATAATATCATATTCGAAGACGTACGCCCCGATCTTTCATAGGAGCCCCCGATAAAAATCGCTATACTCGCTTATTCATTGATAAGGCACCGCTTTTTTCCGCGCCGCTCAATTGAAAATTATTTTTTTCCGTCATCACATCGATACAACCATGAAAAACAGCGCGCCCTATCCAGGACACGCTGTTTTTCAGAGACGCTTTTATCATAAGGAGGGATTCAAAAGGAAATCATTCTTGCTTTTTATTATATACGATCGGCGCCTCCATCGAGTATGCATTTTTTTGTACGGAGTCAAATATACATTGCGCAAGATTCTCGGCCGACACACCCGCTTTCACCTTTTCCTTACCCAGACAAACGGAATATCCTCCGTCCGACTTTTTCAGATAAGGATTGATAAACCCGAATATCGTATAATCGAGCCCACTCGACGAAATCACTTCGCGCACCTTGTCCGCCTCGCGGTAACAATGCGGCATAAATGCTTTTACGATTTTATTAAAAAAACGGAGCATTGCGTTTTGTCCGACCTGCCC
>ERZ1106932.500-NODE-500-length-9017-cov-6.409395_pt1 | contig 9017 bp, 10 predicted proteins | sample MGYA00403665_ERZ1106932 | MGnify/ENA primary metagenome ERZ1106932 (study PRJEB35170, sample SAMEA104062448) | human gut metagenome | biome: human gut; feature: human-associated habitat; material: faeces | place: Denmark | collected 2012-08-24 ... | reverse complement strand
AATTTGAACATTCCTGTTGTGAAATTAGTAGTAACTAATAAAGCACAAGAAGCAATGCACGGAGAAATACCATTCTTCCTCGTCGGCGTTCCAGACGGTGCGGACGGTTTTTTCGTTAAAGAGTTTTAATTTTGTTTCCATGAGTTTCTCCTTAATTGAGTAACCAGATTTCTCCGCAGTCTCGGCATATTGCCTGCACATGGGTTTTTGATTCTGTAACATAAATGATTATATCCAAGATAAAGTTTCCGATTAGTAAGACCACCAAGATAAAAAGATAAAGACTTTCTTTGGACGGAGTAGGATTATCGGCCTCTTGGCTGATATAAGCAGTCGGTTGAGGGAATTCCGAGGACGGAATGTTTTCCTCTAAAACAAAAACATTTTCTGTTTGGTTCGTATTCGATTTATCCGTATCGGGGAAAAGGGAAGGCAATAGATTGATTGCAAATAAAAATCCTACGACGAACATGCCGAAAATAATTAGCTTCTTTAAGATTCGAAGCCCGATTGCTTGATGATATTCTGTCACAAATTCAATATTAAGGCTTCGGCAATGTGGACAAAAAATAGGGGTAGTAGACATATTTTTTCCTCCGTAAAATTATTTTTTTCTGTTTTATGCCTTGCGGCGAGTAGAAGCCACACCGGACTTTTCGGCAAAATAACGGGCATATTCGAGAATCTGCGAACGGTGCGCAGGGGAAAGCGCCTGATAAATATTTAACAGCTCTTGCTCGTCCTGCGGAAGCGGGGCGGGCTTTTCTGTGTGTATGGTAATATTCCCGAGGTCGTCCTCCCTGCCGAGAAGGTAATCTATTGAACATTGAAAAAAATCTGCAAGTCGTATAAGAAAACTTGCGGCAGGTTCATTCAACTCTTTTTCCCAGCGCCCTATATTGGTTTGGCTGGTTTTTATTTCTTTGGCTATATCATTTTGCGTTAGATGTCGTTCTTCTCTCAATTCTTTTAAGCGCATAAGTTTTAACCTCCTAAAAAATTTTAACACAAATTTGCATTAAACTATTGACAAATGCAAAATTGTTTGTTATAATACAAGCAAATATGCAAATTTGTTTTAATATCCGTTTAACGTCATAGCGCGTTCCCAGCGCATTAAAAGCATAGTCGGTCAAGAAATTATCTACGCAAAGGAAAACGGGGCGCAGAAGTCAAAAGAGAGGGTAAAATGCAAGGATTTATCGAAGTGACGCGGAAAGAGGACGGAAAAAAGATATTGTTGAACATATCGGGAATAGACGGAGTATTTCCGGAAGCAAAAGGAGCGTTTGTATCGATGAGAGGAAATATCGCGTTGTTTGCTTCAAACAAAGTTTCCGGGTATTTTGTAGAGGAAACGTATTGGGAAGTAAAAGAGCAAATCATGCGGGAACAACCGCTGAACGGATAAAAAGCAGATCAAAGCGGCGGAAAAACTGAAAGCGAAGCCGGTGAAAAAGAAGAGATAAAAGAGTTGCGGTTTAGGCGAAATCAAAAAGCCACTTATGTACGGCGACAAGCGACGCGCGGAGCATTTATCAGGTTTGGGAGAAAGCCTTGGAAGATGATTTCGGGGGAATGGTAGTCAATGGCGAAGTAAGGAACTATATCGAACAAGTACTGTCATTTTCAGAAAGCGCGGAAACTTTTGAAATCAGTACGATGGCGCAGTTATCGTCAAGCGACGGGTTGTCGTTTTTGGTAAAAGTGCCGGAAAACTATTTGGAACTGTTAAACCGCGGGAATCAAATAGTCGATATGCACAATATAGGTGTAGGTATTATTTCGTATACGTATGAAGATTATTTTCTGATGCTGAATCAGACGAGCGACTTAAACGACTACGGAAGTTCGAAGGTAAATCTATTCGGCTATAAGCTCCTGACATGGTCGGGAGTAATCAAGCCGAAGAAAAAGACAAGCGGAAGCACGACGAAAAAGAAAACGACGTCCACCAAGAAAAAGAGCACAGGAACAAAGAAATGAGCAAACAAAAGAAGAACGCGAAAAAGCCCGCCGCAAGTAAAGCGGCGGGTAAGAATAAAACTATAAAATCGCAACGGCAAACCGCGGCGAATCCGACGAAAAAGCCCGGTAAGCCTTCCGGACAAAAAGTCAAAACCGCCGAGAAAGAAAATTTTCCACATTTTCGGAAATATAAAAAATCTAATCACCCGGCTTTGATTGTGGGAGAACAAAAAGGCAAAAAGACCGACAATCAAGGGAAAGAGCATGAAACGGACGAGTATAAATATCGGAAAGTCATGCACAACGAAAAAGATGGAAATAGTCCTAATGAAAAGGTTTTTCCGAATCCCAACCCCAAAGATCCACGACCTATGTATATAGGGAAACGTGTACGGCATGACGAGAAGAAGAATTTCGGAAAAAAATATCCTTGGAAATATCCTTCGACAAAAAAATAAGAAGTAACGGAAAAACCGTTACTTCTGAATGAGCGACCACAGATTATTGATATTATCTCACCGCCGTTTTGTTCCTTGTGGAACTCACGCTACTGATAATAGTATATCGTATTTTCAAAAGGAAGTCAAGCGAAAATGTTGAAAATTCTAAAACTGATACTGCGAATCGTGATATATGTCGCCATAATCTTGGCGGTGCTGTATCTGGTAAGTACGTTTAAGCGGGTATTCTGAAATGGAAAAAGAAACGAGACGGCGAATAGACCGCCGGACAATTTATCATATCGTAAGCGCGGCGGTATTGGTCGGCTCGTTGCTGTTTTCCGTTTTTTATTTCCGCGCGGTATTCTTCCGGACGATTCAGGCGTTCAAGGACTTCGGCCTTTCGGTAGCGTACTATTTCACGGAGCTTTTAGGCTTTGAGGGACTTATAACGCCGACGGTAGGGAAAATTCCAAGCAACGCGACGGAAGTATTACCGTTTCAGCCCTCGGAGTTTATAACGGATCTGAAAGCCTACGGAAAAGCCTTGATTTCCAAAGAGAACGCGGAGGCATTTTTTCTGGGACTGTTGAAGGGGTTATCGACGTTCGCCAAAATAGCGATCCTGATTCTCCCGGTGCTTGTGTTATTGTGGGTTTTAATCAAAAGCGCATACAGACAGCCGAATAACAATTATAACGCGGACACGAAACCGCTGCGGCTGTATAAAAAAATCGAAGCGGCGACGTGGGGAAGGTGCAAAACATTTTTCAAAAGCTATGCAGGTTTCCTGAACGAACGCCGAGGCTATATTCTGGCCGCAGGGTTAATCTGGTCGTATAACCTAAACGCATTGACGATTATCATGGAATTTTTTGCGTTCGTGTTCTATTTTGCGGTGAGTTTTGACGCATTGGGAATCTTTACGCAAATCGCAAAGCTGGCGATGGATCTGACGGTAGCAATCAATTTCCTGCCGTGGTGGAGCTGGGCGGTAATCGGGTTTTTAATTTTCGACGCGATTCGTAAGAACATAGGTACGCAGCGGCTGCGGGGCTACGAGGCGCGGAACCGTGATTTTTTGGAAGCGCACCCGGGCGCGCTGTTCGTGGTCGGAAAACAGCGTGCGAAAAAGACGACCACAATCACGAGCATGGCGCTTTCACAGGCCGCCATATTCCGAGAGAAGGCGAGAGAGAAGCTGCGGGAACGGGATTTACAATTTCCGTTTTTCCCTTGGATAAATCTTGAAAAGGTAATAGAATACGGAATCGCGAACGGGACTTTGCCGACGCTGGCAAGGGTGAGAAAATTTATTCGGGGATTGAAAGAGCTGTTTAACGGCTTTGAGGAAAATTCCGATTATATAGGCGGAGTGAGAATAAACAAACTCTTAAAGAATCTCCGCGAAAGATACGGCTACATATACGGGGAAAACACCGAAAAATATATTTTTCCGAAAGAGTGGAGTAAAGAACAGAAAAAAGCATGTTTGAAAGAACGTAACCGCCATACGCGAAAGGATTTTATTTTCGGTTATGATTTCGAGCGTTACGGTTTGGAATATAACAATAATCTGTATATGGTGGACATATTCGAGAGTTTGGAGAACTATGCGCAAAGTTATTGGATCTACGCGGCGCCTACGCCGTTGATCGTGGCGAACTATGCAATCCGGACGGACACGGAAAGAATAGATAACGGAAATTTTCCTTTGTTTGACGACGACTTTTTCAGTCGTAGCGCAAAAGAACTGAAAAAAGAATACTGCCATATTCTGGATTACAATTCCATGAGATTAGGGAAACTGAAAGGCGAAAGCGATCCGTATAAAGACGGGTTTGAAATCGGAGTAGCGGCAGAAATGGAACACGCAAAAGAACGCGGGAACCAGCACACGAGAACGGGGAAAAAGGATTCTCCGGACTGTAACCAACACAACGATCTTTTCGAGCTGGACGTCAAAATGCACGGCCATGTCGCAACGATAGACAACTATACCTATTTCAGAATGTTGTTAGACGACCAAAGGCCGGATTCCTTGGCCGCGGACGATAAAGACCTTTGCGACATCATTATGATTAAAAAGACATCGGAGGCGAAAATCGTAATGCCGGGCTTCCTGATAGAGGAAGCGGCGTATCTGATAGCGACAAATTTTTTTGATAAGGTTTACTATCGGATCCGAAACCTGCGCGGGGATAATACTTTATTTGTGTATCTGCTGAAAAAAGTATATAGCCTGATAAATAACCACTATGTGCGGATATTCAATCAGTATTCGGTATATACGTCGATGTTGCGGGTATCGAACGGAATGACGGACGAGAAACTGACGGACAAAGGGAAGTATTATTTATCAACGAAAAAAGATTATTCGGCGCGGTTTGCGACGGACGCAATCAAAGAGTTTTACGACAAAAAGGTGCAGCGCTCAAAATACGGATTAAACGATTTTGAGCAATACAAAGATTTGCATCCGAGCTGTGAAGAGATGAAGAAAGTAAAAAGTCATTTCTACGACCAAATTTTTGAGGTATTTGAGGATAACAGCATAGAAGCGTCAAAACGGAAGAAATACCGCGAGGAAGTCGGGGTGAAATACGTCTGGCACAAGTGGAAAAAGTCCGAACGAAAGCAAAAATAAAACGGGCGGGGCAGGTATGCAATGAATAACCGCGCGGTCGGAATAAAGCGCCGAGGCGGGGCGCGGGGGAAACTCTCACTTATCCAGCGGCGCCGAAGGCGCAAAAGGAGAAGGGAGACGGCAGAGCCGGGGCAAACACGACCAGATCAACGTTGCCCGGAAAAAAGACGGTGACGGACAGACCGACGGAAATGCGGACGTATAACCCCGCACCGTGGGGCGGGGTGAGACGGCCGCAGAGCCGACGGGCGGCCGGCAACGGCGCCGGGCAACGTCATGCGGGCGGGGAGGCTAAAATCAAGCCGCGGCGCGCCGTATCTTTTGAAGAATTCCGCGCTTGTCGCGGGATTCTTCACGGCCCCGATTTTGGCAAAAAAATTTAGATTTTAACAAAAAAAATCAGGTCGGAACCCGGCCAAAGGAGGCGAGAAATGGAACAAACGATCACGATTCGCACCAATCGCACGACGCACCTGACGGTAGCGACGCTGCGGGTGTATCAATGCCTGAAAGATAAACTCCAAGACCGCGCGGAAGTCGTGGACTATCGGAAAATAGCGGACGAAGTGGGCATGAGCTGGAACGGCGTGAAATATGCCGTATCAGCCTTGATTCGTTACGGCTTTATCAAGAAAGAAGGCGGGAAACTGTCGATTAATCCTTCCTCGCCGGAAGTTGTGGTGAATTGAAAGGGGAAAGTCGAGATGAAAACAATTGCGTCATGGAGCGGAGGAAAGGACAGCACGGCGGCGATCATCACCTATTTATCCCAAGGCGGGAAGATAGACGAGGCAGTTTATTGCCGGGTAATGTTCAATGATACTATATCGGCGGAATATCCAGAACATGAGGAATTTATTTACTGTACGGCGATTCCAAAATTGGAGAGCTGGGGTATTCCTGTAAAAATAGTACAAGCCAAAACAAATTATGTCGGACAGTTTATGACTAAATTTCAATCGGGAAAACGAGTAGGGGAAATTTATGGTTTTCCCCTCCGTCGAGGTCCGTGGTGTAATAGTCAATTAAAAGTGCGACCGTTAGAGAAATACTTTCAAAGCATAGGAGAATATCAGAATATTGTCGGGATTGCCTACGATGAAGGAGCACGAGCGGCAAAAAAGACGGTGGCGGGTAAACTCCTGCCGCTGGTAGAGTATAAGATTTTAGAGGCGGACACATTCGAAATCTGCCGCAGGGAAGGGCTATTATCGCCGGCGTATGAGTTTACTTCCCGTCTGGGCTGCTGGTTTTGTCATAACCAACGAGTAGGGCAGTTGAAACAGTTGTATAAATACCACCCCGAACTATGGGCAGAATTGGAAAGTTTGGATAGATTGTCGCCGCTTACGTTCCGCCCCGATCATACGCTCCGGCATTATACCGAACGATTTGCAAGGGAAAGCCGACGGGAGCCAGAACGTGATTTGATCCAAATTTGGAAGGCGCAAGCGAAGTGAAAGTAGATATATACAATCCGGAGAAGCGGTATAAAATTTTATACGTGGATCCGCCATGGTTTTACCGGTGCGGGAATCGACGAGGAGCGGCGAAAAATCATTATCCGACGATGAAGTTTTCAGAGCTTGCGGAGCTGCCCATTCCGGCATTAGCGGAAAGAGATGCAGTGCTGTTTATGTGGGCTACATATCCGACGATAGAGGACGCCCTGCGATTAATTCCCCTGTGGGGCTTTGAGTATAAGACGATCGCCTTTCAATGGATAAAGTTGAATCCTTCGACGCAGATGAACGAATACCGAATCATGACGGCAGGGGAATTGTTGGAAAAGTCGTGCGCGTTAGGTCTGGGATATTGGACGCGGGGGAATACAGAATGTTGTTTATTGGGAACGAAAGGACACCCGAAGCGCGAGAGTGCGGGAATCAGTCAACTGATATTTTCCCCACGCGGGCGACATTCGGAGAAGCCTGCGGAAGTGCGGGATAAAATCCGGAAACTTGTCGGGGGGGGGGCAGCTATTGAGCTGTTTGCCAGAGAAGAAATAGACGGCTGGGATTGCTGGGGTAACGAGGTTTAGGACAAAGGAAGGTTAAGAAATGGCGGAAACGGTATTGAAAATTAAATTGCCGGAAACAAAGCGCGGGCTTTTTAACCGTGTCCCCACGCGGTTATATTCCCCCGGAAAGGGAAAAAAGAAGCTAACGCCTTCCGCGGTGTCCGTTGCCGGAAAGATTTACGGTTTTTCGCATACGAACGATCCCGAGGCGGTCTGTCGGTTGAGTTATGAGCAAATCCGTGAGGAGTTCGGATTTTCAAGAGCTACGATCGCGGGCGCGATAGAGCAATTATGCAAAGAAAAAAAGATCGAGCGTGTAAAGCGAGATCAAGACGGCACGGCTTATAAATACATAGAAGAAGTCAAAGGCAAGCGTTATGACAATATCCCGCAGTATTTATATACGGCGGAAATTTGCGTTTGCGGAGAATGGCGGAAGCTGACGCCTTCGGAGATCAGATTGCTGGCGCATATTACGACGGCATGCGAGAATAAGAAAACCGGCGGGATATGTCGTGGCTCGGCGGGACAGTTCGCGCGGGATTTGGGAATATGTAAAACGACGGTCAAGAAGTCGCTTCGTGCACTGATGAAAGCTGGATTGATTTATCGAGCGAAAGAGAACAAAGGGAAAAGCAAGTATAATTTAAGCGGCTATGAAGTCAACCGCGAGGTTTACGAATACAAAAAGTATTTGAAGAAACCGCGAGCGAAGCGAGGTGAAAAGGCGTTTGTTTCCGCCGAGGTTGCGGCAGCGAACGCCAAAGCGGAACGGGAAAGCTATTATGCAAAGCTGCGGGAAGAAGCGCAGCAGCGTGTAGATAAGTACCTTTTGAAAGCGAATAGGGAGCCGAGATTTAAGGAAATCACGGGCGAGCTTTCGCGGATGGAGATAGCGCAGGCGAAAGCGGAGATCTTCGAGCCGGTAACACTGCCGGCGCTGCTCATCAAAAAGCAAGCACTAATAAAAGAAAGACGGGAGATCTTGAAAGGGCTGAACATGACGGAGGCGGATCTGTTGCCGCGATATAAGTGCCTGAAATGTTCAGATACGGGATTTAAGCCAGACGGTTGTCAATGTAACTGTTATCCCAAAGGAGGGACGACATGACAACGAGGCAAGGCGGAAGGAATAGGCGAATTGGATAGAAGAAAAAGAGCGTGGAGAAATCCGCGCTTATAGTCGTATAACAAAACGAGCGTTCGGCAGGATTTAGCCGGACGCTTTTTTCATGTCCGGTAACTCGGTTAAAAAGCAAACTTCCGGCGAAAAAAACTGCCCCAAAAAAGTTTGAAAAATGCCCCAGTCAAACATACATTATTATATATGTTTGTAATATATAATATAGCGCGAGGGCGCCGGAGGCGGGCGCCCATACGCGCAAAAGAGGGGAAAGCGGAAAGATTAAAACGCGGGAAGCCCGGCGGGCGGGCTTCCGGGATATGGAAGAAAGAAAACGGAAAGCCGGAGGCGGCTTTCTCGGTGTTGGAGCTTGTCTGCGGAAGGACGGCCGCCACGGTGAATCCGCTGGGAAAGCGGATAAATAACGAATCCCGCGCCCGTGCGCTTGGAATAGGAGGAAAAGAAAAAAGCGGCCGATAGCCGCACGAAAAAAGACTTTTTATTTTTTGTTGATTTGGGGGAAAATTGGGGGCAAGCTCCAAAAATACCCCGAAAATGAAAGAAAAATGAGCAAAAACCTTTAATTTTTGCTCATTTTGGTGGTGACCCCAACGGGACTTGAACCCATGTTACCACCGTGAAAGGGTGGTGTCTTAACCGCTTGACCATGGGGCCATCTATATTAAACGCACTTTCGTGCGAATAACGACTGTATGATAAAACGGAAAACTCCGCGTTGTAAACAATGGTAGCGGCGATGAGATTCGAACTTATGACCTATCGGGTATGAACCGATCGCTCTAACCAACTAAGCTACGC
>ERZ1106932.496-NODE-496-length-9103-cov-6.931477_pt1 | contig 9103 bp, 5 predicted proteins | sample MGYA00403665_ERZ1106932 | MGnify/ENA primary metagenome ERZ1106932 (study PRJEB35170, sample SAMEA104062448) | human gut metagenome | biome: human gut; feature: human-associated habitat; material: faeces | place: Denmark | collected 2012-08-24 ... | reverse complement strand
TCTTCCCAGTCGACGGAATAGCCGAACAGCGAACCTATCTTATGCAGTCCGCTCAGGGAAGTTTCCCCGTCTGCTTCCGTAACTTCCGCAAAATAGGATACGCGCTCGCTCTCGCGCTGTTCTGTATTAATCACGATTTTTCCGTCGACAATGTTATAATGCACGCCTTTCACGCCGTAAAGCCTCGTCATAGAGCCTTCGGGACTGACCATATATTCAAGGAAATCGAGAATGTTATAGGCCTTTTCCGTGTTTTCAAAATCTTTCGGGATTGCATAACCGCCGTAGTAGCCGCCCCAGTTGGAAAATCCCTGCGAATCCTTTACGCCGAGCACGCATTTCGTCCTCGCTGAAACGTTGCCCGTGCCTTTGAGCGGCGGACCGACGATGACTTCGGCTTTCGGGTTGGCCTCCATCAGTTTGCCTACCACCCATTCCATATGCGCTTCGCCGTTGGTCATGATACAGCCTACTTTTCCCGAATACCAGTGTTCCCTGTCCTGAAAGGCCTTGTTCTCGTTGAAAGTCGGCTGGATCCAGCCTTTTTCATACATCGCGTGCATCCATTCCAGATAGGGTTTTATTTTTTCGTTCGTATACATATAGCTGACGCTGCCGTTTTCGTCTATATCCCAGTCGGGCGTTACGTCGAAAGCGCCGTAAAGCGAGTTTGTATAAAAAGCGTCGGTATTCGGCGAAATACCCCAGGTCTGCTGGTTGCCGAATTTATTTTTTGCGGTGAATCCTTCCATTACCTGTTCGAATTCGTCGAGCGTCACGGGCGCTTTCGCGTTGCCGTTTTCGTCGACGAAGCCTATTTCTTTCAGCCAGTCCGCGCGGTAATAGATCGCCCATGCGGTGGCGGTGTTGACGTTCGGAACGAAATAGTGACCGCCGTCGTAATAAGAAATATTTTTATACTGATCGGAATAAATCAGTTTCGTCAGATATGGATATCTGTCCTCGTTGCCGAGCATGAGTTCGTCGAGATTCCAGATGAGGTCCTGTTCGGGACTCGCCCAGTTGATAAAACTCTGCGAGGAGTTATCCACCCAAATGATATCGGGAAAATCAAGTTCGTTCATTTTGGGGTTGAGCTTTTCCAAATAGTTCGCGGTAGAAGCGCCCTGAAAACTGATATCGAAGCCCGTCGCCTCCTCTATTGCTTCCCACACGGCGTCCTTTTTAACCGAATCGTATTCGTTGCCCGTATAGGTGAATATCAGAAGTTCGGTATCCGAACGCTTGCCGTGCCGCCCGCACGCCGCAGTTGAAAAAAGCATGGCGCAGCAAGACAGAATCGCTACGATCTTGCAAAAACTTTTTTTCATTTTTCTCCTCCTTTCAATAAATCAAAATATAAATCCGCAAACGCTTCCGCCTTTTCGCAGACGGCGTATCTGACGGGATGCGCTTTGTTCAGATCGTAATGGCACATGACGGAAAGATTGACCGTCATGCCGCGCGTTACCTCGCCCAAAGATTCGACTTTTACAAGCGTCTCGCGCGTTTTGAAATATTCTTTATGCGCCGCATAATATGCGGTGATCACGTCGTGCAGGATAACGAGATGCCCCGCTTCTTTCGATTTGTACCACAACCTTGAAAGCTCTGCGAGATAACGGCTATATCCGTCGTAATTAAGCGAAAAAAGCGCCGCCTGCTGTTCTGGCGAGATCTGCGTCCTGCTGGTCAGTTCGTGTCCGAAACACACGAGCGGCAGGTCGGCCTCATAGACGATCTTCGCGGCATCCACGTCGCAAAGAATGTTCCATTCGCTGTACTGGTTGACGTAATCGCCCCCCATCAGCAATATCTGCCCCACGCCGCGCATCGCTTTTGCGTTCTTCATGACGGCGCGAGCCATGTTCGTCAGCGGCCCGATGGCGATAATCGTCAGATCTCCGCCGTATTTTTCCGCACATTCCACAAGAAAATCCACCGCATCGTCCTTTCCTCCGTCGGGCGCGTATTCACTGCGCAGAATATCTTCCGTAAACTGGCAGGGAATTTCTTCTTCGTCGGCGGAGCCCTGCAGCGTATCGCCCCAACCGGCGTATACCGGCACGCTTTGCCTGCCGTATAGTTTCAAAAGTTTTTTCGCGATCCTCGCGCGGAATTCGGTATTTTTGAAAACCGTCGTAACGCCGATGATTTCGTAACCGAGTTTCAAAGCGAGGTCGAGCGCGAGAGCGTCGTCGATATCGTCGCCTATGTCTGTGTCAAAAATTATCTTCATAACCGATCACCCCTTGACTGATCCCCTGATGACGCCTTTCGTGAAATATTTCTGCACGAAAGGATAAACGCACATGATCGGCACCATCGCTATGACAACCGTGGCCATCTTGATGGATTCCGAAAGATTGAGCATGCCCGCGTCCGCTCCCGTACCCGAGGTTGTGGACGCCGTAACCAGCATATCCCGCAAAACGTTCTGAATGAGCAGTTTCTGCGGCGAATCGATGTATAACAGCCCCGTCATGTAGTCGTTCCATTTGCCGACCGAAATCCAAAGCGCTATCGTCGCCATAATGGATTTCGACAAAGGCAGATACACCCTGAAAAACACCTGAAATTCGTTTGCTCCGTCTATCTTGGCCGCTTCTTCCAGTTCGACGGGAATTCCCTGGTAAAAGTTTTTTACGATAAAGATGTTGAACGCACCCAGCGCGCCGATCACGATATATACGAGATAGCTGTCGCCCAGTCCCAGATTCTTGATCAGCAGATAGAAGGGAATCAGTCCGCCCGAAAAGAGCATGGTGATGAGCACATATACGAGCAGAAAACCCCTGCCCCGCATGTGTTTTTTGGATAGCGGATAGGCGCCCAGCATGGTCATGCACACCGCGAAGGCCGTGCCGATCAGCACCGTGCCGATCGTGTTGAGAAAAGCTCTGAGAATGTTCGGATTGCCTAAAACGTGCTTATACGCTCCTATTCCGAAAACATTGACCGATACGTCGTTGACGATGGCTTTCTGTTGAAAAGACACCACCAATACGTAGATGAACGGCGCGAGCATGATCAGCGTAAACAGCGTAAACAAAACGTAATTGATTATATTGAAAACGCGCTGTTCCGCATTTTTTCCGAATATGTCGAGCGCCCATTTTTTTAAGGATCGCCTCTGTTTTACGCTGTCTTTCACCATATTCCCTCGCCTCCGATCAGTTTGATGACTTTATTCGCTATAAGTACGAGTATGCACCCGATCGCAGAATTGAACAGGCCGACGGCAGTCGCCTTTGCATATTCGCTCGATTCCGATATACCGATGCGGAAGATATACGTTTCCAGCACGTCGCCCATTTTATAGACGGCGGTGTTATATGTATTGTATATCTGGTCAAAGCCCGCGTACATCACGTTGCTCAGCGATAAAATAATATTTATTTCTATCGCGGGTACCAGCCCGGGCAAGGTAATGAACCACATCTTTTTCCAGCGGCTCGCGCCGTCGAGCGAGGCGGCTTCGTAAAGCTGGGGATCGATATTCATGAGCGCGGCGAGGTAGATGATCGTTCCCCATCCGCAGCCTTTATAAATATCCGAAAGAATAATAAACGTCAGATACAGCCTGTTGTTGGAAAAGAAATATATTTCCTTTCCGAACAGGGCGGAGAATACGTTCTGTATAGGAGATCCCGCGCTGAACATCTGCAGGAATATCCCGCCCAGCACAACCCAGGAAATAAAGTGAGGCAGATAAGATATTGCCTGTACGCCTTTCATGAATTTCGCGCTCGTCATTTCGTTCATGAATATGACGAGCAGAATGGGCACGGGAAAACCGAAGAGAATTTTCAGCAGGGAAATACGCACGGTATTCACCAGTTTATCGGTAAACATCGACGTTTTGAACAGTTCCGCAAAATTTTTGAACAGGAACACGCCGCCGTCTTCCCCCGCGGCCCAGTGACTCCCCCAAATCCCAAGCCGCGGGTTCCAATCCTTAAATGCGAGCTGCAGCCCGAACATCGGCACGTAATTGAAAATGAACAGATATACGACGAGAGGCAGGACCATCACGTAAAGCGGCCAGGCCGTCTTTATGTAATCTTTGAAACTTTTTTTCCTTATCGTCGTTCGTTCGTCAGTCTTAGTCTTCACCTTTTACTCCTAATTATCGCAAATGCACATAATGCCGCAACAAGCGAAAGCAATATTCCTTCTCCCTGCGCGCTTCCCGCACAACCGGAAACGATTTTCAACGTAACGGGCGCAGACATCAGAACGCCGTTCATTTCCGAATGTGCGGCTTCGCCGACGCGATACACCAGCGAAACCGCAATCTCCGCTCCGCCCGATACATAATAAGCGTATCCCTTACTTATCAATTCCGCGTCGCCGCCGATTTTTACGGCGTCGCAAAGCACTTCTTCCCTGCCGCCGGAATTATCGACTGCGTCTGCCTTGAATTTTATGGCGTGACGCGCTTTTTTGCTGATTTTTTTCGTTTTTGCCTCAAGGGCGAGCATCTGGCCGTTCAGCAAGGTCAGATCGTCCGTCGTAATCGCGTCAACCGAATAAAAATCTTCATATAAGTCGCCCGAATTATATGTCCATGAGGAAACCAAAACGCCCCTGTCGCTTAGTTGTTTGCATACGTTTTTACTCAATTCGCTTTTCGAAGGCGAGTAAACCGCATTATACGGATTACAAAGGCGCATTGCCTCGATCGGGCTTTCGTAAAAACGATTGGAAAGCATGGCTGCGGAATACTCAGGCATAACTTTGCGGATATAGGCAATCTGATCGCCGAAAAACGAAATAAAATTGCATCGATCCTCAAATTTAAATTTTTCTATCGTCCGTTTTACTTCGTCCACAAGGGCAAAACCTTTATCGCCGCTCGTTTTTATTTCGATATAAAAAGTGTTGTCGTCGTATTCGAGCGCTTGAAAGAAATCGTCCAAAAGGGGTATTTTTTCCGCATTCGGATCCAGCGCGGACGAGGAATATCCTCCCTTATCGTAAATTTCAATACGATCTAACCCGCCTGTATAATTCATTTCCCCGATCAAACCGTTCGCATCGGTAGTCCGAGAGATATCCTCGTCGTGCATGACCACCACTTTGCCGTCTTTACTCAAATGCACGTCGATTTCGATAACGTCCGCACCGCACTCCCGGACGGCTTGCACCGCCGACTGCACGCTGTTTTCAGGCAGATAATTTCCGTCCGATTTTTCAACGCCGGTATTTCCCCTGTGCGACACGATCAGCGGCTTGCGCCGCAGATCGTTCCACCGGGAAAGCGCATTTGCAGCGGCCGCAAATTCTTCGATCAGGATACCCGCGCAGCCGACTGAAACGGCATAAAGCGCGTCTTCCTCCGTATCGGCCGCAAGCCATACGTCAATGAGCAGTTTTTTTAATTGAAAAACGATATCGGCGTCGGCCTGCGCTCTCGTGAGCACTACGGTTTTTGCCATGCTGATATTGCCGAGATTTCTTATTTCCGCAACGTCGGACAACGTTTTCCCCCGTAAATCGAGCGCGCCGCTCGCCGCCGTAAGAACGGCGCGAGCAGCTTTCAGCCTTTGTCCGTTTTCCGAAAAAAGCGTTACGTCGGCATCCCCGTTCAATTCGTTGAGAACCGCTTCCGCCGAAGTTTCGTCGCGCAAGCGCAAAACCGCAGATTTGCCGTTCTTGTTTATTTCGGTTTTAAGAAAGGATAAAGACGCTATCTTTTCGCCGCCCGAACCGACTGCGTCACCCTCCCCGTTTATATCGAGAAATAAAGCCGAAACGCCGCCGTCCGACAAAACCGCTTCATAGTCGCGTAAATCTTTTATTTCCGCTATAATCGCTATGCCCGCCCCCGAATAAGGTTCGGTCTGCGCTTCTGCTTTCGCACCAACGCTTTGAATAGCGGAGATCATTACGAAAAGCACAAGCGCCAACGCACATTTTTTCATTTAATCCCCGACCTCAACGCTTTTCCGCTTTTCTCTTCAAAACGACGGCAGCGCCTGCGGCCGCGAGGAAAACGAACGCGCTCGAAATGCTGAACGCACCGCCGCAGCCTCCGCAGCCCGATTTCGTTTCCAGCTTGTTTATGAGGTTTTTCGCCTTTGTAACGGCGTCGTTGATCCCCTTGTTGTTCGTCGCCGCGTCTATTTCGGCATGGGCGTCGCTGACGTATTCTTCTATCTTCTGTTTATTTTCCTTGCTGTATTTATTCTTTTTCAGCATCTCGTCCGCATAGGCGCGGATCTCGTCCTTTTTGGTCTGTTTCGCCGCCTGGAAACTCGCCTCCGCTTCGGCGAGCGTTTCCACGGCCTCGGCTTCTTCAAGATATTTCCGATAAAGCGCTTCTACGTCCGCAACCGTGGACTTTCTGTCAATTTCGTTTTCCGCGGCTTTCATGAACTCTTCGGGAATAGCCTGCAGAAGTGACCAGTTTGTCGCGGAATAATCTGCCTCTTTCAGACCGGAAACAAAGGTGTCGAGCGCGGCCTTTTTCTCCGACAGCGCAGCGATGACTTCTTCGGAAAGGTCGTCGTTCTGGTCATCGTATTTTTCTTGGTTGAATCCCGTCGAATCCACCGTAATTACGGTCGAGAACGGCGTTTGGATATTGACCGTCTGACTCATATGGTCGGTGTTGAACTCATAGTAAATGATGTCGCCCGCCTTTGCGTAAAACGTACCGCCGAAAGCTTCGTCAGAGGCGGGATTATTCGCCGAGTATACGGCCTTGCTTTCGCCGTTTCTGCAAATATATACGGTGAGATTGGTATTCACCGTCCAGCCGACCGCGCCGCCGTCCTCCATGCGCGTGCAGACGATATCCATTCTGCAGTCAGCGAGCGCTTTGAATACCGCGATAACGCTGTTCTGCTTGGTCGCCACCCACTGCCAGTTGTGCGCAACTACGTCGTTTTCTCCGAGTTCGCTGCTGTACAGCCTGTCGGACGAGGAATCGGTCTTATATGCGTCGAAATCTTTGATTTCTCCCAAAACTTTTCCGTATTTTATACCGTATTCGAAAATACCGAATTGTTTAGTCATGCCGTAATCGGCTTCGTATGTGTCGGGCACCATGTCGAGGAATGTCGCCGACGTTCTGATCGCACGCACTTCACTGAGTTTTTTAATAAACTCGTCGTATTTTTCCGCGACTTTCTCTTCGTCGGTGCACGCCTTCACCGCGGTTTCGAATTCCTTTTTCATCGCCGTTACCGAAGCGTAATTTTCTGCCGTAAAGTCCTCTTCTTTCGCAAGGGCGATCTTCGCGTCGAACGCCGCGATGGCGTCGTTTATGCAGGCTTTGAGTTCGCCCTCTATCGTCAGCACCGCCTTTATTTTTTCCAGCGTGTTTTCGTATTCCGCTTTCAGCAGAGCGCCCGTCTTGTCGCCCGCCGCCGCGATAAAACCGGAAATATAGTCTTTGATCTTTTTCCAGTTTTCCGCGCTGTATGCGCTTTCCTCAAGGGTATCGGCATATTTCTGCAATTCGGCCTGATATTCTTCTGCCGTGAGATATTCGCCGCCCTGTTCGACTTTGCTAATGACCGCGCTGAGGTTATGGATATTTTGAATGTTGCGCGTGCCCGTTACACCGTCGTTTACGCTCCAAACGTAATAAAGCGTATCGCCGCTTTTCACTTCTCCGCCGTAGGCAAGGCTGTCGTTGCCGTCCACGGCGGTTTCCTTGACCGATTCGGCCGCCGCCTCGCCGCTCTTTTTATACACGCTTATCTTTGTATCGGCCACCCAGCCGCCGACTTCGCCCTCCGACATGGAAACGGAAACCGCCGCGTCGCATTTGAACTCAAATACCACGATTATATCGTTCTTGCAGTTGGTATCCCATCTCCAGTTTTCGCACGCGACTTCCGCGTCATTGCTGTAAGTCAGCTTTTTGTCGGCATGGGTATCGAAATCCACAGGCGCGGATACTTTTCCCGTTTTCACCCCGTAGTCGGCGAGTACGCCTTCTTTCAGTCCGAATTCTGCGTCGTGCGTATCGTTCTGCAGATCGCCGAATTTCACCGTCTGACTTTTTGTTTCCGCAGGTTCGGACGGTTCTTCCGCCGCAAAGGCGCGCGTCGCATACGCGCCCGCCGATAAAAGCAGTGCGGCCGAAAGTACGATAGTTAATAATTTTCTCATGTTTTTACCCCTTTTTATTTATTTACGGCTATGCCGCAGATTTCATCAGCAAATCGAGGCTGCCCGAACCGCCCGCAAGTTCCTGGAACTTATACGCCTTGCTCTTCGGGCCCCCGTTCGGCGCGTTGGCCGAACCGTCCTGCAACGGATAAACGCGGGTATGATCGGGATCGTAAAATAGGCCGAATCGGGAATAAGTTCCCTCTCCTTCCCAGCTATTCTGCAGTCCCACGTCGAATAATTTATAATAATGCACCATCGTAACGTACGGCATCCGCTCTTCGATCGCCTCAAACATCTCTTCCAGATATAGCGTTGCCGACGCTTCGTCGCTCTTCACGTCGTTAAATCCCACTTCCGAAAAAATGACTTCCTTATGCTTGCCCTCGTTATCCAAAATTATCTGGTAATATTCGTTATTTACTTCCACAAAATAATCGGCGTTGAACTTGCCCCACACATAAGGGTGCCAGCAGGCTACTTCAAAATAGTCGTCCGCGTCGGCAGAGGCGCTTTCACTCGTTTCCTTTCCGTAAAAATAGCCGAATTCGCCGCTCGCGATATTATCGTAAAGTTTTTGCAGAAAGCTCCCCGTCGTGCCCTTGCCCAGTCCCGCCGGCTCCGTCAGCCCGCCCATAATGCTCTTTGCGGACGGGTTTGCGTCATGGATCGCGCGGGTGGCGTAATAAAACATATCGGTTGCGATATCCGCCATCTGCTGCTGGTCATATACGTCCTGCCCCTCGGCGTTCTTCATAAAATCGCCGTTATTCACTTCATTGTCTATTTCCCAGTATTTCACTTCGGGAAATTCGCTTGCCAGCGTATGCCAGCTCGTATAATAATCGTCCAGCCACTTCACGTAATCGCTCCCCGGGAGTATCACTCTTTTCGGCTTTCCCGTAGAACTCGTTCCGCCGTTGAAATTATAGTGGTTCATGCCGATATTGATCATTCCCGCTTCCGAGCAGAGCCT
>ERZ1106932.494-NODE-494-length-9175-cov-76.567325_pt1 | contig 9175 bp, 7 predicted proteins | sample MGYA00403665_ERZ1106932 | MGnify/ENA primary metagenome ERZ1106932 (study PRJEB35170, sample SAMEA104062448) | human gut metagenome | biome: human gut; feature: human-associated habitat; material: faeces | place: Denmark | collected 2012-08-24 ... | reverse complement strand
TCCGATCTGAACGGACTGTTCGAGAACGCGAAAAACCGCAAATATATCGCCCAAGCCAAGGATAAAATCGCCCAAACCTCCGCGATTAAAATCGGCGTGACGGGGAGTTTCGGCAAGACGAGCGTGAAGAATATCCTTGCCCGTATGCTCGAAGAAAAATATACCGTGTTCGCCACGCCCGCGTCCTACAACACGCCGATCGGGATCGCCAAGTGCGTGAACGAACGCAAAGAGCCGTTCGACGTGTTCATCGCCGAGATGGGCGCAAGGCGTCGCGGGGATATCGGAGAACTTTGTCAGACGGTTTGTCCCGACCACGCGATATTGACGGGCGTTTGCGGACAGCACCTCGAAACGTTCGGCACGGTGGAAAACGTGCTCGAAGAAAAGGCGCAGATCATCGCAGGCACGCAGGAGGGGGGCGTCATCGTCGTCGGCGACGACGAATACACTGCCACGCTCCCCGTCGACGTCAATCATACCGTCCTGCGCGTGGGTGCGGAGGAGATAAAGGATCTGTCCGTCGGAACGGACGGCTCGGCGTTCACCCTCGTATGCGGGGAAGAAGAGATCGGGTTGCGCACGAAACTTCTCGGCTCGTTCGCCGCAAAGAACGTGGCGTTGGCGGCGTCGATGGCATTATCTTTGGGTGTGAGCAAAGAGGAAGTGCAGCGGGCGTGCGAAAAACTCGACTATATCCCGCATCGGCTCGAAAAGAGGGAAAGCGGCGGCGTGACCGTGCTCGACGACAGTTACAACGCCAACGTGCGCGGCGCGAAAGAGGCGATCGCGACCTTGCGGCTCTTTGACGGGCGGAAGTTGGTCGTGACCCCGGGGATCGTGGAGTTGGGCGTAGCGGAAGAAGAGGAGAACGAAAAATTCGGCGCGGAACTGGTCGGGCTGGATAAGATACTGCTCGTGGGCGACACGCAGGCGGGCGCGGTGAAAAAAGGTTACCTTGCCGCGGGCGGGGAGGAGAGCCGCATCGGCGTCTATCTCACCCTCGACAAGGCGAAAGAAGAGTTGGAGGAGACGCTCGAAACGGGGGATACCGTCCTGTTTTTGAACGATCTGCCCGATATATACTGAAAAAAATCAAGCGACAGGAAACACCGAAGCACGAAAGAGGAAAATCTTTTGGCGGAGGTGTTTTTTTGATGGCGAAAAAGGAACGAAAATCGGTGGCGGTGGTGTTCGGCGGACCGTCGTTCGAACACGAAATTTCCATTCTCACGGGCGTGTTCGCGCTCAACGTGTTAAAGCGGAGCGAATACGACGTTCTGCCCGTATGGATCTCTTTGGACGGGGAATTTTTCTCTTCCGAACAGATGTTTTCGGTGTCCGCGTTTTCGGGAAAAAAGAAATTTGCGCGCGTGCATTTTGGGATTAAGTCCCTGTGGCGGGGGGACGGGCGAAAGAAGATCGCCGATATCTCCGCCGAAGGAAAAATTTCCGCCTTCCCCTTCCGTTCCTTGCGAGAGAGCGGAAGGGACTGTCCCTTTTCCCTGCGGTTCGGAGGAAAACAAATATGCGGCAAGAAATTTTTTCAGCGCCTGCGTATCTCTGCGGCTGTGCGCGTTGATGCGCAGAACGGGCGTTTGCAGGCGCAGCGAAAGCGCGCGCTCATCCAAAAACCCCCCTCTTTTTTTGAGGAGGTCGCACATCGTTACGACGAGTACGGTTTTTTTTCCGCTTTTTTGCACGTCCGCAAGCAGCGGGAGCGTCCGCGGCAGCGTGAGCGCGTCTGCAACGACGAGCGCCGCGTCGAACGCGCCGCCCGCGATTTCGGCGCGGGAAATTTTTTCTTCCATGTTCGGCGTTCGCATAGAATAAATGCCGGGCAGATCTGCCACGATCGCCCTTTTTTTGCCGAATTTTGCTTCCCGCTCGGTCATGCCGACGGTAACGCCGTGCCAGTTGCCCGTTTTGGCATGTCCGCCCGTAAGCGCATTGAACAGGGTGGATTTTCCGCAATTGGGGTTGCCGATAAGCAGGACGCGCACGATCAGTTTCCCCCTTCTTCCCGCTCGACGTCGATCTTATCCGCGAGATTTTTCCGAAGGGCCAGGCGCACGCCGCCCGCTTCGAGCATGTATCCCCCGCCGAAGGGCGCGCGGCGCAAAAGTCTGACGCGGCTCTCGCTGCGCACGTTCAACGCCGCCAAGCGCTCGGCGAGAGGTTCGGGAAGACAGGTTTTTTGTACTACGGCGGACTCGCCCGCCTTTAATTCGCTCAGTTTCATCAATAAAATATATGAAACGGCGGCGGCCGTTATGCCAATCCGCCGCCGCGAAAAACCTGCAAACAAAAAAATACCCGCAGGCAAAACGCCTGCGGACGTTATACCGCTCTTTATCCGGCCTTTCAGATAAACTCGCAAAGGAGCATCAGGATGGGGATGGTGACGATGCACAAAAGCGTATTCATCAGCGTGGCGCGCGCGGCCGTCGCGCCGTCTTTATCGTACATTTCCGCAAAACTCAACACAACGGAAGCGGTGGGCATGGCACTGATGACGAACAGGGCAATCATCACGTATCTGTCGAGCGGCAGAACGAGATCGACGAGCATCATGATGCCGAGCGCAATGAGCGGAGATATGACGAGTTTCATTGCGGCAACGCCGTAAATTTTCAAATCGGTAAACAGCGAAGAAAGTTTTACGTCTGCAAGGCGGATGCCGAGAATGACCATGGACAGGGGCAGCGTCATATCGCCGAGGTAGCCGATGGGCGTAAGCACCTGCTGCGGCACGTTCACTTTCAGAAAAAAGAAGGGCAACGCCACAAGCGAGGCGAGCGTGGGCGGATTGAGAATGATCTTGAGCGGGTTGACCGTTTTTTTATCGCCCGTGACGATATACACGCCCAGCGTCCAGGACATGGCAACGAATACGATATTGTAAACGACGGTATACAGGACGAGATCTTCTCTGCCGGGGAAGAGCATCTGCATGACGGGGATCCCCATGAAACCCACGTTGCCGAGATAGGAACAGGCGATGCAAACGCGGCGGGAAGAATCTTCCTTCACCCTTGCAAAGACGGGCTTTGCGGCGAAAAACACGATGAGTTGCAAAAGGATCGCGAACACGAACACCGCCGCGAAATCGGGAAGTTGCGAAGCGGAAAATTCCCCTTCCAGAATCGAGGACATCATCAAAAAGGGCTGCGCCACGTAAAGGAGAAGCACTGCGAGCGTACTTGTAGCCTTTTCGGGCAAAAGCCGCGCTTTTTTCAGGCAAAAACCCGGCACCGCCAAAACGACGATGATGATCACATTGATAAAAGTAGATAAAAAGTTCAAAAGAAGCCCTCCTCTGCCGCAAGGGCAGCGCAACAGCAATGCAAAAGAGATCGCGCAGGCGACGCCGGTTTATTTCCTTTTCCGATTGCCCGCGGAAGTGATATCGTAACTGAGCCGCACGAGTTTTTCGATCTCTTCATCGGGAACGCTGCCGTCCAGCCGAACGGTGATCCAGTGCTTTTTGTTCATGTGATAGCCGGGCACAATGCCCGCATACGTATTGCAGAGCATGGGCAAAAGATCGGGAGGGCACTTGGCGTCGAGAACGGTCTCGCTCCCCTTTCCCTCCTTGCCGATGCGCGCCTTCGGCGCCGCCAACAAAACGGCAAACCATTTTTGATTGTCCGCATGCCTTAAAACGGCTATGTCTCGCTCTTCCCGAAAGGGATAATCGCATACCGCCCCCGGCAACGCCGCGGCAAATTGAATGATATCCTCTTTTTTCATATCGTTTACTCCGCACTGTATTATACACTTTTTGTTCTTACAAGACAACAAAATTCACAAAAAAATTTATTCTTAAATTCTTTTCGCAAAAGGCTTGCTTTTATGTATAAATTGTGATAGAATTATGTTAATAAATCTTAGGAGGGTTTTATGGCAAAAAGTGGTGTAAAAAAGTGGATCCCCGGCGGCATCGCGCTCGTTCTGGGATTGGTGGCGTTTCTTCTGATGTTTGCGAATGCGGTCGGCGCGGAAGGCGAAGGCTATACGGGCGCTGAACTTGCTTTCGGAAAGAAGGTACTGGGACAAGAAATGTTCAGTTTCAATATCCTGATCTTTTTGGGCTTTGCGCTGCCCCTGATCGGCGGCATCCTCGCCCTGATCACCGGAAACGGCTTCTTGATGAAGATCATCACGACCGCCTGCTTCGTGGTCGGCGCGGTGTTCCTCTTCTGCACGGCAAGTTTCTCTTCGATCGGCATTGCTGAAGGCGCTAAAGAAATGTGGGAAGCAATGGTCAAAGAAGGTCTCATTAAATTACAGGCCGGCCCCATCATTGCGGGTATTTTGGCTATCCTCGGCGCAATCGTATGCTTCTTCAAAGGCACGATCGCTAAGAAAATCGGCGACTGATTGATTGAAAAAACTGAAAAAGCGGAGAGCGTATGCTTTCCGCTTTTTTGATTGTCTGCGATTATCCGCTATGACTCGATCACGCCGCCGCCGATACAAAAATTTCCCCGATAAAAGACGGCGTACTGCCCCGGCGTAACGGCGCGCTGGGGCGCGTCGAAGAGCACTTCCGCGCTGTTTTCGCCCGTGCGGACCACCTTTACCCCCTGTTCGCTCTGCCGATAGCGGAACTTTGCGGTACAGCAAAAGCATTCCTCCTGCGGCGCTTCGGGGATCCAGTTGATGCCCGACACGCGGCAGGATGAGGAATACAGCGCGTCCTCGCTGCCGTGCGAAACGCGCAGGATATTGTTTTTCAGGTCCTTTTCGACGACGAACCAACGGCCTTCCTCCCCTTTTCTGCCGCCGAGATTCAGCCCCTTGCGCTGGCCGAGCGTATAATACATCAGCCCCATATGCTCGCCCACGACTTCGCCCGACTCGTTGACGATCTTACCCGGCTTTGCGGGCAGGTAATTTTTCAGAAAATTGCGGAAATTCCGCTCTCCAATAAAGCAGATGCCCGTGCTGTCCTTTTTCCGGGCGGTGGAAAGCCCGCAGCGTTCGGCAATTTCGCGCACCTCGCTTTTTTTCAGTTTGCCCAAAGGGAAAAGCACGTTTTCAAACTGCGGCTGCGTGACCTGATTGAGAAAATACGTCTGATCTTTCCCCTCGTCGGCGGCTTTGCGAGGCAGAAATTTACCGACGAGGTCGAACAGTCGCTCTGTTTGTGTCTCTTACGGGAGGTCGAGCGGCGCGCCGCAACTATTCCCGAACCGTCCGGCAACGCCTTCCACCGCTACGAGGAGGAGATCAAGGAGCTGGCGCATCGCCGCAGGCTTCCATACAGTTTTTATTTTGAAGAGATCCTCATGCGCAAGTACGAGTTGCGGAAGATTTGCAAAACACTTTCTTATGGTAAACGCATCGCGGCCCGCATGCGGAACGCCGCGCAAAAGGCTGCATTGCGCAGGGAGATTGCAGCCTTAGAAAAGGAAAGTATAGCCCTCAAACGCCTCCTCGCCCGCCTCGCCGAGCGCTATGCGCTGCGGCATGAAGAAAGGAAGAAATCATGAAAAGACTTCACGTTTTTTGGCGAAATATTGCTTTTACGGTCAAAGTTTGGTATAATAAATAAAAAGCACAACGCAAGAGGGTTGTATAGGAGAATAATTTATGTTACAGGAAGGAATGCAGGCGCCGGCGTTTATGCTCGCGGATAAAAACGGAAAGATGGTTTCGCTGTCCGATTTTCTCGGTAAAAAGGTGGTTTTATATTTTTATCCGAAGGACAACACGCCCGGATGCACGCGGCAGGCGTGTGCTTTTGCGTCTGCGTACAGCGAATTTGAAAAGAAAAATGCCGTTGTCATCGGCATCAGTAAAGACAGCGTTTCTTTGCACGAAAAATTTGCGGAAAAGTATAATTTGCCTTTCATTCTGCTGTCCGATCCCGAATTGAAGGCAATTCAGGCGTACGGCGTATGGCAGGAGAAAAAACTGTACGGAAAGACAAGCATGGGTGTTGTCCGCACAACTTTTATCATTGACGAGCAGGGCAAAATTATAAAAGTTATGCCCAAAGTCAAGCCGGATACCAACGCGGCAGAGGTGTTGGAAATTTTGAGAACAATGTAAGAGAAGAGCTATAACAGATGAAAGGAAAATCTGTTAGCCAATGTGGCGTAAGGGATATTTAATTTGGTGCTTAACAAATGGAAAAGACATTAGAAAAAATTATATCAAAACATGATAAGGGTTTGTTTTTGTTAGATACCCCAACAGGCTTTGGAAAAACAACAGCGGTTGTAAAACTCATACGGCGCTTTCTAGCAGGAGATCCATCATTTGTTGGAATCAAAAGAGTTTTCTTTGTTACCAACCTAATCACGAATCTGCCATACGAAGAATTGCTTTCTGGATTGAACGATCAAGAAAGAACTCTTTGCTTGAGGGCGAAAGCTACAGCTGACTATGTTATTGAGCGGTTTAATGAGGAAAAAATTACTTGTTCGGAAGTCAGAAAAAGTAGAGAGTGTCAAAAATTAAAGAGTGATATTGAATTATACAATTTATTACAGGCGCAATTAAAAGAAACTGATAAAGAAAAATCTAAAGAGGTTTTGCGTAAAAGCATTGAAAGAACTAAGCAACAAATTAGTACAGATTCAGAAGTTTCTTTTCGCAATTTAATAAAACGTTTATATTTTTTGGATAAGTCTTTGCAAGAAAGAAAGGAATTTATTAAAAATAACGAATGGTTTAGAGTTTTATATCCTATATGCGAAATAGAAAAATATAAAGTTATTTTTTTGACAACAAAAAAGTTCGTTTCACCGTTATATACTTTTATACGTATGCCTTTTTATGCGTATAATGATTCTATAACGGAAAAATCACTTGTCTTTATTGATGAGTTTGACTCCACAAAGCAAATGGTTTTAGATGGCATTATTGAAGATAGCTTAAAAAATAGTATAGATGTGGTAAGCCTATTTCTTAACCTTCATTTTGCTTTACAAAATTTTGTATTCCCTAAGAAGTTACTTGAGACAACAGAGTATCATCAAAAGCGCGTAGAAGAAGGGGCTTGGCATCTAACCCAAGAACTTTTTGAATATCAAAAAAAGGCTTTTGAAGAGAAATATCATAAACATGAATTTCAATATCTTTTAAAAAGCGTTGGCTTTATCCAAAACAAGGCGTTTTTATTTGATGATGGGCGTTATTTTACTGTTATACAAGATAGTTCAAAAAAATTTATATACGCAGATGTTAATAAAAGGGATGATATATTAGCATTGACTGCATCTCCTTACTCAGCAGAAAGAAAACCTATTATTCAAATTTTAAATGATTTAGAGTATTGTATAAATGGATTTATTGAGGCGGTGTTTTATGCAGCCAATAATTATTGGTATGCAAAAAATTCAATCAGAGAAAAGGAAGAAACAAAATTTACGATAGAAGAGGCTATTTATAGTGTTTTGGATGTTTTTAATTTAAGTGAAGGTGAGAAGTCTTATTTATTTAATAAAATTCAAAGAGGTAATCTTAATTTCGGAAACAAGCGAACAGAAGAAATGCGGCGAGGCTTTAATTTTATCGAGATAGAGGACAGCAACTATCACGATATGAAATCTGTAGTTCACAAATTTGATTTTTCAACCACCCCGGAAGATATTATTGTAACCCTTGCAAGTCATGCTCTAGTGGTAGGAATATCGGCTACTGCGAAAATAAAAACTTGTATTGGAAATTACGATACGAATTATTTGGAAGAAAAATTAAAAGAAGACTATCTAGAATCGGATGAAGAAGATCAAGTTCGAATATCTGAAAGCTTTAATAAAATACAGAATAAATTAATTGGTCAATATAATATTCAAGCTAATATTATAGATGATTTTTCAGCTTTCTCGGATAGAGAAAAGTGTGAAATGCTAATCAACAAACTATTTGATGGTGGAAGTAAAGAGAAATATTTAAAGAAAATCGAAGAAAAAGAGATAGATTTTTATTATTATCTTATAGAGTTGAAATTAGCGTTTTTATACAAAGAAATGTATTTGAAAGATATATATTCATTCATTGCATTTGTGAATGGTTTTCCTACTGATCGAGGAAAGTTTAATATAGGGCAGATACGGGAACTCTTTAAGGATATCGATTTAATCGTGGGGCAGTCAGCGATTAGATTTGAGGTTTTACAGTCTGCGGGTTTTGATTCTCTTTTTTCTTCCGTGAAAGAGGACTTGCAACAAGGTAAAAAAGTTTTTGTGCTTACAACTTATCAAACGATCGGCTCAGGGAAAAATATTCAATATAAAATTTCGGATAGTTTAAGGGATTTAGTTGTTATTGATGAGAATGATGCATATATGACCAAGGATTTTGAAGCTATATATCTCTTGACGCCGACAAATCTTTTACAGCGTTTGTCTTTCGATAGTGAGGAGAAGTATAAGCATCTGTCTAATTACTTGTTTCAGCAAGAATACTTATTTAAGAACGGCTATTTGACAAGACCGCAAGCAATTCGGAATATTGCAAATGGATTTCGTCAGACTTTTTGGGGAGAGACCAATGCTTCTTTTACACAGAATGGCGATTTGTATCTGCATACTTTAAAGGTCGTTATTCAAGCAATCGGCAGAATATGTCGGTGTCGCAATAAAAATAAACAAATCTATATATACACAGATAAGGAAGTTGTAGAAAGAATTCAATCTGCTATGCCGACCACTGAAGGAAAGCTTTTAAATCCTGAATTTAAAGAACTCCATTCGCTAAATATTACTGCTACGGAGATTTCAGATAAAATCACTCAATATTCAGAGCAAAGCAAAAGGGCGTATGGGATAATTACAAATGCCGCTTATACGGTAAGGAGATCCAAACAAGATGTTGCTGCATGGCAGGCTTTAAGGGACTATGTCTTAAAAAATCCGGTAACAAATACGCCTTTTGCGAGTTACAAAGATTTGTATTTTGAATTTGATGCACCTTATAGCGGATATTCTTACAAACAAGATTATCGATTTAACATACAGAAAATAAGTACAGACAAACTATTTGGCTGGAAACAAGTTTCTGATGCAGAGAGTGAGTTGCCGACGATACTTTCTATAGGTTGTGTAAAAGAATATTTTAAAGAAAAAAATTATTGCACGAGATTCCCGTTGGGAAAGTATATCATGAGCCCGTCTTTGTTCAGACAGGTTTATTTAGGTGCCTTGGGTGAAGTGGCGGG
>ERZ1106932.489-NODE-489-length-9369-cov-160.019755_pt1 | contig 9369 bp, 4 predicted proteins | sample MGYA00403665_ERZ1106932 | MGnify/ENA primary metagenome ERZ1106932 (study PRJEB35170, sample SAMEA104062448) | human gut metagenome | biome: human gut; feature: human-associated habitat; material: faeces | place: Denmark | collected 2012-08-24 ... | reverse complement strand
TCGGACACAATATAAGCGACATTTGATTCGTCATTCAGGTAGCCGCCGGAAATCGAAACCGTACCGTTGTTTTCAATATCTTCGCCCAAATAGCCGCCGTTCATAGTAAACGTACCGTTTGAGGCGTTAGCGTGCACGCCGCTGCCGATAAACGTCCTGTCACCTGATATCGTGCCGCCGTTCATTATAAAATTATTGTAGCCGTACATATACACGCCGCCACCGTTCCACGCCATATTGCCGAATATAATGCCGCCATTCATTGTAGACTTACCGCCGCTCATATACAAACCGCCGTACATATACACACCGCCGCCGTTTGTTGCCGTGTTACCCGTTATCGTGCCGTCGTTCATAATAAACGTAGTGCCGTCAATATACACGCCGCCGCCGTTACTCGTCGCGATATTGCCCAATACCGTGCTGCCTTCTAACGTAGACGTACAATCTGATCCGGTAACATATACACCGCCGCCGTACTTCGCCGTATTGCCGGATATCGTGCAGTCTGTCATCGTAACAGTGCCCCAGGCGGTAATGTATACACCGCCACCGTATTCAGCAGCATCATTGTCGGTGAACGTGCAGCCGTTCGCATCAAATGTAAAGTCGTTTATGCCCCATATATACACGCCGCCGCCGTTTGTAGCCGTGTTACCCGATATCGTGCCGCCGTTCATCTCGAAAGTGTTATCACCATAAAAATATACACCGCCGCCGTCGCCGCTTTGCGCCGTATTATCCGATATCGTGCCGCCGCTCATCGTAAACGTGCCGTTATTGACCAACACACCGCCGCCGTCGCCGCTTTGCGCCGTATTACCCGATATCGTGCCGCCGCTCATATTAAACGTGCCGTCGGACCCATACACGCCGCCGCCGTCATTTGTAGCCGTATTGCCCGATATCGTGCCGCCCGTCATAGTAAACATACCACCGTTTACCACATACACGCCGCCGCCGTCATTTGTAGCCGTATTGTCCGATATCGTGCCGCCGCTCATAGTAAACGTGCTGTCGTAGATATACACGCCGCCGCCGTAATTCGCCGTATTGTCCGATATCGTGCCGCCGTTCATAGTAAACGTACCGCCGTACACAAACACGCCGCCGGTACTCGCCGTGTTGTCCGATATAGTGCCGCCGTTCATAGTAAACGTGCCTCCAACCCACATACCCACGCCGCCGCCGGTATCCGCCGTATTACCCGATATAGTACCGCTGTTCATCTTGAACGTACTGTTGCCGCTAACAAACACGCCACCGCCGCGCCGTACTGTGTATTCATCTAAGAAACCGATGCCGCCCGTGATCACGCCCGTTCCGGCGGGTGCGGAAGCGTCAGCGGAACAGTCTTCCAGCGTGAAAGACGCGCCCTCGCCTACGGTTATCACACTGCTCGTGCCCGTGCCGGTGAGCTTGTAGCCGTTCAGACACAGCGTGACGGTCGCGTTGTCCGCGATCGTGATATCGGTCGTCAGCGTAACATCGCTTGTAAGATAATAATTGCCGCTTTGAAGCGTGCCGCCGTCCGCCGTGATCGCCGTCCACGTTTCGTCGTTGTGGTCGTGAACGGTCGCTTCGCTCCCGGTGTCCGTCGCGGTTTCCCCCTCCGCCGCAAAAGCGGTAGAAACGGGCAAACTTACCGCAAGCACAATCGCAACGCATAATACAAACAGCGTTCCGATGAGCAAAACCGCCAACCTTTTCATCGTATTCGTCATGAGTTCCTCCTTTCTCGCACTCTGCGTCAATACCTTACGCCAAAGCGCGTTTGCACCGTATTACTTTTATTAAATCCCTACAAAACAAATTTCTCTTCCGTTCGGAAGAGAAAAGGGCGCGCCCTTTTCTCTATTCACTTAACAGCTGTACCGCTTTGTTAACAGGCAGGGGCATCGACTACTCGTATATAGATTATATCATAAATAAAGTATCCTGTCAATATTCCCAACTTTTGGGGGATTTACGGCGCGTGAATGCAATAATTTCCGCCTTTTATCGCGCAAAACGGCGAAAAAGGGATATGCGTTTACTCCGCATTACGTCTGCATTTTCCGTCTGTCAAATAAAAAATACCGCTCACGTAAAATACGGAGCGGCAACCTTGCTTACTCTATTTCCAAATCTTCTGAAAAAAATATCGGATCGTCCAGAAACTCGATCACGGTCATTTTGAACCCACGCGCTATCATCATAACGGTGTTCAACTCGATACCTTTATTTCTGGCGCTCATAATGCCGTTCATCGTACCGTGCTGAATACCGGAATCCTGTTCCAGCCGATACTGAGTCATCTTCTTTTCTATCAATAATTGATTGATGCGTTTCGCAACCGCTTGGCAAACCGTCAAAACAAAATCTCCTTGAATTCTTTATAAATAGTCTATCAATATAAGGCGTTAAAAATACGGAGTTAGAACGCCGTATCGATTGCTTTCAAAGCGGGAAAAGCGTATAATATAGGAAGTTATAACGCCGTATAACGAGGTATCCCCATTGATAGCAACTTTTATTGGTCATCGCAAAATTCAAAACAGCGAACTCTTAACCGAACAAATAAAACAAACCGTCCTCAACCTGATTGACGAGAAACAGGTCGATACCTTTTTATTCGGCAGCCGAAGCGCTTTCGACGATTTGTGCCTTGAAACGGTCACGGAAATAAAAAAGCTCCGTCCTCATATCAAACGGATATATGTCAGAGCCGCTTATCCGTATATCGACAGCGCCTATGAAGCGTATCTGCTCAAATTCAATGACGCAACTTATATCCCCGACAAAATAGAAAACGCGGGGAAAGCCGCTTACGTAGAGCGCAACGAATATATGATCGACAAGGCAGACGTCTGTATTTTTTATTATAACGAAAACTATCAAAATCTGCCGCAGACATTTTCAGCGGAGGTACGGGGCCCCCTTCATAATAAATCTGTAAACCCTTATTGCGATATTCATCGCCGCTTGCGGAGATAAAGTTTTTGATCTCCGTATCGGGCAAAATGCTCTCGTTTCCATGAGAAAATTCGTATTCGCTCTTTGTCAGAACGATCATTTTCGTAACGAGCGCGTTGATTTCGTCGCATTTTTTCCGTATCACATTCAGATAGCGCTGCCGTTTTTCCTGCGTGTCCGCTACACCGTCGCACAACCCTTCCACATATCCGATCAGCGATGTGAGCGGAGATTTGATATCATGCGTGATCCCGACAATCAGCATTTGCCGGCTGTTTTCTTCGTCTTTCAGCATTTCGACGGATGTTTTGAGTTTCTCGGTCATCGTATTAAATTCGTCGATCGCAGGTCTGAACTCGTCGTTTTCGCCGTACTCGATGCGATAGTCGAGATTTCCTGCCGCGACTTCCCGCGCACCTGAAAGCAATTTGTCCAGCGGGGCTTCTATCTTACGGAAAACGGAACGGGAAAGCAATCTGTTTGCAAGTATGATGCTGATCGCCACCAAAACGATCAGGCTGACCACCATGAAGGCGAGCGCCCGTTCCAACGCCCGTTCCAACGCCGCAGAATAATTGCAGAACACGGAGATCTGAAAGGTCCTGTCACCCTGCACAAGCACCGTTTTGTATAGTTGTCTGAATTCGTTTGCAACGAATATTTCCTCGTCTCCCGCCGCCATTGAAAGCAATTCTTCGTCTGACGCATCGCCTATGCCCGCCTCGTAGACGATCTCTCCGTTTTCTGCGATCACGATCCGCAGTTCGGACTGACCGGCAGAACGGATCAGGGCATCCAACTCTTCCGTCGGGTCGTCGTCCGTAAGACATTTTCCGATCATTTGAACAATTTCATCTTTATTGTCGTAAAAATGTTCCTCCGCAAACCGAAAACCGTTGCTGTTGAGCAAGGAAAATATGATTACGAGGAATATGAGCCCCGTCACGAGCACCACTGCAACGGGGATCAAAAGCATGAGCAGATTGGAAACGGCTAACCGCTTTTTGATATTCATCTTCATAATTCACCCGTTACAATTATACATGAAGATCGGGAAAATCAATATTAACTCACGATAAATTTTTCGGGATTTCTTTCGATTTTTCATGTCTGCGCTCGTATTTGACGAAAAAGTACGCGAGTAAAATGCCTATAAAAAACAGAAGAATCCCGAAAACCAAATCATACCAAGAAAAAGCATCTGCCCATGAGCGGTACACCGCCAAAATTTCCGAATTGAAGAACATCGTCGCGATCGAGCCGAGCGAAAGCCCCGCGATCGTATAAAATGTTCCAAGGCGGCAGCGTTTCATGAGCGACGACAAAATTTTAGAAACGGTCAACAGCCCGGCGATAAACCCGATTATGAGCATCGCGTAAACGAGCAGTATTTGAGGATTTGCCTGCCAATACGAAAAACTGACCGAATTCATGAGCGGCGTAAAATACCCGACCGCCATTAAGAAAGCCGTTGCGCTGAGACCGGGCACGAGTTGCGTGACCGCAACCGCATAGCCAAAAACAAGAAACAAAACATAATGCCCGATCCCGATATTGTCAAGGGAACGTTCCCCCGCTGCCGTAAAGGCGGAGATCAACGAAATCAGGACCGGAACCATCAGCCCCACCGCAAACAAAACGATATGTTTTTTTTTCGGGCGGGATCCTTTAAGCTGATCGGTCACTGCCGGATACGCCCCCGCCATCATGCCTGCAAACAGAGCGACTGTTGCGAACGGAAGAAAGTTGAGAAGTTCCCGCACTCCGAAAAAGCCGAGAACAAACCCCGCCACCAGCCCTATAGCGATCGGCAGCAAAAAACAGATACACGCTTTGAATTTGCGGAAAAGATTGCCGAGCGCATACAGTAACTTTTCGTATAACCGAAAAATAATGGCGACCGCGCTGCCGCTCACGCCGGGAACAATTACTGCAAGCCCGATAAAAAAACCGAGGATTCCGCCTTTGGCGACCTGCCGCCTGTTTTCGTACCGCAGCGACACTTCTTTTTCCGCAGGATCGTCCGGCTTGGCTGCCTCTTCGATTTTTTCTTCATTCTGGTTTTTTTGATGCATGCTATACGCCTCCACAATGATCAGATAAAATATATCACCGCAAAATTAACGGCAAAATAAATAAAGATAAACGGCAGATAAATTTTTATCCGCACGACAAGGAAAACTTTCAGATCATGCGGAAAAAGAATGGGCGGCCGTACAACGGTTACCCGCGCTTTTTCTATCTACGCTTCAAACTTTTTGAAACCAACGGCCTTGATTTTAGCCCGCAGATCGGCGTATTCCCGGCGAAAACGCCGAAACGGCTCGAAAATGCCCGTCACTTTTTTTTGCGCCTGGAACGGATATACACATCCGCCGCGATCACGGCGGCGATCCCTGCAACCGCAACGCCTATGACGGCATAAACCCACACGGGCAAGCCGCCACCTTTGCCGCCGTCCCCTTCGTTTTCCAAGTCGCCGGAAGGTCCGTTTCCGCCCTCCTGCATTTTTTCATACTCGGCCGTAAAGGACATATCCGACGAAACGGAGACAGTTTCTCCGGCCGCATAAAGTCTGCCGCCGTACGCCCATCCCTTGAAAATATAGCCCTGCGGCGTTTCGGCCTGCGGCAGCACAAAACTCTCGCCCGGGATATAATACGCGGTACTGCTTGCACCGCCGTCGGAAACGGTAACCGTACAGGCGCCGGTTTGGCTGACGGTAAGCGCGGATACGTCTCCGTCTTGTTCCGTTTCCGCAACGTATACTTTACCTTGTATAACTGCGAACGAGCGCTGCCGCAGGTTTTCTATATCCGAAGAAAAGCGCGCGATGATCCTCTGCTCGCCGCCTGACAGAGTAAATACGGCCTCGAAGGAACTCTCTTCGTCAGAAAATAAATTCCCGAACGGAAGCGGCGCGTACAAAACGACGCCACCGCGCAATGAGAGCGCTCCCGCCCCTTCCGCCAAATCTGCGTTCTGCGCGACATACAGAGCCGAACTCTCGGTTTCCCCGCCGCCGGAAATGACCAAATAAGTCCCTTCTGCACCCAATGCGGCAAAACCGGCGATATAAACTGCTCCGCCCTCTTTCGCCGTATTTTCGGTAAATTCGGCCGAGGATATGACCGCACGGCGCGCATTGTTTGCATTTGCGGCATAAATCGCGCCACCCCGGTCCGCTTTGTTGCCGGTAAACGAGGTCCGCTCATCCGCGAACGAAGTCTTCCCGTCCAGACGAAGCGCGCCGCCCTGCGACGAAGCGGTATTGCCGCAAAACGCACAGCCCGAAACCGTGAGTATGCCGCCGCCGTTGATGCAGACCGCACCGCCGTTCGCCGCCGCATTGTTTTCAAAGACCGCGCCGGAAAGATTCACGACGCAATTTGCATAGATCGCGCCGCCGTTGCCGGATGCGGCGTTGCCGGAAAAGACCGCGTCGTCGATTTGAAAAGTCGCGTTTGCACCCGCCTGACTTACGACCGCGCCGCCGTTCGCCGAACGGTTGTTCCGCACGATCACGCCGCCGCCGAGAAGCAGCCTTCCGCTCTGAACACGGATCGCACCCCCGTTCGCCGAGCCGTTCACGCTGTTTTCAAGGATGACGTTCCCCCGTATCGAAAGCGTGCCGTTCGAAACGAACAGGGCCTCGTTCTTTGAAACTTCCAGCCCGTCGAAAGTCAACGCATGCGCATCGCCCTCTATCGTAAGGGATGCCCCGCTCTGTACGGTAAACATGGCCGACGGCGCGGATAGATACACCTTCACGTCGGAAGAGAGCGCCGTCAACGTAACGTCTTTGTCGATCGCGATCCCCGCCGCGAACGCATCCGCAAGAAGGTATACGGTACCGCCCGCGGGAACCGCCGCGAACGCCTCGGCCAGCGTCTGATAATCCTGCCCGTCCGCCCTTGCGACCGCGCCCGAAATTTCTTCGGCCGAAGACAGGGCCGAACAGCCGAGCGACCTGTCGTACGCGCGTACTTTATACGTTTCGCCTTCCGCGGGGGAAGTGTCCGTAAACGACCTTCCGTAGGTGAAACCGATGACCTGATACCCCTTCGATCCGTTCCCGCGCAGGATCTCGTACCCGAGATGCCGAAAATCTGAATTGCCGTCCATCAGAAGCATGACGCCGGACGAAGTTTTGCCGAGCGTACACCCGATCTGCTCCGTTCCCGAATAGAGGGAAAGATCTTTTCCGTAATTTACGGTGTATCGATAGGCTTTCGCATCCAGATACCACAGTTTCAGCGCATCCGTTTTGATTTTTCCGGAAGAGATCGCTTTGTCGATCGCCGCTTTGAACGGTTCAGACGCGCTTTCGTATCCTTTGAAAGGATGATCTCCTTTCCAGTTGAACCCGATCCTTTCAAAATAATACGACAGATCGGCGCCCGCCGCAAGCGAGGCGAAGTATACATGCAGTTCGGCCGCATCGGTTATGCCGGCACGGTCGGCATAGCGGTAATTGTTTTCAAACCTCCCCCAAAAACCCGGATAGCGGCTTTCGATCACCCACCACGTAATCGCGGCGTCGGTATGATCGGAATAGGCGTCACGCTCTTCATACGGTACGCCGTCCTTGACTGCGGCGGAGAGGAACGCGCCGAAATTTCCGCGCGCATCTTCGCCCGACAGCGCACATTTATTGAACTGCGACCACATATTATTCGTATATTCGCCCCATGTGCGTTCGGAAATATCCATCATATGCCCGAGTTCGTGCGTCACGCCCCATCCGAAATTTTCGGCGCGCAGGCAGGTCACTTCCCAGTCGCCGTTCGGATAGATGCCGATGTGTTCCCCATACGCATACGCCGCCGCGCCGGCAAGCGGCTGCATCACACGGATATTTACGTTCAGATATTGCGCGCGCGGATCGGAATGGCCTTCATCATATACGCCGCAGAAGTCATACAGGGCGGAAAGATATTCCTTCCAGTTTGCAAGCGCGCCCGCGGGGGAATAACCGCCCGCTGCGTACTGTGTATGTGCCTGCGATGCGGTCACGGTCAAAATAACGTTGTCGCCGGTTATTTCCGTCATGTCCGGCAGACGGTCCGCTTCCTGTCCGACGGAAGCGAGATAGTTTTCAAGATCGGCAAGATATTCCCCTTCGCTCTCCCCCGTCCGGTAAACGGGGAAAGAATATCCGCCCTCGATATACACTTTGACCCGATCGCTCTGCTGCGACTGCGTGTACGGATTGACGATATATAAGGGGCCGCCGGGCACGGTGTTTGACCAATCGCGGTAATAATTCGGCACGGTAATAAAATTGATCCCCTTTGACAGGCTGATCGGACCGCTCCGCCAACCCTGCCACGTTCCCAGAAACTGCGTACATTCGATGGAAGGCAGAGGGTCTCCCTCTTTGCAGTCTACAAACACGGTGAGCGTTGTACCCGCCTCCGCGCCGATCCCCGTAACCTGCCTGTTCGTACCCATCCAGACCATTTTCAGCGTGTTGCGCGCATATCCCGCCGTATCGCCCGCACGGATAATCGGGTTTTCCGCACCGTCCGCCGTAGACAATTCGAATGCGGGATCGAAAGAGACTTCGCCCTTTTGGACCTGCTCCGCGCGGTCCGTAAGGATCTTTACCTCGTCGCTGTAAAGATAGGCCGCCGTTTTTTTCGCCGCGGCGATGCTCTCCTCCGCATGCTGCACGAAATCTTCCGTAAACGTATGGCACGTGTAATCGGAAAAAGCCGAACGGATCTGTGTGACCGCGCTCTCTTCCGGTTTCAGAAAAATCAGTTCGGAGGCGGACGCAAATTTCAAATCGGACGAAATGTCCGTAAATTCCAGCCTGATGCGACGGCACTCGTATACCTTCCCGAGATCGAAGAGCACTTTGCTCCCGCCGTTCGACGAAGCGATCTCGCAGATCTTTTCAAAGTCTTCCCCGCTTTCGGCATCGGAGATATACACGGTCAGAAGAGTCGGATAGCCGCGGCCGGCATACGCATCCTGGCGCGTGGCGTAAATGATCCGCCCGACCTGCGCGCTGCCGCTGAAGGTAACCGTGAAATGATTGATAAAGTCGGCGCTGTTCGCGCGGCCCGTCTCCCAAAAGGTGGAAAAATTTCCGTCAAACGCTTTGTCCGCCGTATTGCCGTTCGTTCCGCCGTAATTGCCCCCGTTCGCAGAGTATTCCGAGATATAAACGCCCTCTCCCTCCGCCGCCGTTTTATACCGGTAAGCGGATAAATACCCCTCCGATAAGAGACCTTCATCTGAGATGCGCGTACAACTTGCTGCGCTTTCTTCCGCGGCGGCCGGCCGCGCAAAAAGCAAAATGCATATCCCCGCGGCGGAAAAAATGAGGAATGCCGCCGCCAGAACGACGATCAGTTTTCTTTTAAGTAGCAGAAAAATAAATTCCCTCCTTTGCTGCCGGTTGCA
>ERZ1106932.481-NODE-481-length-9532-cov-156.459112_pt1 | contig 9532 bp, 9 predicted proteins | sample MGYA00403665_ERZ1106932 | MGnify/ENA primary metagenome ERZ1106932 (study PRJEB35170, sample SAMEA104062448) | human gut metagenome | biome: human gut; feature: human-associated habitat; material: faeces | place: Denmark | collected 2012-08-24 ... | reverse complement strand
TACCGCCGTCACGACGATCGCGTAAATGAACTGCACGAGCGAAATCCCGAGGAAGCACACCGTGCCGAGATAATCGAAGATTCCTTTGAAAGAGATGTCTACGCCGAGCAGGACGAATGCCGCGACGGACAGGATGAGCATGACCGTCGAGCGCACGACGTCGAGCGCGCCCGTTTTGCGGAGCGTCAGCCCGAGCAGGGCAAGCGCCATATTGAGCACGGCCGCCCATGCGAGAAGGATAAACACATACGAGGTGATCGTACCCATCACTCCCTCGCCGTAGGAGAATTTGAAATTGAACAGGTCCGAAAGCCCGGCGACGCCGATAAACGGCTTATCGACGATCAGGAAAGCGAAAAAGCCTACGCCCAAAACGGCATAGATGAGTTTGAGCACGCCCCTGCCTTTGTATGCCGCAATGCTGAGCACCAAAAGCGCAACAAGGGAAAGCGCCAGCGCGAGATTCGTGGCGGAAACGGCGGAAATGTCGAGCAGTTTTTCTCCCTTGAAGATAGTTTCAAAGGACAAAAGGCCCTGCGTATCGATGAAGAGCGCAGAGGTAAAATAGGCGAAAGCCGCAAATCCCAAAGCAGATTTGAACATGTTCAGCCCTGCCGCCGCCTTTCCGTTCACAAAGAGCGAGATCACCGTCGCGATGAGCAGTACGGCGTAGAATGCGACGACCGCGTACAGCGCGTAGACGACGTGCGTATAGGCAAGATCGTATACCTCCGAGTTTTTGAAATAGTCGAGGATCAGGCCCCACAGGGACAGCGTCTTTCCTTCCGTTCCCGCCAAGATAGTCTTGGGAACGAAGAGGAACAAAACGAATCCCGCGAAGATGATCAGCGACAGTACGACCTGCAATGCCTTGCCCTGCGATTTTTTTGCGGGTTCGGCGGCGATGCTGTTTGTCATGATAATACCCCGTTTCTGTATTTTATTCGGAAAATAGCAATTTGGCCGCGCGCCCTTTCCGTAAGGCGCACAGTTTATTCTTTCACAATTCTTATTTTACTACATCGTTTGAAAAAAAGCAAGTATAAAACAAAACTCTTTCGTGCAGCGGTTAAGAATCGTCAATTTGCCCAAGGGAAGTATGTGTAAATCGGTTGAAATTTATGGGAAGTTCCGCGCCGCCCCCAAAATATTTGATATTTTCCGCTTTTTAAGTTATAATATGCGCATAAAAAGGACATTATTGCAACGGGAGTAGGATATGTATTCCGAATTGAAAAAGGCATTGCAATCGGTATCGGAACGCACGGGCATAGAGGTTTTTCTCTTTTCTTCGGAGGGAAAATTCCTGTTTTCCCCTGCGGGCGGTACGCTGAAAATTTCTCCCCGCCCGTTTCAGGGCGTTCTGCAGGACGAAAGATGCGGCTGTACCCTGTTCAAGATCGCTTTCCGGGGGGAGGATTTCATCTGCGCCATCCGCGGCGCGGGCGCGGTGGAAAAAAATTATGCGGCCCTTCTTTCCGAAGTCATCGAAAATTACGCGGGCAAGGCGCTGAATATCCCGAAAGGGGAGTTTGTGCGCCGCATCCTTTTGGGAGAATGCGGCAGCGCCGATATCCAGACGTTCCGCATCAAATATTCCCTGCCCGATCTGCCCTGTTTCGCGCTGGCCATCTCCTTCGATACACGCGCGTCGGAAATGATCTCTCTCCTTTCCCAGTACGCGACGGGGGAGTACGACTGCGCCGCCATCGTCGCCGGCAAAAACTGCGCTTTTATCAAGTTTATGGGGGAAGATTCCGAGTATCAGTCCTCTGCGGATTTTGCCTCCTTTCTCGCCCGCTCCCTGCTCGAAGAAGTGGGGGTGCGCGTCAGGATCGGCGTGGGGGGCACAGTCCGGCATTTCGACGAGATCGCCTCTTCCTACCGGCAGGCGGATACCGCGCTCCGCATGAGCGAGGTTTTCAAATCCAAGGGAGACGTGCATACCTACCGCGAATTCGTGCTCACGAAAATGCTGGAAGATATCCCCGAGGCGAAATTGGGGGAATATTTTTCCATCCTGCTCGAAGGGGACGCGAAGGAACTTCTCAAGGACGAGGATATGGTCAATACGGCCGAAGAGTTTCTTGAAAACAATCTGAACGTGAGCGAAACTTCCCGCAATTTATACATGCACCGCAATACGCTGATGTACCGCCTCGACAAAATCGAGCGGGTGACCGGCCTGAACCTGAGAAACTTTACCGATGCGGTCACCTTTCGGGTGATCACCATCCTTTCGAAACTCATCTGAGAAAAAATACGGAGGCAAAACATATGGAAAACGACGTTTACGGGCGCTCTCTCGCCCTGCATGAAGAACTGCGCGGAAAACTGGAAGTCCGTTCGAGAATAGAAGTCAAAGACAGACAGGCGCTCTCTCTGGCCTATACTCCCGGGGTCGCGGCGCCCTGCAAAGAGATCGCAAAGGACGCTTCCGCGGCCTATCGGTACACGCGGAAATGGAACACCGTCGCGGTCGTCTCCGACGGGAGCGCGGTGCTCGGGCTGGGCAATATCGGCGGCCTTGCGGGGCTTCCCGTCATGGAGGGGAAGAGCCTGCTTTTCAAGGAATTTGCGGATATAGACAGCATCCCCATCGTGCTTTCGGGGCAGGACGAGGACGATATCGTCAAAACGGTGGAGATGATCGCTCCCTCTTTCGGCGGGATCAATCTGGAAGACATCGCGGCGCCGAAGTGTTTTGCCGTCGAGCGCAGATTGAAGGAAAAACTGGATATTCCCGTCTTTCACGACGATCAGCACGGAACGGCCATCGTCGTGGCGGCGGCGCTCTTCAACGCGCTGAAACTCTGCGGTAAATCGCTCGCCGACGTGAAGATCGTGATCTGCGGCGCGGGCAGCGCGGGCATCGCCATCTGCCGCCTGTTGCTCGAAAGCGGCGCAAAAAATATCACTTTGTCTGATAAAAACGGCCTGGTAGCGGAAGGGGAGCCCTGGCTCACCGGCGCGCAGGCGGAGATCGCAAAGTTGACCAACCGGAAGGCCCTGCGCGGCACGCTCAAAGACGCCGTTGCCGGGGCTGACGTGTTTATCGGCGTTTCCGCGCCCCGCCAACTCACGCCCGAAATGGTCGCGGATATGGCGGAAAAATCCGTGGTGTTTGCAATGGCGAACCCGGAACCGGAAATTTATCCCGATCAGGCGCTGGCCGCCGGCGCGTACGTCGTCGGTACGGGCAGGAGCGACTTCCCCAACCAGATCAACAATGTTCTCGCTTTTCCCGGCGTATTCCGCGGCGCGCTCGACGTTCGGGCAAGGGATATCAGCGAGGGCATGAAGGTGGCAGCGGCAAAGGCGCTCGCCGATCTTGTGGGGGCAGACCTGTCTCGGGAAAACATCATTCCTTCCCCCTTTGACCGCCGCGTCGCGCCCGCCGTCGCCGCCGCAGTGGCGCAACAGGCGAAAAAAGAGGGGCTGGCAAGACTTTGATTCTATCTTCGGGCGCAAAGCCCGCAGGGAGACCTTATATGACTTACGAACAAATGTACCGTCTCGCCCTTTCAAAGATAAATCCGATGCAAAGCGGAGAATATTTTTCCGCCGGCTCGGTGAGCGTCGTTCTGGAAGCGGCCAACGGAAAATATTATACGGGCGTCAATATCGACCTCGCCTGCGGCTTGGGGTTCTGTGCCGAACGGAGCGCCGCCGCCGCGATGATCGCGGACGGCGAAACGGTCATACGGCGCGTCGTATGCGTGTTCCGCGACGGTAGCCTGTGGCCGCCCTGCGGCGCATGCAGAGAATTTATCTCGCAACTGTCGCCCGAAAACAAAAAGACGAAATTTCTCACCAAACTGGAAGGGGAAGAGGAAAAGACGCTTGCGGATTTTCTGCCCGACCCCTGGCACGACTGATCAACGGCGCCCGCACGATCGTGCGGGCGTTTTCAATCAAAAGGAGACTTCTATGCGCAAAAATTTCAATCCCGTCAACCCGTCGGCGGAGGATTCTCCCCTCGGCGTCAGAAAAAGCGCGCTCCCGCGCAAAATTGCCGCGGTCATCTTCGCTCTGATCGCGTTCGGGCTGGGATATTTTTTCTATTATCTGACGCTCGACGACGGATTGCGTTCTCTTTTATGGTTCAAAAACGAGATCCAAAATGAATATTACGACCGGATTTCCGACGACGAGTTCTGGCAGGCGGCGATCGACGGGGTGGAGAATATCCTCGACGATTATTCCTGTTTCTATTCCGCCGCTGAATACGACGAAGTCGTCAATGCGGATCGGGGAATCAAAGTGGGGACGGGGCTGTCCTTTTTCAGCGATTCCAACAAAATTTACAAAGTGGCGATCGGTTCGCCAGCCTTTTACGCGAGGAGCGGTCAGGGCGAAAGCATAGAAGAGGGGATGTACGTGACGGGCGTCGGCGCCGCGGCGGGCGAATATACCGATACATTCGATATTTCCGCTCTGGAAAAGGCGCTCGGGCGTTTCGAGACGGGCGACACCGTCTATCTGCGCCTTTCAAAAAACAGTGCAAACGGAACGCAGGACTGCGTGGAAGCGGCTTTGGAGACGGCGCAGTATACCGAAAGTTTTGTGCTGTATGCGACGGCGGAAGATACTTACGCCGTGATCTATTCGAACGGTACGGGCACGTGGGAACGGATCGGGGAAGGAATGGAGGAACTGAACGGGCAGACGGCCTATATCAGACTGACGCAATTTTACGGGAATGCCGTTGCGGAGTTTTCCAAGGCGGCCGAACAGTACAGGGCGGACGGAATGACCGTGCTCCTGTTCGACCTGAGAAATAACGGCGGCGGCAGCATGAACGTGCTTTCGGGGCTGGCTTCGTATCTGATGAAAGGCGCCGAAAGCGGAGACGTCGTCGCCTATACGGAAGGTCGGCACGGCCGCGATTCGTATAAGATCTCGGGCGCGTATTACGACAAGTATTTTTCGGGCAGCAAAATTTACGTCGCGGCAAACCGCAACAGCGCGTCCGCTTCGGAGGCGCTCATGGGCGCAATGATTTCGAGCGGTACGGTCGGCTACGAGGATATTTACCTGGTTACGACGGATGCTTCGGACGACGCGGTCGCGCGCACGTACGGAAAGGGGATCATGCAGACGACCTTTTATAATTTTCTTACGGGCGAGGCGGTCAAACTGACCACGGCGCGCGTATACTGGCCGGACGGAACGACGTGCATCCACGGCCGCGGCATCCGTTCGGACGAGGGCGCGCATAAAATCTATTCCCCATCCAATGCGGAATACGGAGACCCCGCCTTATCCGAGATTTTGGCGGATATTGATTCGTGACGCTTTTTTCGTGCAGAGAAGAAGCGGTGCGGCCTTCCTTTGGGCAGGCCGCACCGCTTTTGTTTGTCCGTTCCTGTACAAGGTCAGGAAAAATAGCGCGTCAGCGCGTAATTAATGTTCTTGTCGGCGATGCCCGCAATGGGTGAGAGCGCCGGAAATTCATTGTCCTCTGCCGCCGTTTTTCCTTTTCCCTCGTCCGCTTTGCCCGCATCTCTGTCTGCCGAAGGGGCGAAAATGTCTTTCAGGCCTCCCTGAAACAGATCGGGAAGAAGGGCGGCGTATTCTTTGAGGGAATCCGCCGTCCTGAAAAGTTCCGCGGCGGACATGCCGCCGATCTTCATATTTTTGAAGGCGTCGTTGTCGAAAAGCGTTTTCGGGTCTTTCGTCGTAAGAAAGTCGGCGACGCTTTTCAGAAGGGACAGATCGGGTCCCTCTTTTTTTTGTCCTGCCGCCATGACCAGCAAAAAGATCAGTAAAATTTCCATAAATTTCCTCCCGAGGCTTTCTTGTCAAACGCGCGCGTTTCTGCATATAAATGAGTAACGGTCAAAATTTCGGAGGTCAGCGATGAAAGATTTCAATTCCTATTCCAAAGAGGATCAGAAAAAAGCGGAAGAGGAACTCCCCGAAGACGTAGCGGACATGGCTAAAAAAATGGCCGCCGCCTTTGACGGCAAGGGGGAAGGAGACCTTCTGCGCGCCATCTATAAAGAGGCGGAAAAGGGCAGAAAAAACGGGTCTCTTTCCGATGCGGATCTGGATAATTTTTACGCCGCGCTTTCTCCCATGCTCGACGGCGCCAAGCGCAAAAAACTGGCGTTCGTCATTTCCAAACTGAAAAAGATGTAACTTTAAGAAAAGGACCGGATCTTTTTTGCCGCATCGAGGAATTTTTCCACCTCGTGCGGGGTGTTGAATTCGGATAGGCTTGCGCGTACCAGGCCGACTTCCGCCGTGCCGAGCGCGCGGTGCATCAGCGGCGCGCAGTGCAGTCCGCCGCGCACGGCGATATCGTAGTCGTCGGAAAGTTCCTGTGCGAAGAATTCCGACTGCATCTTATCCGAAGAAAAGGCGACGATCCCGTACGGATTGGGCCTGGAATACGCGGTGATCCCCTCTATCGAGGATAATCCCGAAATGAGTTTTGCGGTAAGATCCTTCAGGTATTTGGCGTTTTCGTCCATGGTGCGCTTCAGGTACAGCGCGCCCTCGAACAGAGAGACGGCCGCGGGATAACTGAGCGTGCCGCCCTCCAGGCGGTCGGGATAAAAATCGGGCATATCCGGATTCATGCTCTCGCTGCCCGTTCCCCCGTAAAGGAAGGGCGCGGGATCGAAGCGGTCGGAAAGCAGCAAAAATCCCGATCCCTGTATGCCGTGCATGCCCTTGTGCCCCGCCGCAGCAAGTGCGTCTATCCCTTGGTTTTTCATATGCAGGGGAACGTGGCCGCACGCCTGCGCGCCGTCGCAAATAAGAAGCACGCGCTCGGGGATCAGTTTTCTGATCTTCGCAAGGTCCGCCGCCGTGCCCGTCACGTTCGAGGCTAGGGTAACGGCCACGGCGGCCGTGTCTTCGCGCACCGCGGCGGCGATGTTTTCGGGCGAAATTTCCTTCCTGTCGTTCAGTTTCGCAACGGTGAGCGAAATTTTTTTGCTCCGTTCCAGCGCAAACAGGGGGCGCAGTACGGAGTTGTGTTCCGCTTCTGTCGTAACGATGTGCGGGATATGTTCATCGGAAAAGGAATTTGCCAGCCCGAACAGCGCAATGTTGAGCGCTTCGGTACAGTTTTTTGTCAGGATCACCCGCTCGAAAGAGGGTGCGCCGAAAAAGTCGGACAAGAGCCTGCGGCAGTTGAGTACGTTGGACGCGAGCGCGACGGAAAGTTTATGTCCGCTGCGGCCGGGGTTCGCGCACGCGCCCCTGATCGCGGCGCAGGCCGCGCTTACGACCGAAGGCGGTTTTTTGCCGCCCGTCGCGGCGTTGTCAAAATAGATCATGCTCGATATGCCTCCTTATTTCCCCGCAATTGCGGGAAATATGCCGCTACTATCATATGCGGCGGCGCGCAGATATATCGCATTTTTTCATTTTACTTTGGAGATTTTTTGATTATGCAAGCGATTTTAGCAGTTTTCCGTTCCCGCGCGCAGACGCTCGATTTCGTATCCCGTCTGCAAAAGGTGGGCGTAAGCGCCTCCGCAGTTTCCACGCCGAAAGAGGCCAATGTCGGCTGCGGTATTTCCGCACGCCTGAGCCCCTTTGACCTCGGCAGGGCAAAACGGGCGCTGGCATGCGGAAATTACTGCGCGTTCGTCGGTTTTTTCCGCGTGGAAAACAAATACGGCAGGATCTTCGTCTATCCCGCCTGACGTCCGCGGGGAGAGCGCATAATTTTTGCCCGCCGCTTGCAATATAAAATTATTGAAAAAAAAAGCGTTGTGTGGTAAAATAAAGATATGGACAAGCAGAACACGAAAGAGGCGCTGAAGATCCTCAGCGAAATTTACGCGGATGCGCGCCCCGCATTGCATTATAACAGCGCGTACGAACTTCTCGTCGCGGTCATTTTATCCGCGCAGTGCACGGACGAGAGGGTGAACAAAGTCACGGCGGAATTGTTCAAGGAGCACAACACGCCCGAGAAGATGCTCGGCCTTACGCAGGAGCAGTTGGAAAAATACATATTTTCGTGCGGGCTTTATAAAAGCAAGGCGGCGCATATCCTTTCCGCTACGAAAGATATCGTCGAAAAATTCGGCGGCAAAGTGCCGGAAGGGTTTTCCGAACTCAAATCGCTGGCGGGCGTCGGGCAGAAGACGGCGAACGTCGTTTCCGCCGTCTGGTTCGATAAAGACGCCATCGCGGTGGATACGCACGTTTTTCGGGTGAGCAACCGCCTCGGGCTGGCGCATGCGTCCACGCCGCTGAAGACGGAAGAGCAATTAAAGGAGAACATTCCGCAAAAGGATTGGTCCAAGGCGCACCATTGGCTGATCTGGCACGGCAGGCGCGTCTGCCATTCTCAGAAACCCGACTGCGCCAACTGCCCCCTTTCAAAGGTGTGCGACGATTATCTGCATCGGCAGACCTGAGCGGAAAAATCAATCAAAGGATCGAGAGTTATGGCATCGTTATTTACTGACAGAGTGAAAATTACCGTCAAGTCGGGCGACGGCGGCGACGGGATGAACTCTTTTAAAAGTTTCAAAGGTTTTGCCAACGGCGGGCCGGACGGCGGCGACGGCGGCAAGGGCGGAGACGTATACGTAATCGGAGACAAGGACAAAAACGATCTCGTCGAGTTTCGCTTCGGCAGTAAGTTTTCGGCGGGGAACGGCGAGCGCGGCGGTACGAACAACCGTTTCGGAAAAGGAGGGGAAGACGTCGTCATCGCGCTTCCTCTGGGCACCGTTGTAAAAGATGCCGAATCGGGCAAAGTGATTTGCGACGTCTACCGCGACGGCGAAAAGACGCTGATCGCCCGCGGCGGAAACGGAGGAAAGGGAAACGTGCGTTTTACGTCGGCAAGGCGGCACGCGCCGCATTTTGCGCAGAAAGGGGAAAAGACCCGCCCGCATCTTTTGTTTCTCGAACTGAAAGTCATCGCGGACGTGGGGATCGTCGGTTTCCCGAACGTGGGCAAAAGCACCTTGCTTTCCAAAATTTCGGCGGCAAGGCCGAAGATCGCGGATTATCACTTTACCACCCTTTCGCCCAATCTCGGCGTGGTGAAATATTACGACAGATCGTTCGTCGCGGCGGACATCCCGGGGCTGATCGAGGGAGCCGCAGCGGGTGCGGGGCTCGGGCACGATTTTCTCAGGCATATCGAACGGACGCGCATGCTCTGCCACGTCGTGGACGTTTCGGGGGCCGAGGGGCGCGATCCCGTTGAGGATTTCAAAAAGATCAACGCGGAACTGAAGGCGTACAGCCCGAAACTTGCCGCTTTGCCGCAGATCGTCGTTCTGAACAAGTGCGACCTGCCCGGCGCGGCAGAAAACGCCGCGGTTTTCAGAAAAAGGATAAGAAAGTACAAAAAATATCCCGTTACGGCCGTAACGGGCGAGGGGACGAAAGAATTGATCGACGGCATTTTCGCCGTTCTGGAAACGCTTCCGCCCGCAGAACCCATCCCCGCGGAAGAGTTCGAGTTTGACCGCCCCGATTCGGGCGAGTTTTCCGTGGACAGGGACGAGGCGGAAAACGTATGGTATGTCACGGGCGGGCTCGTGGA
>ERZ1106932.468-NODE-468-length-10097-cov-7.340072_pt1 | contig 10097 bp, 8 predicted proteins | sample MGYA00403665_ERZ1106932 | MGnify/ENA primary metagenome ERZ1106932 (study PRJEB35170, sample SAMEA104062448) | human gut metagenome | biome: human gut; feature: human-associated habitat; material: faeces | place: Denmark | collected 2012-08-24 ... | reverse complement strand
TGCAAGATTTTTTGGAAGTTGTCCCCACGCCCAGCTTGCTCTCGCAGGAAAGCTTCCAGCCGGAGAGGTTGCATATCTTTTTTACCGTCGCAAGCCCCAGTCCGAAACCTCCGTGCTTGCCCCCGTGCGATTTGTCCACGGTGAAAAAACGGTCGAATATTTTTTCCTTGTTTTCCTCCGATACGCCGATACCCGTGTCCCTGACCACGAGTTTCGGCGTTTCGCCGCCCGTTACGGAAACGATGATGATGCCGTTTTCCTTATTGTATTTTATGGCGTTTCTGATGAGGTTGCCCACGATCTCGACGATGCGTTCGTGGCGGCTGAAAACGATCACGTCGTCCTCCGCGTCAAGCGAAAGCGTGAGATTTCTCTTTTCCATATCGGGACGGAGAATTTCCGTCGTTTCCCGCACGATTTTGGAAAGGTTGACTTCATAGGGCGGCAAATTTTCGTTATCGAGCTGGTTATAGTTGATGACGCAGGCGACCAGATTGGAAAGTCTTTCGCTTTGTTTCAAAATGGTTTCCACCGCCTTTTTTTTCTGCTCTTCGGGCAGGTCGGTGTTCAAAAGCTCGGCAAACCCCTTGATGGAAGTGAGCGGCGTATTCATTTCGTGCGTGATGTTTGCGATAAAATCGTTTTTTGAGGCCGTAGCCTTGACCACCTGTTCCTTTTCCGCGTTGATCTCGTTCATCTTTTCGGCGATGTCCGCGTTCATTTTGTTCATCATCTCCGCGATCGGTTCGAGTTCGGGATATTTCGTTTCTATCTTTTCGTTGAGCGCCGCCTTTTTCACGCACTCTCCGATCGGTTTCAGCATGAAAGAAGTGGAAATATACGCACAGAGCATGCAAAGGAGCGTTTCTATCGCTACCAGCCACAAAAGCGTGGGAAGAGTTTTCATGAACATGCCGCCTTCGGCGATTTCGTCCAGTCCCAGCCGCAAATAGACGCCGCCGACCTTCACGCAGTAGTACACGGTGGTCTCCCCCGCGCTGTCGCTTTTGCGTTCCGCATAACCGGAGCCGTTTTCTCTTGCCTCGACAAACTCGGGGCGGTCGCTGTGATCCTGTCCCGCTATGGCGGGCACTTCGCTGTCGGACAGCACCATGCCGTCCTCCGAAAGAAAGGTAACGCGCACGCCAAGTTTTTCGCCGAGCGCTTTAGCCGCCGCCTCGTCCGTGCCCGAACCTTCCTCGTACATGCGCGCATATACCGCGAGCGTACGGCGGCTTTCCTCCGTCGCGTATTCGTTGTATATGCTCGTGGACGAAAAGGCGAAAATTATCAGTCCCGCTACGGCGATCAGAACCGTAAAAAGCATTATGCGGACTCTCATTCGATCACTCCGTTACGATGAATTTATACCCTACGCCGAAAACGGTTTCGATATAGTTCACGCCCAGCTTTCTCAGCCGCGCCACGTGATTGTCCAGCGTTCTCGTTTCCAGTTCCTCAAACCCCCATACTTCCTGCAGTATCTCGTCGCGGGAAAGCACTTTTCCTTCGTTTTCCATAAAGAATTTCAGAAGCTTGAATTCCTTTCTGTTGAGTTCGAGTTTTTCTCCGCGCAGCGTAACCGTCATTGTCCCCGTGTTCATATAGAGGTCGCCGAGCGACATAACCGTATCCCGCCCGTCCAGCCTGCGGAGCGCAACCTTGACGCGCGCGGTCAGTTCGAGCACGCCGAAAGGCTTCGTAACGTAGTCGTCCGCGCCGAGGTTAAGGCACTTGACCTTGTCCGTTTCCTTGCCGAGCGCGCTCAGCATGATGCATATAACGGCGGGGTTCTGCTCCTTGATGTCCTTGAGTACGCTGATTCCGTCGCCGTCGCCGAGCATGATGTCGAGCAGCGCCACGCCGGGCTGTCTTTGGCCGAAAGCTTCTTTGAATTCTTTGACCGTGCCGAAAGTTCTGAGCGCGATGCCGTTCATATCGAACGTGCAACGCACGAGCTCCCGGATGCTTTCGTCGTCTTCCAGAAGATAAACGAGTTTTTCCATATTACAGATCGATATAGGTGTGAGCGATATAGTTCACGTGGTCGCCCACCCTCTCCAGATTACAAACGAGATTGATAAACACGCTGCTGCTTTCGGGTTTACATTCGCCGCTGTTCAGCCGCGCGATATGGTCGTTCAGCAGTTTTTTACGCATGGCGTCGATCCTGTCCTCTGCCTCGTCGATGTCCTTGATGAGCGTAAAGTTCTTTTCCGTAACGAATTTTTTCGTCATTTCGGAAAGTTCGCGGATATAGACGAGCATTTCCTCCAGCTTGCCGTTGACGTAAGAAGAAAAACTCAGATTGTCGCGCACCGTCCTGCGGGTGTATTTCGTAACGTTTTCGGCAAGCTCGCTGATACGCACGATATCGCCTACGTTGTTGTGCATGGCCGAAATAAGCTTTTCCTCGTTCAGCCCGATATTCTGCGAAGAAACTTTGATGAGGTAATCCGTGATGTACCTGCTCTGCTCCGCGATATGCTCGTTATTATCTTCCACGTTTTTCGTAACGCTTTCGTCTTTGGCTTTAAATCCGTCGAAAGCGATATCGAGAGATGCTATGGACATGTCGAGCAGGTGCAGAACGCCCCTGCCGACGGCGTCGAGCGCCACGCCCGGAGTGGCGAGCATACGCTCGTCGAGGTATTTTTCGCCCGGTACGGCGGTTTCCTCCTTTTTATCCCGTATGACGAACTTGGAAAGCCTGACGAACAGCGCCGTAAACGGCAAAAACAGAATCGTACAGATTACGTTGAACGCCGTGTGGAACATGGCGATCTGCGTTCCGGGAACGCCCGGGAACCAACGCACGAACGTCGCGTCCATAAAACCCGGCCAGCAGGTGAAAAAGATAAAAAATATTATGGAACCGAACGTGTTGAACATCAGATGTATCAGACTCGCGCGGCGGGCGTTTTTACTCGTGCCGATGGAAGAGATGAGCGCCGTAACGCACGAACCGATGTTGGTGCCCAGTATGACGTACAGAACGGAATTCCCGCCCCCGCCGATAATCAATCCGTCGGTCGCGAGGACGATGAGAATGGACGTTACCACCGAACTGCTCTGCGTGAGCGCGGTGAGCGCCAGCCCGATAAAGAGCAACAGGAAAGGATTTTTGATATTCGTGAACAGATTGACGAGTTCGGGCTTGTTTTTGATAGGCTCTATCGCCGCGCTCATGAAATCGAGCCCGACGAAAATAAGGCCGAGACCGGCGAGCATATAGCCCACCGTTTTATATTTTTCCTTTTTGGCGATCATGTAGATCATCATGCCGATAAAGGCGAGCGGCAGGGCAAATCTCATGAAATCGAACTGACTTAAAGAAGCGAGCTGCGCTGTGATGGTTGTGCCGATATTCGCGCCCATGATCATGGTGGTCGCCTGGAACAGGGACATGATGCCCGCGTTGACAAGTCCGACGATCATGACCGTGGTGATGCCCGAACTCTGCACGATCGCCGTCGTTACCGCGCCGATCCCCACGCCCACAAGTTTGTTTTTCGAGGTTTTGTTGAACAGATCTTTTATCTTGCTGTTTGCGAGCTTTTCCGTGTTGTCGGAAAGTGCGGACACGCCCATCAAAAACGCGCCGAGCCCGCCCAGAAGAGATAAGAGTGCGTACAAATAATCCATGAAATTTACCTTTTGTTTTTCTTACATTGTAATATAAATGTAAAATTTATTCAAGCTAAAATTGTAATAAAAATGTAATATTCCGTAAAGGAACGCCCGTCCGTCAACTTTATTTCAATCAAAAAAGCGCATAATCCGCACAGATGCGCGCTCGGTTGTAAATATATGGTAAAATCCGTCCGTACAAAACATATTATATTATCCGAAAGAGCAAAAAACACCGTAAATCGATTGATTATTTTTCGGATTTATTATAAAATTATAAATACAGAAAAATGTTGACTTTCGGAGAAAAAATGACGAAACACGTTGGCGACAATAAAAAGATCATTACGCTGATGTTGGCGAGCGCGGCGGTGCTCGTCATGTATCTGCCCGAACTATTCGACCTGCTGCGCCCCCTCTTTTCGGGGATCGCGGACGGCGGTCTTTCGTATTTTTTCGTATTTATTTTAAAACTCGCCGTCTACATAGCGGGATTCGCCGCGATCGCGGTTTCGGCAAAGAAATACGCGGGGCTTTCGCTGTTCGGCAGAAAAGCGGATAAACTCAGCCCCAAATACGCGGTGTTGATATTCGTTCTCACGTTTGCGGCCGTCTTTTTTTCCTGCAGGGCGATCGATTTCGACCTCGCCGTCGTTGCGGAGGTCGGCACGAGCGCCACGCTCGTCAAGGCGGCGAACACGCTTTCCTTCAAATATCTTCCTTTTTTATGCCGCGCGCTGTTATCCGTTATGGCGGCGGCGCTTTTCCAGGAATTTTTCGAAGGGCTGTTTCCGAATAAAAAACTTTCTTACGTGCCGTTCGGCGGCTTGATCGTATTCGCGACCTGCGGCGTCGCGGAGCTGTTTATTTCGGCGGAGCTGTTGCTTATATGGTTTTATTGGGTATTTTTTCTCTTTTACGGCCTCGTTTATACCTTAAGCGGCAAAAGATTTCTGCCTACGCTGATTATCGCGCTGATCGTCGTTTTGTTTTAGGAGCGTCATGAACAACAAATTTATCGCATTTATAAAACATAATACGTATATTTTCCTCTACGTGCTGCTTTCGCTTTTTATCGAATTCTTCGCGTCCTTTCTCGTTTCCGGCGAACTGCGCATCAGCCAGCCGGGCATATTTTTGACGCTCGTCGCCATCGCGGCGGGGGTATTGCTGCTCATTAGAAATCAGAAAGCGCGTTTTTACGTTTCCGCCGCCTTTCTCATCGCGCACGCGGTGGCGGACCTCGTATTCATACTGATGTATACCCTCACTTCGGGAACGATTTTCGACTTCGAGATGTTCAACCTGACAAAAGACGGCATGGGCACCATCGAAGCGACCAGCCCGAACTTTGCGTTCCTCTTCGTTTCCTGTTTTCTCATAGGTCTGTATATCGTGTTAGGGCATTACAAGACCGATCGGCTCCCCCTTCTCGCAAAGACGAAAACGCTCAATATCGCGGTGAGCTGCCTGCTGTGCCTCGTGCTCGCCGCACAGGGAACGATCGCTTATTTCAGGGGCAGCAACAGGGCGGAAGACCTCACTTACAAACTGTACGAAACCACGGATAATTCTTACGCAAAACAAGGTATTTTAGGTAACTTTGTAACGCAGCTTTACAAGGGGCTGTTCTTTAACGACGTGGAGCTCGGCGATACCGGAGAGCTTGAAAACTACATATACGGAAAGGTAACGGAACCCACCGAAAAATTCGGCGAGGCGGCGGGCATGAACACCGTAACCATTTTAGCGGAAAGCTTCGAATGGTTCGCATTCCTGTCCGATTCCGAACGCTACCCCAACGGGCTGACTGCCGACGAGGAGACGCTGAGGATCCTTTTTCCCAACCTGTACGAGCTGTACGACACAAGCTATATCGCGGACAATTTCCATTCGCGCGAAAAGACGGACATTTCGGAAAATCTTTCCCTTCTGGGCTGTTATCCGACGGACGCTTACGTCAACTACACTTTCCCGGACAACGCCCTGCCGTTCTCTTCTCCCCAGGTGCTGAAAGAACTGACGGGCGCGGAATCGGGTTATTTCCACAACGGTTTAAGCGATTTTTACAACCGACACGACTATTATACCGAATCGGTGAAAATAGATAAATTTTTTGCCAATGAAGAAATGGTGGACTATTCCGAAAAGACGGGCGGCAGCTACGTGGACTATACCGAACAGGGAGAACGCAACCTCGATTCCGACATGATAGACCTCTGCAAAGAGGAAATGTTTCCTTCCGACAGGCGTTTCGACACGCATATATCCACCATTACCATGCACGGACAGTACGCCGACCGCGAAAATCTGAAAGAAAATTACGAACTTCTCGATAAGTACGGCGTGTGCCCCGTCCCCGACGAAAACGACAAGCATTATAAGGATAAATACGCGTTCCGCACCTATGTCGCCGCGGCGATGGAACTCGACAAGGCGGTGGGCGAAATATTCGATTATCTGGAAAACACCAAAGATAAAAACGGCGTGCCGCTGATCGAAAACACGATCGTCGTGCTTTTCGGCGACCATAACGCCTATTACTACGAACTCTCCGATTATATCAAGGATCTGCCCGATACGGACACGGGGCGCCGCTATACCGATCTTTTCCGCGTGCCGCTGATGATACGCGTCGGCAACAAACTCGCAGGAAAAACCGCAGAAGAACGCACGATCGATAAATTTACCTGCACGGCGGACATCGTGCCCTCGATCTACGACCTGCTCGGCGTCAAATACTTTGAAAACATGCTTTACGGACACAGCATCTTTTCGGATAAAACCTCTGTTCTCTATTCGCGCGCGTACGACGTGTTCATTACGGAAAAAATGTATTTTTATAACCTCAACAATATCATCTGGCAGGAAAACGGGATAACGCAGGCTTATATCGACGAGGTAGAAGAAACCGCCGTAGAACTGCTCGAAAAGACTTCCCACATGAACAGAATATATTACAACGATTATTTCCAAGGCGAAAAGAGCGCCGAATTCAAAGAAAAACTGAGGGATATCAACGCATGAAACATAAATACGTGATATTTGATCTCGACGGCACGCTGAGCGATTCCGAAAACAGCATAATCACCACGCTGAAACAGACTTTTTCACATCTCGGCATATCCGAGCCTCCCTACGAAACGCTGCGGCGGTTTATCGGCCCGCCACTCACGGATTCCTTTATGCGCTACTGCGGCCTCAGCGAACGGCAGGCGGTAGAAGCGCGCTACGTTTATCAGGAATACTTCGACGTTACGGGCAAGGAACTGAACGTCCTCTACGACGGCGCCGAAGATTTGCTGCAATACTTGAAAAAACAGGGCAGAAAACTTTACGTCGCCACGACGAAAGAGGAAAAAGCCTCCCTTTACATTCTGCGGAAATTAGGCGTTTCGCACTATTTTGAACGCATAGTCGGCGCGTCGAAGGACAACAGCCTGTGCGGAAAAGGCGCCCTGCTGAAAAAGCTGATCGGGCTTGAAAACATAGACGTTTCCTCCGCGGTCATTATCGGCGACACCGTATACGACGTGAAAGGCGCCGAGGAAGCGGGCATCGACTGCGTGGCCGTGCTCTACGGCTTCAATACCGCGCAGCAGCTGCTCGACGGCGGCGCGAAAGTGCTGGCGGCGGACATCCCCTCTCTGAAAAAAATCTTTTCCTAAAAAAACGCCCGAAAGCTGAACTCCGCTTTCGGGCGTTTTCGGAAAATATAGACAAAACGGATTTCACATTGCATCGAGCGTTTCCTGCAGCGCGCGCAGAAAGGCGCCCGCATGGTAACCGTCGCATACGGCGTGATGCACCTGTACCGCGAGCGGAAGCGTTATGCGCCCGTTCTGTTCTTCATATCGGCCTGCGGTAAAAATCGGCAGAAAATAATCCCCGCCTTCGGGTAGATTCAGATTAAAGCCGGTAAATCTCGTCCAGGGATCCATCGATACGGAAAACACATTATCTGTCAAAGGCTTGGCATAAAAGGTTCCCGCCTTTTTCGCCGCGGCGGAATCCGCTTTGTAACGATTGAAAAACACGCCGAAGTCCACGTCGTATTCCGTACACGCAACGCTGAAAGTCTTGCGTTCTTCGTTAAAAACAGTATACGAGGGCCACAACATATCGTAATATCCGAGATTTCCGTCTTTATCTTTGCAAGTGCGGAATTCCTCAAACTTGTTAACCGTTGCAGAAAGCGCCCAAAGCAGCGCGGGATAAACGCCGTATCCTTTCTTTTTTATATGGGTAATATCGATCAGGGAAACGGTAGAATACGTACACGGCACCTCTTTCGTATAATGCACGAAGCATTCTTTTCTCGGCCATTTTTCCATATCTATTTTGTGAAACATCTTCTTTTCCTCCCAACGATTTTCCAAAAACACGCACGCCTGTTTTTTATGAATCGCAATTAACGATTTTACAACTAATTCTATCATTATGCACCGCATAATCGTACTTAAAAAACGCTGTTTATTACTTCAATTAAACTCTTTTTTACTGTAGATACGCAAAGATATGAAATAAGAGATTGTAAAAGCCGCCGCGGCACAGGCGGAAACGACGATCACCCCTAAAAGAAAGAAGTTTTCGCCGCCCGCTTTTTCGGCGATCCCCATGCTGGCGGTAACGATTGCGGTCGCGGCCAGAAAACACACGATAAAAAATACGCGAGCCTTTTCCGCGCCGAATCGGAAAAACAGCGGTATGATAAACGCCGCCATCAAAAGCGCTAAAAATCCGTACATCAAAACGGCGTATATCCCCTCCGTCCTCTGCTCCGCAAGCAGACAGACCACGACCAATCCGAGCAGCATAACGGGTATCGTCAAAAACAGAGAAAGTAAATATTTTTCACCCACGAGCTTGCGGCGCGGAACGCCGGAGGCGACGGCGAATTTTGCCCAGCGGTCCTGCTCGTCATACGCCATGGCGGACATCAGCGAGCCCAGCGATATAAAAAGCATGAAGCCGCAGAAAAAATATATATTGTTCATGACGACCGAAACTGCGCCGAATACGAGCGCCGCCGCAGCATAGTAAACGAGCTGCGTTTTTATATTGATGAAATCCTTTAAGATCATTCCCTTCATAATCTTGCTCCCCTCACGAAATATAGCATGATATCGTCTATTTCCGCACGCTCCGTCTTAAATACGGGCGGAATTTTATCTTTCAGCACGAGCGCGTTCACCCCGCAGGACGTGGAATTATATCCCACAACGGCAGATTTCGGCACGGCGGAAAATTCCTCCGCCCCGCATTTCAGAACGCCGTACTTTTCATAAAGCGCGTCCTTTTCTTCAAAAAAGATCAACCTGCCCGCATGGATAAAAACGACATAATCGCATATCTTTTCCAAATCGCTCGAAATATGCGAAGATATCACGATCGAGCGTTTTTCGTCCTGCATATAATCGTAAAACAAATCGAGTATCTCGTCGCGCGCCACGGGATCCAGCCCCGCGGTCGGCTCGTCGAGCACGAGCAAAGAAGTTTCATGCGAGAGCGCCACGGCTATCATCAGTTTCTGCCGCATGCCGCGGGACAGATTTTTCACGGGTTTATCGTCGGGCAGGGAAAATTTTCTGCAAAAACTTTCAAACACGGACTTATTCCAAGTAGCGAAAACGCCTTCCATCACCTTGCCGATCTGTGTGAGCGTAAGATTCGAAGGCAAGCCGTCGCCGCCCATCACTGCGCCGATATTTCCGCGTTCGGCGTCGCTCAGTTTCAAAACAGGTTTTCCGAACACCCTTACGTCGCCCGAATCGGGCCGCACCGCGCCGAGCATGCAGTTCAGCGTGGTGCTCTTGCCCGCGCCGTTCACGCCCAGAAAGGCGAAAAATTCGCCCTTCCGGACCTTAAAACTCAAATCGTTTACCGCTTTTACGTCCTTGAACGATTTGCATAAATGTTTGATCTCGATACTGTTTTCCATTATTTTTCTCCTTTCAATCCGTACCCGTACGTTGCGAAAAATTGCCGAATATGCTTATCTACTAATTTCATAACTTCCGTCTCTCGCTTCGGTTCGCGGTCGCATAGGCTGATCCACACCGTAATCGGCAGACAAAACTGCGCCGCCATCATTTCGGGGTCGCCGCCTATGACGCCGCGCTCTTTCAAGAAAGCCATCAGATCGGTAAAATAACGCATCACGTCGGAATAATTCTGCTTGGTTTGAAGGATAGCAAGTTCCGCATTTCGGAACTGTTCGATCGTTAGCATCTTTCTCGCCTTACTTATAAACGGATCGTGAAGAATATACGTCAACTGACTTTTTACGACGCGTACGACCTCATCGCACGTTTCAGGGTAAACGCCGCCGCCCGATTGCCGTTTATACGCGGCAAGGACCGATTTCTTTTCGTATTCTTCCAGCACCCGTTTTACCAAAGCGTCCAAAATAGCCTGCTTGCTCTCGAAATGGCTGTAAAGCGACGCCTTACGGATGCCGACGGCGT
>ERZ1106932.467-NODE-467-length-10110-cov-5.058279_pt1 | contig 10110 bp, 10 predicted proteins | sample MGYA00403665_ERZ1106932 | MGnify/ENA primary metagenome ERZ1106932 (study PRJEB35170, sample SAMEA104062448) | human gut metagenome | biome: human gut; feature: human-associated habitat; material: faeces | place: Denmark | collected 2012-08-24 ... | reverse complement strand
AGCAACACCAAAGGTAAGGAATCCGTGACCCCATCAGCGTCATAGATTCTTCACTCTGTGTCACTATTTCATTTCCTGTCTTTCTCACAAAGTATTTTTTCCCCATTCAGAATGACACCGGACGGCAAGGCGTCATCCGAAGCGAATGTGAAGTGTCTATGCCCATGATAAGGAAGACCATAAGACGTCATTCTGAGCGCAGTGAAGAATCTATAACTGTGGTGAGGAAGCCGGTAAGCTGTCATTAAAGTAATAGATTCTTCACTCCGTGTCATCGTTCCATTTCCCGTCTTTTCCACAAGACATTCTTGCCTCCGTTCAGAATGACTGGGGACGGTGAGACGTCATCCTGAACAAATGTGAAGGATCTATACCCGTGGTGAGGAAAGCCGGCAAGACGTCATCAGAGTGATAGATTTTTCACTCCGTGTCACATGACCGCTTTCCTGCTTTCTTACAAAGTATTCTTACCACCGTGCAGAATGACAGGAGACGGTAAATTGTCATCCTGCACCGTGAGAATAATCTGCTGCTGTGGTGCAAGAAAGCATGCTGCTCCCTTTTCCTTTGCGCAAAATTTAATTCCTTTATATCCTATGCTAAAATAAAAATAAAAGAGTATCTTATACGGTCAAGAATGAGGTGAATCCATGAAGTACAGAAAAACAATCCTGCTCATTGCCGCCATGGCGCTGTCCGCATCCGCTTACGCATCGGATACTGCTTTTCCCGATTCCTATGAGCCGGCAGGAAACGGTATTTCCCAAAATACAGAGTTCCCTTTCACTGCCGCCGTAAAGCAGAACGGCAAGTGGGGCGCCGTCAATGGTGAGGGAAAAACAGTCATTCCCATTACTTATGACAAGATCGCTCTTTCTCTTTCCGATGAGGAAATCAGGGCAGCGGATCTGGCAAGCGAAGATGACCGCGCCGATTTGATTGAAGTGAAGCAGAAAAATCTCCGCGGTTTTTACGACAGAAGCGGTAAAAGAATCATCCCCATTTCTTATGAAACACGTTCTTTCTGGAAGGAAGGATTTCTTGCTGTAGAGGGCCGTGATAAAAAAATCGGTTTCTACAAGAAAGACGGTACAAAGCTGACAGATCCCGTTTACGAATCGGTATCTGATTTTGAACAGGGGATGGCAATCGTCAAGTCAGGAGGCAAGTACGGTTATATTGACAAAAAGGGAAAAGAAATCGCCCCCCTGTATCAGGAAGTTCATTTCTTTGCGGACGGACTGGCAGCGGTAAAGGAAAAAAACAAATGGGGCGTTATCGATGAAACAGGTGCCTATGTCATTGCCCCGACGTACAGCAATGCAGGCCCCGCTTATTCTGACGGACTTCTTGCTGTTCGGGACAATAAAGAAAAATGGGGATTCATTGATAAAGAAGGGCAGACAGTCATTCCTTTCCAATATAAAAGTGTCCATCCCCTTTTCCATGAAAGTATGACTGCCGTACAGGCGGAAAATAAACTTTGGGGATTTGTGGACAATACAGGAAATGTAACGGCAGAGCCGCAGTTCAAGGCAGTCCTCACACCGTTTTCCGAAGGCCTCGCCGGTGTCAGGACCATCGACGGAAAGGCTTATGCCAAAACAGACGGCACGATTGCCTTCATGGCGGACTATGATCAGCTCTATCCTTTTGAGAAAGGAATCGCTGAAGTCAGAAAGGGGACTGTCTCTAAAGAGCATATCCGCCGCGGCTTCCCTATTTCCATCGGCATCGGCTGGGGACATTGGTTTTATCCCCGCTGTTACCATCACTCCCATTTTGGCTGGGGAATCGGATTCCCTCTCTGGTGGCCGGACTACGGCTATGAAGAAATCATTCCTGCCGTAGAGGTCAAACGGGGATATATCGACAATACGGGCAAAGTGATTGCCGCCACATCCAACGACCATGTATTTCCTGCTACGGAAAACGGCATCCTCATTTACAACAATTCCCGCTACGGCTGGGTTGACCGTAAGGGAACATACGCCGCCCACACGATTTACCGTACGATCATCCCTGCTGAAGACGCAAAAGTCCTCCTTGCCAAAGATGAAAACAAGAAGTGGGGCATGCTTTCCATGACCGATGGAAAAGAACTGGCCCCTTTTCGATATGAGGATCTCAAATATAAAGGAAACAGCATGATTGCCTACAAGGAAGACGGCAGATGGGGCCTTATGGATACGGCGGGGACACCGCTGACGGAACCGCTTTATAAAAGCATCGGAAACGCGGAAAACAACCGCATTCCCGCAAAGGCAAAAGACGGCGGCTGGCTGTATCTTGACTATGCAGGCAAAAAAGCAATTACTTTTGAAAAAGAGGCGGAAGATGTCACCGCGTTCAGAAAAGGAAGAGCCGGCGTCAGGACAGACGGTAAATGGGGACTGATCGACAGCGCAGGAAAATGGATCTGCCCTCCCGCTTATGACGATTTGGATATCTTGTAAACCAAAAAGCACTTGCCCTCACAAGAGGAAACAAGTGCTTTTTGATTTCCTTATTTAGTTTCCAAGTCAGCAGTGATTTTTTCAAGAGCTACTTCCAGGGTATGCCAGCCGAGAGTGGCGCACTTCACGCGGACCGGCATCTGAGAAATATCTTTCAGCGTGTATGCCGCTTCCAGTTCTTCCAATGCCGCTTCATCTTTCACATCGCCTCGGATCATGGCAAGGAAAAGTTTACACAGCCGGATTGCTTCATCTACGGTGCGGTCCTGCAGAAGCTCCGCCATCATGGCCGTGGATGCCTGGCTGATGGCGCATCCTGTACCCGTATAAGCAAGATCTTTAATAATACCGCCTTCTACTTTCACTTCCACATCGATATCGTCGCCGCAGCTGGGATTATGCCCATGCTCATGAACAGTGGGCGCTTCCACTTTTCTTTTATTTGTCTTGTCTCTGTTATATTCCAGAATCAAATCTGTATAAAGCTGCTGCAGATCCATCAGTCATCATACCCCATTACTTTTCGGACACCTTTTAACTTTTCAAGGAAATAATCTACTTCCTCTTCCGTATTATAGAAATAGAAGCTTGCCCTGCAGGTCGCATTGATCCCCAGATATATATGGAGCGGCTGCGCGCAATGATGCCCCGTACGGATGCATATGCCGTCATTGGACAGAATCTGCGCCACATCATGAGGATGCACGCCTTCCACGGTAAACGCCACAAGGCCTTCTTTCTCTTCCGGATCCGTACTTCCTACAATATGGATGAAAGGAAGTTTTTTCATGCCTTCTATCGCGCGGGTGACAAGTTTCTTTTCCTGTGCCCTTATTTCGTCAAACCCGATGCCTTCGATATAGCGGACAGCCGCCACCAGGCCCACAGCGCCTTCCACATACTGCGTCCCTGCCTCAAACTTGGCAGGAAGTTCCGCATAGGTGCTTTCCTGCTCATATACATTTTCAATCATATCGCCGCCCAAAAGGAACGGCTCCATGTCTTTCAGCAACTCTTCTCTGCCGTAAAGAACGCCGATACCGCCCATAGAGCACATTTTATGCCCGGAAAACGCGAAAAAATCACAGCCGAGCTCCTGCACGTCCACCTTTTTATGGGGAGTGCTCTGTGCACCGTCAAGAACAACCACCGCCCCGTGTTTATGCGCCCGACGGATCAAAGCCCTTGCGTCGATAGCAAGACCGAGGACGTTGCTTACCTGGGCAAAGGCAAGGATCTTTACACGGAGATCGTCAATCTTTTTCAATTCTTCTTCCGGAAGACGCCCTGTTTCCTTATCCACATACATATACTCAAGAATAGCCCCTGTCTTCTTTGCCGCCCGCTGCCAGGGGACGAGGTTCGAGTGGTGTTCCGAAACGGGAATGAGGATGCGGTCGCCTTCTTTCAAATGGGTTTCCCCGTATGAACGCGCCACAAGATTCAAACTTTCCGACGTATTTCTTGTGTAAATGATTTCTTTTTCACTTTTCGCTCCGATGAAATCTTTTATCACCGTTTTAGACGTATCATATGCTTCCGATGCGGATATGGCAAAAATGTGGGCGCCGCGATGGGGATTTCCGTTATTCCGGGTTACATAATCCATGACCGCCCGCATGACAGGGAGCGGCCGCTGCGTCGTAGCGCCGTTATCAAAATAAACAACCGGATGGCCGTTCACCTTCGTTTCCAAAATCGGAAAATCTTTTCTGATTAACTCACTGTTCATTATTTCTCCTTCGTATCCAGTTTTCTCCGGACTTCAGCAAGCACTTCCTCACGGACGCTTTCATCCAATCGGTCAATCAGCGGCCGGATCAGCGCCTCTACGACGATAAGCCGGGCATCTTCCAAAGAAAAGCCTCTCGTCATCAGGAAATAAATCGTATTCATATCAAGCTGGCCTGCACTGGACGCATGGTTCCCCGATACATCATCTTCCGTGCACAGCAACAGGGGAAGTGAAATATTTTTTGTCTTCGGTGAAAGCTGGATAGCGTAATCCCCCTCATCACCCACAGACCCGCTGCAGCCCCGTTTGAAATCCAAAGTACCGCGAAAAATTTTCTTCGCCGTATCCGATAAAGCCCCTTTCACATCAATCACCGCATTGGATTCTTTGCCGATATGGTCGATGTGGTAAAAAAGATCCAAAGACTGCCTGCCTGCCGCTGCGTAAAGGGCGGTTTCCCTCATTTCAGACCGGCTGCCCGCCAGTTTCCCGTAACTGTGGACAATAACCTTCTCCCCGCCCAATTCGGCGGAAACAAAATCAAGCTTTGCATCATTCCCAAGAACCGCATACCGCTGTTCATAAAGAGAGGAAGCAGGCAGTCCCGTTTCAAGACAGGAAACGGAAAGCGCCGCATTTTCCATCAGTTCATAAAAGGACGCTGTAGCAAAAACAGAATGCTTCCTATCTCCTGACAGCCGCCAGATCAACTTCAGTTTTGCGCCCTTTTCCAGTTTGAAGATGAAACATCCCGCAAAATCCGGGCGGTCTTCTTCCGCTGTGATGGAAATCGTCAGCTCAGCCTCTGTCTTTTCAGGAACGATGACAGTATATGCCTGTCCTTTTCCCGCCGCCGCCAATGTTTCCGCCGATGCCCCGCAAAAATCGGCAGGAAGCGTGCCGCCTTCCGACACATACCGTTTATCAGAAAAAACAGCCGATGCCGAATTTCCGGGGAATTCAAACTTATCCGGACTGTCATTCACATGCAGGTACCGCCAGGTAATCGCCGGCAGCCGGTTTACTCTTATTTCTTCCATGACTGCCTCCTTACCCGATAGCCCCTTCAAATTCAAGATCAATGAGACGATTCATTTCTACAGCATACTCCAGGGGCAGCGCTTTGGAAATCGGTTCGGCAAACCCGCGGACAAGCATCGCCCTCGCGTCTTCCTCCGACATGCCGCGGCTCATCAGATAGTAAATATCTTCTTCGGAAATCCGGCCGATTTTTGCCTCATGTCCGAGATCGATATCGGAATTTTCAATAATAATGGCGGGAATCGTATCAGAGCGGGATTCATTATCCAGCATGAGGGATTCACAGCTGATTGCGCCTTTCATCCCCGAAGCCTCCGGCCCGATGAACACGGCGCCTCTGTAAAGCGCAGTGCCGCCCGCTTTGGAAATGGATTTCGAATTGATGGTCACATGCGTATTCTTTCCCAAGGCTTCCACTTTTGACCCTGTATCAAGAAACTGTCCTTTTCCCGCAAAGGTGATTCCCGTAAATTCGCAGGTCGAATGATTTCCTCTGAGAATCGTATCCGGATAAAGACAGGACGTATGGGACCCGAACGAACCGCTCACCCACACCATGGAGCCGTCTTCTTCCACGACAGCCTTCTTCGTATTCAGGTTGTACATATTCTTTGACCAGTTCTCAATTGTCGAATAGCGGAGACTGGCCCCTTTCTTCACGAAAAGCTCCACCGCTCCTGCATGGAGATTGGCCACATTGTACCGTGGCGCCGAACAACCTTCAATAAAATGGCAGTCTGCCCCTTCTTCGACAATAATCAGAGTATGCTCAAACTGGCCTGCGCCGGGCGCATTCAAACGGAAATAACTTTGCAGCGGCATACGCACATGGACGCCTTTTGGCACATAAACAAAAGAACCGCCCGACCATACCGCATAATGGAGCGCTGCAAACTTATGATAATTCGGAGTAATTAATTGACCGAAGTACGGTCTGATCAAATCTTCATATTCTTTGACGGCCGTTTCAAAATCCACATAAATGACACCCTGCTCTTTCAATTCTTTCTGCACATTGTGATACACCACTTCAGAATCGTATTGGGCGCCTACGCCGGCAAGAGATTTCTTTTCCGCTTCCGGAATTCCAAGGCGGTCAAAAGTGTCGCGGATATTTTGAGGCAGATCCTCCCACCGTACCTTCATGTCCGTTTTCGGGCGGATATATGTGTCGATGTGATCCATATCAAGCTCAGAAATATCGGGTGCCCAAGTTGGCACATCAAGAGATTCGTAAATGCGGAGTGCCTGAAGACGCTTTTCCAGCATCCATGCAGGCTCTTCCTTTTCCGCGGAAATCTTTCGAATAATGTCCTCTGTCAATCCCCGATCTGCTTTGTAAGAAAATTCCACTTCGTCTCTGATATCGTACACGCTTCGGTTGATATCATCGACACGGCTTTTCTTCTTTTCTTCAGCCATGGCTTACACCTCTTTGCGATACGCGTCAAAGCCGTTCGCTTCGATTTCATTCACCAGTTCAGGACCGCCTTCCTTTACAATCCGCCCATCAATCAGCACATGGACAAACTCAGGACGGATAAATTTCAGGATCTGGTTCAGGTGAGTAATCAGAAGCAGCGAATTATTTTCATTATGGAATTCAGAAATATTTCTAGAAACAATACGCACTGCATCTACATCAAGTCCGGAATCGGTTTCGTCAAGCATAGCCAGTTTCGGCTCCAGGATACGCATCTGAAGAATTTCACTCTTCTTCCGTTCACCGCCGGAAAAACCGTCATTCAGATAACGGTCTCCACAGGACGGATCCATGGCAAGCCCCTCCATACGGGACTTCAAAAGACGCTTAAAAGGAAACAGGCGCTGCTGCTTCCCGGAAATGGTCGTCTTTGCCGTACGGATGAAATTTTCTGTCGTAATCCCCGCAATAGAAACAGGATTCTGGAAAGATAAAAAAATACCAAGTCTGGCCCGCTTATCCGTGGAAAGTTCCGTAATATCTTCCCCTTCAAAATAAACATGCCCCTCGGTAATTTCATAAGCAGGATTTCCCATGATGGCATGAAGCAGCGTAGATTTTCCCGCTCCGTTCACCCCCATGATGACATGAACCTCACCCGTATTCACCGTAAGGTTTATGCCGTGAAGGAGCGTCTTGCCGCCTACTGCCACGTGAAGGTTCTCCACGCGAAGTAACTCGCTCATATAACCACCTCTATATTGTAAACATGCATACACGTATTTGTATATACAATTAAAATCTTTTTTTATTTTACAGTATTTTTCGATATATGTAAATAAACTGCCATGACAGGGATAAAAAGGTAATGTCTGAAAATATTTCCGCTCTCTCCGCAAAAACGGATCATCACAGTGAAAATCCGCGCTGCACAGAATCGTTTCCGATTCCATACAGCACGGATTTTTAGGTGCTTTCATACGATTATATTATTTACCGCTGACGGATACATTGAACCATTTATGGAACAGCTGGTCATATACACCGTTTTCCATCACTTTCTTCAGTGCACCATTGATATCCTGCTGCATTTTCACGTCTTCTTTATTCATGAGAATAACAAAACCATCGTCAGAAGGCACTGTCGCAACCGTCTTTGCCTTCTCCGCTCCGCCATGCCCTAAATAATAATAGGCAAGCGGTTCATCAGTGATCACCGCATCAGCCTTTCCCGCTTCCAGATTTTTAAATATATCCGCGTTATATTCGGCTTCTACAATTTGATCCGCCCCCAGTTTCTTTGCCAAGGCCTCGTTGGTTGAACCTTTAACGGCGGTTACCGTCTTTCCTTTCAGATCATCTGCCGCATGGATTCGATCATCATCTTTCCGCACAAGGATACAGTACACGCCTTTCTTGTAATACACATCGCTGAACGCCGCTTTTTCAGCACGTTCCGCCGTACCTTCCACTGCTGAGATGACCACGTCTACCTTTTTATTTTCCACTGCTGTCATAAACTGGGAAAACGGCATATCTGTATAGGCGACCTCGGCGCCGATTTCTTTTGCTACCGCCTTAATAAGATCCATTTCGAATCCGACATAGTGTCCATGTTCGTCTTTGAATAAAAAGGGCGGATTGTGGCTTCACCCCCTACACGAAGTACTTTTTCCGTTCCTGCTTTGGAAGCGGGTGCCTGCTTTTCCGCCTCTGCAGATTTTCCGCAGCCCGATACGCCCAATAAGAGACCTGCCGCCATTGCTACTGCCAAAGTGATTTTCAATGCTGTTCGCCCCATCATAAACTCCTCCGCTTAAATAAATCCGCCAAAAATAATCTGTCTGCTCTCCCTCTAATATACTCATTATTTATTATATTTTCAACAGTTAAAACTAATTTACCCTTTATTTCCCCATAATATACAAACCATTCGCAGATAAGCATCCTCTGCATCTTCTATACAGAGCTAATCGTTTTTGTATTTATAGGAATCGGTTTTCCAAAAAGCGGAAAATAGGAACGCAAAAAACCGGTATCTTTAACATACCGGTCCCTATAAATAGAATAACAACCTCTTTACGGAATAATATAAACAAGCCTGACTGCCTCAGCAGATGCGTGGCAGTCCTTCTCCCCTAAGCGGGAGGACACGGCGCAGTCCGCCAAGAGCCGTCCGCAGGTATACGCCTTTCCCCTCCAGCACCTGCCCCGCAGCAACGGCATTTCTTCCATATTTGTTTCTTCTTAAGACACCCACCGCTTTTTCTGCATCTCTTGGGGGAACGGCAATGATCATTTTTCCTTCATTCCCCATAGTAAGCGGATCAAGGCCAAGAATCCCTGTAATCCCCCGCACAATATCCGAAACGGGAATCATGCCCTCTTCCAGTTCTATCCGCACCGATGAAGACACGGCCAATTCATTTGCCACAGTGGCAAGTCCGCCCCGCGTAATATCCCGAACGGTATGGACAGATATATTTCCCTCAAGCAGTTCTTCCACCATGTGATTCAACGGCGCGCAGTCGCTTTCGATTTCACTTTCAATGCCCAGGCGATTTGTCAAAACAGCAGCGTGATGATCTCCCAGTGTTCCGGTGAGAATAAGGGTATCCCCCGATTTCATATTCCTGCAGGAAATATCCCGCGAGGAAGGACGTTCGCCGACACCTGCCGTATTGATGTACAGCCCGCCTTTCCCTTCTATTACTTTCGTGTCTCCCGCGACGATACGCACACCTGCTTCTTCTGCCGTTTCTTTCATAGACTGCACAATCTTTCCTAAAATATCTGCATCCAGTCCTGTCTCCAGTATGAACGAAACCGTCAGATAAAGAGGCCTCGCGCCCATGGATGACAGATCATTCACCGTACCGCAGACGGAAAGTTTCCCGATATCCCCGCCTTTAAAAAAGAGCGGTTCCACGACAAAGGAGTCGGATGTGAGCACCGGATTTCCATGCAGGGGAGGAAGAACCGCGCTGTCTTCCATTTTCAGAAGTATCTCGTCATCAAAAACGGAAGTGAAAATATCTTTGATCAGTCTTCCGCTTTCCTCTCCGCCGCTTCCATGCTTTAACGTAATTTTCACAATTCCTCCACTCCTTCTTCCCGCAGGGTAATGCAGCACGCCCCTTCTGAGGAAACCATGCACGCGCCGACAGGGTGGGAAGGCGTACAGGTTCTCCCGAAATGGGGGCAGTCCCTCGGCATATTCTTGCCCAAAAGTATATTCCCGCACCGGCAGCCTGCGGGAATATGATCTTCTACCAGACCTCTGCTTCCTGCATCATATAAATTATATTTTTCTTTCAAGTAAAACCCCGAATTCTTCACAACACCCAGACCGCGCCACAGGGCATCTCCTTTTTCAAAAAAGGCTCCTACCCGTTCCCACGCTTTCACATTTCCTTCTTCCGTGACCACGCTTCCGTAATCATTCCAGAAACCGC
>ERZ1106932.462-NODE-462-length-10164-cov-7.116728_pt1 | contig 10164 bp, 9 predicted proteins | sample MGYA00403665_ERZ1106932 | MGnify/ENA primary metagenome ERZ1106932 (study PRJEB35170, sample SAMEA104062448) | human gut metagenome | biome: human gut; feature: human-associated habitat; material: faeces | place: Denmark | collected 2012-08-24 ... | reverse complement strand
CGCTCTTCCGATCTAACGCTCAACGTAATATAGAAGAAACGGAAGAAGAAATAGTCCCGGAGGAAATAACGGAAAAAGAAATCCTTCCCGAGCCTACGTATCGGGAAGTAGAAAAAAGCGGTCGGCGGAGCAGAAAAAAGATGTGGGAACTTTATTTTACTGCGAAGGGCTTGCTGGATCGGGATGATGAAAATTACGATCAGAAAAAGGCGGTAGGCTTTCTGATCGAGTCGGCGCGGCTGGGAAACGCGGTGGCTAAATACCGCTTGGGAAAAATGTACTTGCAAGGCAAAGAGATCGAGAAGAATCTTCCCGAGGCGTTCTATTGGCTGGAAGCGGCGGTTAAAGAAGATAACCAGTACGCGGAATATCTTTTAGGAAAGACGATTCTACAAGGCGGGGAGGTGGAGCTGGATGCAAGGCGCGGAGAAGATTTGCTTAACCGCTCGGCAGAGCAAGGGAATCGATATGCGGCATATACTTTGGGAAAGGCATTGCTGGACGGGAATGTGCTCGCACAGAACCTACCAGAAGCGGTCAGGCTGTTGACCGTAGCCGCGGATAAGGGCTTTATCCCTGCGGAATACGTGCTGGGGAAGTTGCTATACCGAGGCGAGGTAGTAAAACGCGACGTAGAAAAAGCCCTCGGGTATCTCGAAGGGGCTTCGACAGGGAAGAACCCAAACGCCGCGTACCTGGCAGGAAAGATACGCCTAAGTGAGCCCGAGTTCAAAGACGTGAAAAAAGCGCTGCGGCATTTTGAAATAGCGGCGGCGAGCGGGAATCAATTTGCCATGTATCAGGTGGGACGGCTCCTGCTCCGGGAAGAAACGCTCAAAAACGTTGCTAAGGCAGTTTGGTATTTTGAAACCGCCGCAAAACAAGGCAACAGCACTGCGGAATACCCGCTGGGGAAATTATATCTATACGGGAAAGAGGTGCGGCGGGACGAGGCTAAGGCAATGGACTATCTGACGGCAGCATCAGAGCACGGCAATACTTTTGCGCGGGCACTTCTGGAACGGATAGAGACTGATCGGCAGCAATTCGCTGCGCAGCGTCAAACACAGATGGTGAGCGTATGTGTGAGCAGGCTGTTCCAAGACATAGCAAGACTACTGCAAACACGGTTGGAAGAAGATGGGAAAGGCAATATGGGCCTGGTAGATAGGAAACTTCGCAGACAGATCGAGGAAAAGAAACAGGCGCAGGGCTTGAAACACGGATAAAAAAACCTGCGGAAATCGAATCCGCAGGCATGATGGGTTTTATCGTATAGAGTTACAAGTATTTTACGGGAATGATTTTATCGGCGCCTTTCAAAGTAATGAGATGATCATACAGACAAACGACTCCTCCGGAGCCTCTGTGAATGCCGGGGATTTTATCGAGCAAAGTAAAAGCATTGGTGTCTTTTTTTTGGGGATCGGCATGTTTTTTTATTTCGATCGGATAAAGCGTGCCGCTGTCTTCGATCAGCAAGTCGATCTCATTCATATCCTTATCGCGATAGAAATAGAGCGGAAGTTCAAGGATGCCTCGGTTATAGTAACTTTTTATAATCTCGGAGATCACAAAACTTTCAAAAAACGCGCCTGCCATCGCTCCGTTTTTCAGTACTTCCGGGGTGTTCCATTTTGTAAGATACGCTGCAAGCCCGGTATCTAAAAAATACAGTTTCGGGGTTTTGATTGCTCTTTTGGTAATATTATTGGAATAGGGCTGTAACAGATACACAATGTTGGAAGCCACAAGAATAGACATCCAGCGTTCTGCCGTAGGCTGGCTAATCCCCACATCCCGTGCGAGGGAGGCAAGATTTAAAAGCTGACCCGTGGAAGCAGCCGTAGCCACCATAAATTTCGTAAATTTGACGGTATCGCCGATTTCGGATAATTCTCTGACGTCGCGGTCGATATAAGTACGGACGTAAGCGCCATAAAACATTTGCCAATCGAAACCGGGATTTTCACAAAGTTCCGGCATACTGCCCCGGTGAATCGTATTCCAGATTTCTTTATAAGAAATGTCGGCAAGACACTTTTTTCGTTCCGAAAAATAGTCTTCGGTAGGGAGAAAGGGACGGTCAAAAGCAATTTCGTGCGATTCTCTTAAAGAAAAGCCGAGTAAAGTAACAAGCCCGATTCTGCCGGCTAACGATTCGCTGACGCCTTTCATCATCTTGAACTGTTGAGAACCGCACATGAAAAACTGTCCTTTTTTACGATCCCGATCGAGCAGCATTTTGATCTGTACAAATAATTCCGGCGCTTTTTGAATTTCATCCACAAATACGGGCGGGGGATTATCTTTGAAAAAAGTCCCGCTTTCTTCCTCGGCGCTGGCTCTGAGAATAGGATCGTCTAAAGTGACGTAGTTCATGCCGGCGGTCAATTTTTCGAGCATCGTAGTTTTGCCGACTTGTCTTGGCCCGGCGACCAGTATCGAGCCGAACATATTGGCAAGTCCCTTCACCGTGTTTTCTGCGTGCCGCTGAATATACATTTTGTTGCTCCCTATCGTCTAATTTAATATATAATATTATTATAGTCGAAAAATATAAAAATAGCAACTCATTTTACAGAAGAAGAGAAAAAAATTTATTAATCTTTCGAACGATAAAACTTTCCGAGAACGAGCAAGCTGAGAAATATAGAATAATAAAATTGGAAACTGCGCTGACAGATCAAGGAAAAGAAGGACGCAGGGCTTGAAACACGGATAAGCGAAAAAGACTTGAAAAGGAGAAGGAAAAATAGTATAATGGATCTATACGGATGAGGAGTCAAATATGGAAAACAAACTGAAGGTCTTTGAAAGCAAACAGATCCGCACGTTATGGAACGCGGAGGAAGAGGAATGGTACTTTTCGGTAGTAGATGTAGTAGCCGTGTTGACGGATAGTCCTGAACCCCGGAAATACTGGTCAGTATTAAAAACACGCCTCAAAAAAGAAGGAAGTGAGTTGACTACAAATTGTAGTCAACTGAAAATGCAAGCAGCGGACGGGAAGTATTATAAAACGGACTGATTGGACACGAAAGGGGTATTGCATTTGGTGCAATCGATCCCATCGCCTAAAGCAGAACCGTTCCGTATATGGTTAGCCCAGGTAGGAAGCGAGCGCTTGGACGAAATCGCGGACCCGGAAAAAGCGATCCGCCGCGGCGCGGAGTTCTATCGTGCCAAAGGTTATACAGAAGGCTGGATCAATCAGCGTCTGCAAACGATAGAGATGTGGAAAGAACTCACGGACGAATGGCGGGCGCGCGGGATCGAGAAAGATAAAGATTATGCGATTTTAACCAATGAAATGACCAAAGCCTGGAGCGGGCTGACGGTCCAGGAATATAAAGAAGTCAAAGGCTTAAAGAAAGAGAATTTACGCGATAACATGATGAACATCGAATTGGTCCTGAACATGCTGGCGGAGGTCACGACGACGGCGCTTTCCAAGCAGGAAAAACCCGTTACGTTTAAAGAAAGCAAGACCATCGCTAAACGCGGCGGAAAAGTAGCAAAGAATACACGGACGGATATAGAAAAACAGTTGGGGCGATCGGTGATCTCGCCGTTGAACGCGAAGGATAAACCGGCGTTGGAGATCAAGATGCCGGAAGATAGAGACGATAATTAAATAGGAAACGCACAACAAAAAAGACGTCGCATGGAAAATACCGCGCGGCGTTTTTTATTTTCCGAAAAAAGGAGGAGAAAGCATGTCAACGTATATCCATTTCACAGAGCAGCAGAAAGAACAGGCCCGTCAGACGGATTTGGCGGCGCTCTTGCAAAGCCAGGGCGAGGAGCTGAAAAGAAGCGGTTCGGAATACGAATGGAAGGACGGCTCGGCGAAAGTAACGATTCGAGGGAATCTTTGGTATCATCAATACGACCAGGAAGGCGGTGATGCGATCAGTTTTGTGCGCCGATTCTATGACAAGGATTATCCGCAGGCCCTGGAATTTTTATTGGGCGGGAAAGTGGGTATGCTCGTCACTTCCCCGCCGATAGAAAAAAAGAAAGAAACAGAGAAATTTGAATTGCCGAAGCGCAACGATACGCTGAACCGGGTGTATGCGTATCTGTTGATCCGCCGCGGGATAAACAAGAGCGTCTTAAATGCCTTCGTGGGGGAGAAGATGATCTACGAATCAGCAGAATACCATAACGCGGTATTCGTGGGCTATGACCAAGCCGGGCAGCCGTGGCACGCGAACCTGCGCGGGACAGGCAAAAAATCCATGTTCAAAGGCAATGCACCAAGCAGCAACCCGGAATATAGTTTTCATTGGCATGGCAAGAGCGATAGTTTATACCTCTTCGAAGCGCCGATCGATATGCTGTCGTATATTTCCATGCATAAATGCAATTGGCGTGAGCATAGCTACGCAGCCTGCTGCGGAGTAGGCGAGCGGGTGTTATTCCGGATGCTGAAAGACAACCCGAATTTAAAGAAAGTTTATCTATGTTTGGACAACGATGAAGCGGGCCAAACCGCGAACAGACGGATCCAAGCCAAACTCTATGCACAGGGCATACCAAGCGAAGTCCTCGTTCCGCAGCGCAAGGATTGGAACGAGGACTTACTTTATATGCAAGGGGTTGAGACAAAGATAGAGCCGGAAAAATCCGAGGGACTAAACGGAGAAGAACGTGAGGAGGAAAAATGTCGGGAATTACAACTCTCATAATCATAGGAGCAGGCATGGCGGGAGTGCTGTGCGGGGTGACGTTGCTGGCGCATATCTATAACCTGAACCATATCAAGAGCAAGACGGTAGGAGACGGTCAGCACGGAACGGCGCGCTGGGCAAACAAGAGCGAGATAAAAAAGACCTACCGCCATATCCCGTACACGCCGGAGAAATGGCGGAAACAGGCAAGGTTGGGAGAAATACCCACCATGTCTTTAACGAAGAAAAAAATCTTTCAAAGGCCAAAACGTACGGAGGAAGTTTTGCCGCAGGGAATCATAGTAGGCTGTAAGGGCGGAAAGAAAAATACAGTGGCAATGGTGGATACGAGCGACGTGCACGCAATGATGATCGGAGCGGCCGGCGTGGGGAAAACCGCGTATTGGCTGTACCCGTGTATCGAATACGCCTGTGCGAGCGGGATGAGTTTTCTGTCAACGGATACCAAAGGCGACGTGATGCGTAATTACGGCACAGTGGCGAAGGAGTACGGGTATCAGGTCTCGGTCATAGATCTTCGCAACCCGACGCGTTCCAACGGGAATAATCTCCTGCACCTCGTGAATAAGTATATGGATTTGTATAAAGCGAATCCGGATGAGCTTACGTATAAGGCAAAGGCAGAGAAATACGCGAAGATTATCAGTAAAACGATCATACTTTCGGGAATGGAGGGGACGTCGTTCGGACAGAACGCATACTTCTACGATGCTGCGGAAGGAATCCTGACGGCGACGATTCTGCTGGTAGGGGAATTCTGCGAACCGCGGGAACGGCATATCGTGTCCGTATTCAAAGTGATACAGGAGCTGTTGTCGCCGACGGAAAAGAAAGGCAGAAACCGGTTTCAGGAGCTTATGGAGCTGCTGCCGGACGACCATAAGGCGAAGTGGTTTGCAGGCTCCGCGTTGAATACGGGCGAACAGTCGATGGCGAGCGTGATGTCCACGGCCTTGTCGAGGCTGAACGCGTTTCTCGATTCCGAACTCGAACAGCTTCTGTGTTTCGATACCGAGATCGATGCGGAAAAGTTCTGTTCGGAGAAATCCGCTATATTCATCATTATGCCGGAGGAGGCGCCGACGACTTTTTTTATGGTATCGAAGCATTGTTTTTCGAGGGGAAGACGGAACGCGAATATGCAAAAGAAAAAGAAATTTATCATAATGCTGTACATAAGAAAAAAATACGAATTCTCGAAAAACTCAAAAAAATTTTAGAAAATTAAAAATTTAGGGTGTGCAGCCCCCTCACTGGATCGGCAGAGAAAGTGAGGGGGCTTTCTTTTTAAGTCACCGAAAGTACAAAAACAATTAAATATCAACGCACCTTTTACATTCCTTCCGTTGTCCGAGGGGATAAGCCAAGCGAACGGGAAGCCGACAGGCATCCTTGATTCAGACGCAGCGATGCAATTTGCTGCGGAGGCGACAACAGACGGCAGGTACAATGATACTTATGTCCAGTCTCAGGTCGAGCGTAGAAACGGAAACAGAGCTGTGAGCCGTCGTAACCGAAGAGGGCATCTGTGTGAGAACCACACGGGGGTGAAAGTCCCATGAGTCCAAAGGCATGGACGGAAGATGCGTTCCCATTGTCTGGGGAAATCGAGGATAAATACAGACAGAAAAAGAAACGATTGGTATAAGAAAAAATACGAGGTAAAAATAATTGAAACACAGTATCTTACAACAATATAGCACTTTTTGCTTGTCCTTGGAGAGGGACGTGAAAAACTACTACTTCTTATTATACGAGGTAAAAGAAAATGGCGAATTATCGCGATAATTCAAATATCGGTTGGAAAATATTTTCCCTGTTTCTTGCCCTTGTGCTTGTGGCAGGGATAATTACAGGCATGGTGTTCTGGCGGAAAGAGAATATTGTTTTTAATCCCGTGAAGCAGGAAGAGGCGGACGAAAAGCCCGAAGATAACGGCGGCGCGGTAGTCGGAGAAAGCACGGGCAACGGCATAAAACTCATGACAGCGAAGATTGCTTCAGAAGAGTATGCAAATTACGGCATATCTCCCTTATCAGAGACCGCCTATACGGTAACCGCCACAGTCGAACCCAGTAACGCTACGTATAAAGATTTAACTTGGGCCGCTTTTTGGGTTTCCACTTCGGGTTGGGCAAGCGATAAAACTGTATCCGATTATGTTACCATAACTTCTTCGGAGGATACTTTAAGCGCGGTTATGGAATGTAAGAAAGGGTTTGCAACGCAAATTCAGGTTGTCGTATCATACGTACATGATTCGAAAATTAGCGCTACATGTACAGTAGACTATCTTCAAAAATATCAAGATGCCTTTACGGGATATATTTCGTTGGATAGTGTTTCCGGAGAAAAAGTGAATTTCAGTAGCTCCGCAGATACTCGTATTTCTATTGATTTTCCTTTTGCCGATAATTCGGAACTTTCGTATTTAGGAACACGGAACAGTGAAATTTCTATCACGCCGCAAGGAAACGATGAATTTACAATTCCTATGGAATATTCTTTAACGAAAGTTGAAATGCTTATGAGTTCAAACATGAGCAGGGCTTTTGCAGAATATCCCGCAGGGTGTGGTACGGTTACTTCAGGTACGTTAACCGCTTTGTCTGACGTAAGCTACGAAGACGGAAAGTGCACGGGACTCATACAAAAGTTTATGGGTATTACAGATTATAGCGGCGGTAATGTATCGAGTATAAAATCGAAATTGGGCAGCTACTATAATGATTGTTATTACGAATATAAAATCTATTTTTCAGTTAATGGCGAAGAGAAAACGGTTTATCTTCGTTTGAGCTTTGATAAATCTTCCATTGCAACGCCTGTCACTAATATTGATTTGTCGGACAGCAATATTATCTTTTAATGAGGTGAGTCATGAGTAGAGCAGGAAGCATAAACGGAAAAGTAATAACTTTTATATTGGTGGTCTTGCTTGCACTCGGTATTACGGCAGTAGCGTTGTTTTTCATTATGCGGGAGAACGGAATAACCTATTATGTTGAGTATAACGGCGAAAGATACCTTGCGGATTCTGAGGGCGGGAATTTATGGCTCCCGCCCTCGGATAATCCGTATTGCGTGTTCGTAAAATCTTTGACGGGCGGCGAAGTCAATTATACCGTAAAAATCACGTCAAATAAGGCAAATAATCTTATGTTTACCGTAGGCGATGAATTTTGGTATTTATGGAACGACAATGCCGAAAAGGACGATTATACGGAAGTTTTCGGCTTGCAAAAGCAGACGGACGGTTTTTCGTTGACGATTCTCGAAGATTTCACGGTTGAAAAGGCAATCGAAACAAAGTATAATGCGGATATTAAGTTAAAAGACGAAATAGAAGACAATGTATGTTATTTTGTGATAACTGTATCGGTGGACGAAACGGCAGTAAATCTGTGGTTCAGCTTTAACGAATTAACGGTTGCGCTTAACCCGCCGCAAATCATTTTTTGAGAGGTGAGACAATACGAAAGATATTGAAAGTACACTTTCAAAAATGGTGCAACAATGATTACGATAATATTCACCTCGCCTCGAATGGGGAAACGTGCTTTTTAACACATATAAAAATACGGTGGCGCTCGATAAACAACGCACGCTATGCGGCGGGAGATATTATTGAAAAGGCAAAACGTCTTTGACGGGTTGCAAATTATACCCGTGTATTGTGTGTCGGCAAATTATGACATTGCAATGAGTAAATTCGGGGATTCTCCCCGCCTTTCCCGCCGTATCAATCCGTTTCGCTTAGGATATGCAAACGATTTTGTGCAAACGCATTTTAATTTGCCGTATGAGTGCAGTTGCATTATCGAAGCGAAAAAGTATCTTAATAGCCGGAGGTCAATGTATTTTCCCGATTGGCAAAGCCGTTGGTATGAATAGCACGGGCGTAACAACCTTGATATATGGCTTGATACGCAACGCCCACGCTGATTGACGCAAACGTACGCGAGCTATCGCAGTTCATAGAGATTACGAACTTAAAATTGAAATACGACGGCTTTGGCTGGGTGCGCAGTTTGACGAAACTTTCCGCAAGGGGATATGGAAGATACATTATTACTGAAACAGATAAAACGGGAATTTTCATCGTATGTATCCCCGGCGTGACGTTTATAATGCCGATGTGGGGGTACGTTCTGATTCTCGTAGCGTGCATAGTCGTTGTTATGGCGGCATTTGTCGTAACTGTCATTTTGGTAAAGAGAAAACGCATGAGGCGGGAAGGAGTGCAAAAGGACAAAAGATAAAGTCGATCAAAAATTTACTGAAGCGGAGAACAGGAAACATGCGCATTGGAAAATATTGTTATCAGATATTTTTTGAAAAAGCATAACTTCAGATTTTTTATTTAATTGACTTTTTGCGGGTATGAAAGTATAATATGAGTAATACGCAAGGTCAGGTAATTTTATTATTATAAAATAGTTATTTTGAAGCTGAATTAAATCCCGGATTTAAGATTGGCGAAGGATGTAAAACAGTGAAAAATACAGGTAATAATAAATCCCTGCATAAGAATACGGGGATTTTTTTGAGGTAAACTATGCTGATAAACACGGTATGCCCTAAATGCGGGGCATTAAACACAGGACTGGATTTACAGGAAACACAAGGTCTGTATGTATGCAATCAATGCATGGAATTGATTGATACAAACAGAGAGCAGGTGAGTGCGGGGCTGAATCAGGAAGCTATAAACTTCGATATATCGGGCACGAAAATAGAGGAAAATAAAGAAAGAATATGAAAAGAACGATCGCGATCATTATATCTGTAGTACTGACGATAGGAATAAGTTTCTCCGCTTTGAGCGGGTGTAGTTCCAAGCCGCAACAACCGGAAAGTGCCGGCGAAACCGAACAGCCGGGCGAGGAGAGTGGATACCCGACGGAACTCTTTGATGCCGGTATATACAATCCGACCAAAGTGGGTTATAGTGCGGAATATCTGGGCACAACGGACCGCCGCCTGCCCGAAGTGTTAGACGGCGGTCTGGAACGGTATCCGCAGTACGGCGTGACGCTTTCGAATGCAACGGCAGAGGAGAAGAGCGCTATTCTTTCGGAAAACGCCTCGCTCTGTGCGTCGGCGAGCACCTATGACGGCATGGACGCGGACGGCAACTTATATCTGAACGGCGCGGCGACGGGTAATAAACTGTATAAGCATTCGGCGTCGGTCGGCTTGTATGAGGGCGACGTAAGCGACGACGAGCCGGCCATAATCAAAAGAATAACGATGCAGGCGCGGCCTACGGGCAATCATCTGACGGGACTGTATGCTCCGGCAGGCGAAGTCGTAAAAATCGAACTGAGCGAAGCGGACTTAGCCAAAACGGGCGGGCTCAAAATCCATATCGGTCAGATTCTGCAAAACGGACAGGCAAATAATATCTGGGCGGCGCTGAATACTCTGCAAAAAAATGTCTGCCGCTCCACTTTGAGCAATTTCT
>ERZ1106932.451-NODE-451-length-10505-cov-6.054450_pt1 | contig 10505 bp, 11 predicted proteins | sample MGYA00403665_ERZ1106932 | MGnify/ENA primary metagenome ERZ1106932 (study PRJEB35170, sample SAMEA104062448) | human gut metagenome | biome: human gut; feature: human-associated habitat; material: faeces | place: Denmark | collected 2012-08-24 ... | reverse complement strand
CCGATCTTGCTCTTAAAAGACGAACGCTGGTCCGCAGACGGCTCGGTGATGATTACGGCCAGCCACCTCCCCTTCAACCGCAACGGCCTGAAATTTTTCACGGCGAAAGGCGGGTTGGAATCGGAGGACGTCAAAGAAATTCTCACTCTCGCCTCCGAGGCGCCGTTTCCCGAAAAGGCGGGCGGAAGCAGGATAGAAAAGCCGTATCTCGACGCCTACGCGCAGGATCTCGTCGAAAAGGTCCGCCGCGCGACGGGCGAAACGCAGCCCTTGAAAGGCAAGCGGATTCTCGTAGACGCGGGGAACGGAGCGGGCGGATTTTACGTGGATAAAGTCTTGAAGCCGCTCGGAGCGGATACGACGGGCTCGCAGTTTTTGGAGCCGGACGGCCGTTTTCCCAATCATATTCCCAACCCCGAAAACGAAACGGCGATGCGCTCCGTCTGCGAGGCGGTGAAGCGCAATCATGCGGACTTCGGAATTATTTTCGACACGGACGTAGACAGAGCGGGCGCCGTGGACGAGAAGGGCGAAGAAATCAACCGCAATCGCCTGATAGCGCTCATTTCCGCAGTTCTTTTGCGCGAAAAGGCAGGTACGATCGTGACCGATTCGGTCACCTCCGACGGTCTTTCGTCGTTTATCGCGGCGCACGGCGGAAAGCATTGCCGCTTCAAGCGCGGATATAAAAACGTCATCAACGAAGCGATCCGCTTAAACGAGGCGGGAGAATATACTCCCCTCGCGATAGAGACGAGCGGGCACGCCGCCTTGAAGGAGAATTACTTTCTCGACGACGGCGCGTATCTCGTCACGAGACTCTTGATTGCGCTTTCGGAGGCTGCGAAAGCGGGGCAAAAGCTCACGGACCTCATTTCGGACCTTCCCGAACCCGAAGAAGCGGCGGAATACCGTCCGACGTTTATGAAGGGGTGCGATTTCAAAGCGCTGGGCAATCGTGTAATCGAGGAGCTCAAAGCGCACGCGGCGGGACTTTCTTACGTTTCCCCCGCGCCCGAAAACCACGAGGGAATACGCCTGAATTTCGATAAGGAGCACGGCGATGGCTGGGCGCTGGTGCGGCTGAGCTTGCACGAACCCATTCTTCCCGTCAACGTGGAGAGCAATTCAAAGGGCGGAGCGAAGAAGATCGCCCGGGAGCTCTATACGTTTTTGAAGCAGTATGATTTTCTCGACCTGTCGGCGTTAAAAAGCGCGGCGGGCGAGTCAGAAAATTAAAAAATAAAAATTAGGAGATATTATGATGGACGTACAACAGACCACTATCAACGCGGTGAGAATCTTATCCGCGGAAGCAATTCAGAAGGCGAAATCGGGTCATCCCGGGCTTCCCATGGGCAGCGCGCCGATCGGTTACGCACTCTTCCAGAATTTCCTGAAATTCAATCCCAGGGATCCGAAGTGGGAAGACCGCGACAGATTTATTCTTTCGGCGGGTCACGGCTCCATGCTCGATTATTCTCTCCTTTATCTTTACGGTTACGATTTGAAGAAGGAAGATCTGATGAACTTCCGTCAATTGGATTCCAAGACTCCCGGCCATCCCGAATACGGCCATACGGTCGGCATCGAGACGACGACGGGGCCTTTGGGACAGGGAATCGCCAACGCGGTGGGCATGGCGCTTGCGGAAGCGCATTTGGCGGCAAAATATAATAAACCCGGGTTCCCCGTCGTAGATCACTATACCTATGCGCTCTGCGGCGACGGCTGTTTGGAGGAAGGAATTTCCTACGAAGCCTGTTCGTTTGCGGGCACGCACGCGCTCGGAAAGCTCATACTCTTCTACGACGACAATAACATCACGATAGAAGGCGACACGGACGTGACGTTTAAGGAAAACGTCGGCGCGCGTTTCGCGGCGCAGAACTGGCAGGTTCTTCACGTGGATCTCGTCACCGATCCCGATAATATCGAAGCGATTTCCGACGCGGTGGAAAAAGCGAAGGCGCGCACGGATAAACCCACGGTCATCATCTGCCACACGAAAATCGGCTACGGTTCCCCGCTCGAAGGAACGGCGAAGTGCCACGGCGCGCCCCTCGGCGAAGAGAACCTTCAAAAGACCAAGGAGAAGCTGGGCTGGCCGTGCGCGGAAGCGTTCGACTGCCCCGCGGAGGTATTCGAGCATTGCGCCTTAGCGGCGAACGCGGGTGCGGAAAAGGAAATGCAGTGGAAGAAGATGTTCGCGGAATACGAATACGCCTATCCCGAACTCGCGGCGGAATACAAAGCGGCGATGGCGAACGAAAAGCCCGACCTCGAAGCGATGGAAGAGCTCTTCGCGTTCGATAAGCCCATGGCTACCCGCCAAACCTCTTCCGTGGTGTTGAATAAGCTGGCGGCGGTGCTTCCCCAGCTCATGGGCGGCAGTGCCGACCTCGCCCCCTCCAATCTTTCGGACATGAAGGATACGGAAGAAATCAAATACGGAACGTTTGCGCCCGATTCCTACGAAGGCAGAAACATTCATTTCGGAATCCGTGAACACGCGATGGCGGCGATAGCGAACGGTATGCAGCTCCACGGCGGAATACAGGCGTACTGTGCGACCTTCTTCGTGTTCTCCGACTATTGCAAGCCCGCCATGCGCCTCGCGGCTCTCATGAATATTCCCGTGACGTATATCATGACGCACGATTCCATCGGCGTCGGGGAGGACGGCCCCACGCACGAGCCTGTGGAACAGCTGATTTCTCTCCGTTCCATTCCGGGAATGAAGGTGTATCGTCCCGCGGACGGCAAAGAGACGGCGGCGGCGTGGATTTCCGCGCTGACGGGCACCCGGCCCACGGCACTCGTCCTCACGAGGCAGAACCTGCCGCAGTATGAAAACAGCGGCCTTGCGGCGCTGAAAGGCGGATATGTGCTGGAAGATGCGGAAGGAACGCCCGACGTTCTCCTCATCGGCACGGGTTCGGAAGTCGAACTCTGCGTCAAGGCAAAGGCACTGCTTGCGGAAAAGAACGTCAAGGCGCGCGTGGTTTCCATGCCCTGCATCGAAGAATTTGAAAAGCAGACCGCAGAGTATAAGGAAAGCGTCCTTCCGTCGGCGGTCAAAGCGAGAGTGTGCGTAGAAGCCGGCTCCCCTTACAGCTGGTATAAATACGCGGGCGACGACGGCGAAATCGTCGGAATGACGACGTTCGGCGCTTCCGCTCCCGCAAACTTGCTCTTTGAGAAATTCGGTTTCACGGCAGAAAACGTCGCGGAAAAAGCAATGGCTTCCATCGCCAAGGCAAATAAGTAATTCAAAAAGCGGCGGGATTTTTTCCCGCCGCTTTTTTTCTCGTCCTTTTCTTTTTTCGGTCGTTTTCCCTCTGTCCGTTTTACTTCTTGTCCTTCACCTCTTCCACTATTTTCTACCCCACCCTTTTTCCTTACCCTTCATTTCTCCCGCCATTTCCCGACCTTCCGCCCCTTTTCTTTTGCCCTTCATTTCTCCCGCCATTTTCCGCCCCTCCGCCCTTTTACTTCTTGTCCTTCATCTCTTCCACTATTTTCTACCCCACCCTTTTTCCTTGCCCTTCGTTTCTCTCCCTTTTTCTCGCTGTTCTTTCCCCTGCTCTTTCTTTCGTTTTTTCTTTTTTGTTTTCCATGTATATATACGCACTTCAACATGCGTGCATTTGCACATCTTAAAAATTTTGCATATATTTTGCATATCATGAAATAGATTATAAGGAGTTATCTGATTATGGATATTCAGACATTAAAAGAATTATTTCTCACCCGCCAGAGCTGTCGCAGCTTTTCCTCCCGTCCCGTTTCAAAGGAGCAAATCGAAGAAATCTGTTCTCTCGCGGCTTTGGCGCCTTCCGCATGTGATTTACAGCCTTGGAAGGTCTATGCCGTAACGGGGGAAAAACGCAAGCCCCTTGCGGATTTCCTGATCGGAAGCGGAAAGGCCCCCTTTGTCGGAGATGCTCCCGCATTTCTGATCATAGCGGAAAACCCCGCCGCTTCCCGAGAAAGACCGACGCTCTCCTATTACGCGCCGTCGGACACGGGCGAATTTACGGCACACTTGATCCTCGCCGCGAAAGCCGCGGGGCTGGACACCTGTATTCTGGGCTGGCAGAACCGTCCGGGATTGAAAGAGCTGGCAGGTATAACCGACGCCGTAAATATTCCCTATGTAGTGGCGCTCGGCTATGCTTCGGAAGGTTATGAAACCCGCTCGAAAGACCGCCGCCCTTTGAGCGAGACCCTGACGTTTATCGGCTGAAAACGTTAATTTTTGCCAAAAGAACAAAACCTATATAAGCTGATCTTAAATGAGGCTTTACACGCGATTTTTAATCCGTTGTTTTTGCCGAAAAAGACCGCCGAAGGGCTTATATAAGTCCTTCGGCGGCTTTTTTCGTTACAAAATTATTTTTTATTTACGGGTACCCAAATTTCGCTGCGATAATCGGGACTTTCCATATTTCCTTTTGTATAGGCTTCTATATCCATTTCGTAAGTCGGCCGATAACCGGACGCGGGAAAAAATTCCGATACAATTTTGTGCCACATCGTTTGTATCGCTTCGGGCATTTTTCCCTTGCACTCGAATACCGCCCAGGTTCTTGCGGGGACGGTATTTTTTCTGAACCCTTTGGGCGGCACGGCAGTCTTATCGCATTTTGCCGCAATCGAGTAGTCAAACGTCTTTGCGTTTTCGGGTAAATTCCCATAGCAGATTCCAAAAATATACGTTTTGTCGCAAGCGATGTCCAAGAGCTTTTCTATCGTTCCGTCACTGTGCGCCCTCGTCCAAAACTCCGGAATACTTTTCGCATTTTCAGAATTTTCGACGGTGTGTGTTTCGACTTTTTCGACAACGTCGAAGGCCTCTTTCTCGACAATCTTGTAGTCCATTAAAATTCCTCCGTTCAATGAAATTTTCACGGAAAGCCGAGAAAATGATTTGAGTTTGAAACCGCCCTTTCTCGCATCGGAAGGCGTAACGCCGTGAAATTTTGAAAAAGCCCTCGTAAAACTTTCGGGACTCTCATACCCGTATTTCAAAGCGATATCTATTACCTTATCCGCCGAAGTTTTCAGCTCATTGCCGGCAAGAGTGAGCCTTCTGCCCCGAATATATTCTCCGAGCGTCATTCCGCACAGAATACTGAAAATTCTTTGGAAATAGAAATTTGAACAAGCGGCTTGTTCGGCGACGCGGTCATAATCTATTTCTTCCGTCAGATGTTCCTCGACATAATCGATGGCGTTTTGTATTCCGGTAACCCAATCCATATTTTCTTTTGTCTCCGTGTGTTTCCATTATAGAACAAAAAAAATATAATGTCCTAATTTTGTATGCCGAGTACTGTCAGGAAGCCGTTTCAAGAATTATTCGAGGGGATAGGGTTCTCCGTCTCTGTACTCCCATTCTCCCGCCCAATATACGGTAACATTATAGGGAGTTTTCCACATTTGCTCACCTTCTTCGACTTCTGCAAACAGATAAACGGTATTGTCACCATTACTGTAAAACGCCCGATTGTCTATTTCTTCCACACTTTTCGGAATAACCACCTTTTTCAATGCGCAATTTCTGAAAGCCTCATAGCCGATCTTTCTATATGCGTTGCCTTGTCCGATTTCACGAACCCTTACTCTGCGCAAAATCTCGGCAGACAAATTACAATCGTTTGCAATGTCCGTTTTTCATCAATGCAGAATATCTCTCCTATTTCCACAAAAAACACCGCCCAGCTTGCGCCAGACGGTAGGACTTGATGTTGCAAAATCGCCTTATTTCTCGTTTGGGTCATAGGTGCCTGCCTCATAGCCGAGGCGAATACCGACCTTTAATCCTCGCCCATATGCCTCGCGGCGAATCCTAACCTCATTCTCGGTATAAGCCTCGATGAACCGATCAAACAACACGCTCTGCTCCGGCGATAGCGTTGCCTCCAATTCAGCAGATGCCTTGTGTTCGGGGTCATCGTCAGCAAAAAAATTCTGTCGGTCGAGTTCATTGATGACTCCATCAAAAATTGCCTCAGTGATACTTTTCATTTGGAAAATCTCCTTTTTCCATAAAGGTATCATATTTGCGGTTTTTAGTCCAGCGTCCATTGCCCACGATACAAAAACATCCAACAAAAATAGCCGCCCGGCACTCAACCAGACGGCTTTCGCTTTTGAGCTTTATTTGATTATCGGCACAGTGCGTTCGAGGTAATCGGAAAACACGAAGGTCACTTCTTCTTCCTTTATGATTGCCTTTTGGACGAGTTTGCGGAAAATCATATCGTCAAATTTCTCGAAGGGCTGCTTGCCCGCCAAAAACGTCTGCAACTCATCACTTCGCTCTCGGTGCATCGACGCCGTAATGCGGCTTTCCTCGGCTTTTTCGATGCGGCCCTTTAATTCCCCAAGCTCTGCCATCAAACCCTCGTAACGGGCAACCAGCGCGCCGTCGTGCGAATTCAGGCTTTGAGTCATCAAATTCTGTAATTCCTTTTGCTTTGTGGCATATTCATCCTTGAGTTTGTCAATGTTCACCACCGAAAGGTCGGTCTGCAAAATGAGGTTGATGTTGGCTACGACCGTGGCGACAAACCCCTCCTTGTCTTCCACCAATGAATTCAAAGCTGCGATAAAGGCGCGTTGCAAGGTCTCCTCCCTCACTTGCGTAATCGGGCAGGCATCTTTACCATTCAGTTTATGGTTAATGCATACCCATGTGTAAATGTGGTCTACGCCTGTTCCGTCTTTTCTCTTAATGTCATAGCAATGGCGGCGGTACTTTGCGCCGCAATGCCCACAAAACAGTTTGTTGGAAAAAGCATACTTAGTTGTGTACTGCGCTTTCCCTTTCTTTCCGTAACCTCGCAGGTTTTGCCTATACTCAAATTCGCGCTGCACCCTTTCAAACATTTCTTTTGAAATAATCGGCTCGTGGTTATCCCCTACAAAATATTTATTACCAGGGTTCGGTATGCGCTTTCTGGACTTTAGGTCACGACTCATCGTTTTTTCAAGCATGAGGTCGCCCGCATATTTTTCGTTCCGCAACATATTGACAATCGTGCTATCGTACCACGCTTTCCCTTTCGGCGGCTTCACCCCACGGTCATTGAGAACCCTGCAAATCTGCGCTGCCGTGTAGCCTTCCAAAAAGGCATTGAAAATGAACCGCACCTCCTCCGCTTCCTGCGGATGAATTTTCAGCTTTTTGTTTTCGTCCAAGTAATAGCCGTATGCCTTTGGCATTCTGTATCTGCCGCTCTCTATACCCATTCGAATGCCGTAGGAAACCGACTCGCTCAAAGTCTCCGACTCCTCTTGCGCCATCGATGCGAACAAGGTCAACTGCAATTTTGTGGTCTTGCTATCCTTAATACTGCTGAGGTTTTGGAGTTCAAAATAGACCTCCACATTCAAAGCTGTCAGCTCCTCTATGGTTGCGAGGCAATCCACGGTATTTCGTGCAAAACGGCTGACTGACTTGACGATAATTTTGTCGATCTTCCCCGCGCGGCAGTCCTCTATCATTCGAATGAAATTCTTTCGCTTTCGAATGCTCGTACCTGTAATCCCCTCATCCGCGTAAGTACTTTATGGGGTACACAGTAATTACGTGGAGCGTATTTTGTTGTTTTGTTATAAAACCGAGTCGATATCGACTTTGTAAACAAGCTGTATTAGCCGCGGCGCGCCGTTCGGCGGCTCTTTCTCACCGATGATGATTTTGTCGAACAATTCCAGCATCATTTCGCGCGTTATTACCGTTACGTCAAGATACTTCTTAATGCGGCTCATAAATTCGTCGATATTTTCCCGCATGTCTTTTGCGTTTCTCAGTTCCGCTTCGAATCCGGAAACTTCCTTCCGCAAATTCTCCTGTTCGGCAAGGTAGCGGTCGATAAATTTCATACAAAGTTCTTCGGGCATCTTCCCTAAAAGTTTATCTTCGTATGCCTTGCTCATCAGATCGTCCAGCGCGGCGATTCTCGCTCTTTTCATCTTTATTGCCTTTGCCGTTTCTTTATCCGACTGTTCGGCAAGCATCGCGTTCCGTCTGATAAATCTTTTACGAATACCCTCTTCGTCCTCGGCTACGATTTTCGCTTTCGCTCGTATATCGTCGAGTATGATTTTATGAATCACGTCCCCGTTGATATAATGCTTCGTGCATTTATCCGCGCCGTATCGGTTTCGCAATCCGCATTCATAAGTAACGAGATGCTTCTTACGCCTACCGCCGACAGTTTTATGATATTCCATCGTTGCGCCGCACGTCGAACATCGCATAATTCCCGAAAGCGCGGGCGTTACCCGCTCTTTCGTTATCTTACCCGTACTCGCCGTAGCCTCAAGTTCTTTTACCTTATTCCACAGTTCGCGGCTTATAATCGGCTCGTGATTATTCGGAATAATGACTTGCTCTTCCTTAGGAACTTTTACGACCTTCTTATTTTTGTAAGAAATATGCTTCACTCTCTGCTGAACCAGATCTCCGACGTAAAGTTGCTGCGCCAATATACCTCTGACGGCCGCGGGTGACCAAAAATTATGCCCCTCGCCCGTAACCTTTTTCCCGAACTTGCGCTCGGCATACACGGCAGGAGATGAAATCCCGTCCGCCTGCAAATCCAGAGCAATCCGATACGCACTTTCGCCTTTGGCTCGCCGTTCGAAAATCCGCCTTACCACCTGCGCCGCTTCTTCGTCTATAATCGGCGTATGATTTTTATCGTCTTTTCTCACGTAACCGTAAGGCGCTTTCGAAGCAAGATATTTTCCCGCTTGCGCGCAGGAATATTTTACCGCTCGGATTTTTTTGCTCGTATTCGCCGAATGCCATTCGTTAAAAACGTTCATAATCGGCATCATATCCATTGCCGACGTATCTTTGCTCGCAGTGTCGATTCTGTCCTCTATCGCGATAAATCTTATCCCGAACGACGGAAAAACATAATCGATATACTGTCCGACAAGAATATAATTTCTGCCGAAACGAGACAAATCTTTTACTACAATCGTATTGATTTCTCCCTCTTTCGCGTCGTCAAGCAACCGCTTTACTCCGGGGCGATCGAAATTCGTTCCCGAATAGCCGTCGTCGACATATACGTCTTTTATCTCCCAGCCTTTTTCTTTTACGTATTTCGTTACGAGTATTTTCTGATTCTCGATAGAAAGCGATTCTCCTGCGCGCTCGTCGTCGCGGCTTAATCTCAAATAAATGCCTGCTATGTAATTTTTATTCCGCTTAGGTTCCATGTTTTACCTCCCGAACCGAAGCAATTTTTTCACTTGCCTTTATTTTACCATATTTTTCGTAATAGCTCAAGCTGTTCATACCTCGCATCCTCCTTTAATTTTTCTTGATTTCAACATTTCCTCATACGCCTCCCTTTCCGCTAAAACGATTAGCGTATCGTGTATATTTTTCTTTCCGATAAAATAACTCTCCACCAAATAATCTGCCCCTTTGATACTCATCTTTACACTCGTTTTCGGTGCGGACAAGTATCCGATATCGTTTACTTCCTTCTTATTTCTCGCCACTTTTCCTCTCTTAATTTCTTATTTGTTGTCTTTTCCGTTCTACCCTTATCCTGTAAAACCCCTTCTGCTTTTCGCCGTTACACCCTTTATTACTTACTCCGCAATATCATTCCGGCTAACTCTATATACCGTATTGCCCCTTTGTGCGTCGGCTCCGGCGATTGAAAGCAACATCACTTTCAATCGTCGGATTGTTCGTTTTTATCTCAACAGTAAAATTGCAGTCAAGATTCCCTGCGCAATCAATAATACCGGCGTCAGCCAGAAAAAGAATTTCCGAAAGCCTCGCTCGTAATAGATTTCTTCTTTCGCTTTATCCACCTCTTTTTCGAGACTTTGCACCTTTTTCTTAAGTTCTTTCGTGTGAGCATCGATTACTTCGGCGGCATCGTCCGCGGCAAGCGCGATTCTCTCTTTTAATAACTCTGTCGCCTCGTCAGTCGCCTTTGCCATAGTTGTACTTACTTGCCGCTGTATTTCCGTTACCGTTTCCGTTATCCTTTGAAGCGTTATCCGCAGGCTCGACAGCAAGTTCCGATTGTCCTCTTTCATATCTTTCGTCAGCTGCTCTACGTCTTCTTTCAGCCTCCTCACGAGCGCGTCGTTCGTCCATTCTACGCTCCTCACTTGCTGCGTCAAGTCCTCCACCCGCGCATTCAGCCGCGAAATTAAGGCGTTGCATTTCTCGTTCGATACCGCTAAGGCTTGCTCTAATAATGCTTCCCGCGTTTCCGCCGTCAACCGTTTTACCTCTTCGCACAGTTCGATTGCCGACGGATTTTCCCTCAAATCCACTTCTTCGTCCGATATACGCTCCGGACTTCTGCCTGTAATTCTGTTCTCCAATTCTTTTGATTACCTCCGTCTTCGTATAATTTTCTCCGAGTTTCGCCCCTCGAACAGGCTTTTGTTTGTTCCGCCGCAAAAAATAATATCCCCGGCGACTTCGCCGTGTACTCTTCGGGCGAAGA
>ERZ1106932.445-NODE-445-length-10646-cov-6.096214_pt1 | contig 10646 bp, 9 predicted proteins | sample MGYA00403665_ERZ1106932 | MGnify/ENA primary metagenome ERZ1106932 (study PRJEB35170, sample SAMEA104062448) | human gut metagenome | biome: human gut; feature: human-associated habitat; material: faeces | place: Denmark | collected 2012-08-24 ... | reverse complement strand
GTGCCCAAGACGACGGACGGCTTTATCAGCCAGGTGAAGAGCATAGCGAACGGCACCGCGGGAATCGACGGCGACGTGAAACCCTTCATCTGGCCGGGCAGCAACGCCCCCGGTTACTGGGATTACCTGATGGACACGTGGAAGGCGCAGTACGACGGCATAGAGGGATACGACGCTTACTGGCGTTTCGGCTACGAGGGGGAGAGCCCCACTTACGAAGTGCTGCATCAGAACGGCGTGCTCGAAAGCTATAAGGTGCTCGACGCGCTGAGCGATCAGAGCTATTCGGTGTACGAGTCCCCGCAGCTCAGCCATACGGACGCGCAGCAGAGTTATCTGCGCGGATCGGCCGTATATATGCCCAGCGGCGACTGGTTCGAAACGGAAATGAAGTCCACGGGCATAAACGCGGATATAGTGATGGCGAAAATACCCGTCATTTCGGCTTTGGGACAGAAACTGAGGCTCGCGGGCACCGACGCCTCGTACGAAGAGAACGAGGCCAAACTCGTGGAGATCGTTACCGATATTGACGAGGGGCTGACGTTGGAGGAGCTGAAAGAAAAACACGCCTCCGTGGGCGCCGACAAGGTGCAGGAAGTGTGGAACGCGCGGCACGTCGCTTACAACACGGGCTACAACCACATTGCCTATATTCCCGCGTTTTCCAACGCCAAGACCGCGTCCAAAAAATTCCTGCAGTTCATCTGTTCGGACGAAGGCATAGCCATCTTCCGCAAATACGCGGGCTGGTCCATGCCCTACGATTACGAGGCGCCCGAAGACGAGGTGCGCACCGAGTTCCAGAAATCCATGGAAGAGGTCATGAAGGATACCGTTTCTTTCTTCCCGACGAAGAACTGGACGCCGCTCCGCTACATAGCGACGCCCATCGCCGATTCCGCCTGCTGGCTGAACTTTTATAACAACGAAAAGACGCCGCAGGAGGTCTATGACGACGTTTACAATTATTCGCGTACGCGCTGGCCGCAGTTCCTCATTCAGGCAGGCTTGGCGTAACGCCTGAAAAAGTCCCCGTTTCTCGGGCGGCAGCGGCTTGGACCTATACAGGCTCTTGCCGCCCTTATTCTCAGGAAAAAGATATGCAAGACAAAACCGTAAAAAAAGTAAGAACCCTGCGGCTGAATACGCGGGACCTCGTTTTCGTGCTGCTGATGCTGGCCTTTCCGCTGGCGCAGTTCGCCGTGTTTTATCTCGGCACGAACGTCGGTTCCTGGATCATGGCGTTTCAGATTCCGCAGATCGGGGGAAAGGTGAAGTGGACTTTTCTCAACTTCGATATGTTTTTCACCGACCTTTTCAGCCCGATCACCGAAACGCGCTTTATGCTGTGGAATACGCTGCGCGTCTTTCTGGTGGCCGACTTCGTCATTCTGCCGATCGCCACGCTCTTTTCCTATTTTTTGTACAGCAGGATTTTCGGCGCGTCCTTCTTCAGGGTGGTGTTTTTTCTGCCGTCCATCATAAGCGCGGTCGCCATGACCATGATATTCAGGTATACCATCGAAGTAGGCGGGCCGCTGAACAAGCTCGCCGACCTTTTCGGCATACGGTATCCGCTCCTTCTCGGCGATAAGAAATACGCTTTTTCCACCATTTTGTTTTACAACGTCTGGTCCGGGCTCGGCTATTCCATCGTCCTTTTGTCGGGCGCGATAAGCCGTATCCCGAAAGAATTGCAGGAGAGCGCGCAGATCGACGGCGCGAGGTATATGCGTGTGTTCGTATCCCTCGTGGTGCCGCTCGTTTGGCCTACCGTTTCCATGCTGTTCGTACTGAACATTGCCACGATGTTCGGGTATATGGGCCCGGTGCTCCTGCTGACCAACGGCGCGAACCAAACGAGCACGATCGCGTTTTTCATCTATAAGGGCGTAAAGGTAAGCGGTTCGTACAACTATTCCGCGGCCGTCGGGCTGTTGATGACGCTCGTCGGCGCGCCGCTCGTATTCGGCGTGAAAGCGCTGCTCGGCAAAGCTGCCACGGAGGCTGAATTCTGATGAAAATAAAACGAGATCTTCAGGCCAGAATCATACTTTCCGTTGCGCTCGTCGTCTTTATCGTCTACGCGGTTTCGCTCATCTATCCCTTTATATGGACCTTTCTCAATTCGCTCAAGACGAACAACGAATTTTTCGACGACAGGATGTCGCTTCCCGCGGACTGGCTCTTTGTGAATTACAAGGACACGCTCCTGACGAAAATGGTATATAACGGTACCAATCTGCTCGGCATGTTCGGGAATTCCCTGCTTTTGACCGTACTTTGCACGGTCGCGCCCATCGTTTCGAGCACGCTCGCCGCCTACGCCACGGCGCGGTTCAGGTTCCGCATCTGCAAAATCATATTCAATATGGCGCTGCTCGTGCAGATCATTCCCACGGTAGGGAGCCTGCCCGCGACGTACAAACTCGTTTACAATCTCAACATGGCGAACAATTTCGCCCTCATCTGGCTGCTTTTCGCAGGCGGGTTCAGCTTTACCTATCTCATGCTGTACGGCTGTTTCAAGGGGATAAGCCAAACGTATTCCGAAGCCGCTAAAATAGACGGCGCGGGCAATTTCCGCGTGTTTTGGCAGATCATTCTGCCGCAGGCGAAACCCCTGCTCGTATCGCTTACCATTCTCGCGTTTATCGGCAGCTGGAACGACTATCTCACGCCTTTCCTCTATATGGAAAAGCATCCCACCGTTTCGCTCGGTCTTTACGAACTGCAGCAACAGCAGATTTATGATTCCGATATGCCTATCCTGTTCGCCGGCATCATTATGTCGGTCATACCTATTCTCATCGTGTTCAGCGCCTTTCAGAAAACGATCATGCAGAACACTTCCGCTGGCGGCTTGAAGGGATAAAAAAAATGCCGCAGCTGCTGCGGCATTTTTAAAAAACGGTTGACAGCCCGGCTGCAATCCCGTATAATTTACAAAAAAAGTAGCAAATAAAAAGGAGCAAACATGAAACTGAAAATACTCGGTTCGGGCGGGGGAGAAGGATATCCCGCCGTGTTCTGCGGCTGCGCGCATTGCAATGCCGCGCGGAAAGCGGGCGGAAAAAATCTGCGTTCGCTGTCCCAGGCGATCGTTGACGGCGAACTGCTGATCGACCTGCCCGCGGACACGCACATGCATCTTCTCGCGGGCGGCATAAATTTGGGCGACGTGGAAAATATCCTCGTAACGCATACGCATGCCGACCACTATTATCCGAATATACTTGAACTGCGGGGCGGCGTGTTCGCGCGCGAACTGAAATATGAAAAACTCAACGTCTACGGCAACGCCGACGTAAAGCGTCTGTTCGACGGGGTGTTTTCGCTCTTTCCCATACACGAAACCGTGCGGAACAACATATGTTTTCCCCAAGTCGAACCGTATAAAAAAATACGCGCGGGCAAATACGTAGTAACGCCCCTGCGCGCAAATCACGCGCCAGAACAGCTCAGTCTCAACTATATCGTAGAGGACGGGAAAAGCGCGCTTTTATATATGCTCGATTCCGGATTTCCCACGGAGGAAACGCTCGGCCGTATAGCGGCCGCAAAAAAAGTTTTCGGCTGCGTGGTGATGGACGGCACCATGGGCGAGAGCGCGCCGGGCGTCTATCCTTATCATATGTGTTTTGAGGAAAATATCCGCCTGAAAGAATACCTTATGTCCGCGGGCGCCGCGGACGAAAAAACGAAGTTCGTTACGTCGCACATCACACACAACGGCGCGGGACTGCACGAGGATATCGAAAGGATACTTTCGCCACACGGCATCTCGGTCGCTTACGACGGTTTCGAAGCCGAATTTTAAGTCTGCATTTTTTTCACCGAATCCCGCTCCACGAGATGGGTGGGAACGTAGATCTGTTTGATGGCGGTTTTGTCGCCTTCTATACGTTGGATCAGGACCTGGGCAACCACTTCGCCCAGGTCTTTTTGCGGTATTGCAACCGTGGTGAGCGCGGGGGTGAGGTATCGGCTTTCGGGAACGTCGCTTATGCCGATAACGGAAACATCGTCCGGAATTTTAAGCCCCTTTTGCGTGATCGCGCTCATGCACGCCATCGCCATGTTGTCGCTCGAAACGAAAAACGCCGTGGGACGGTGGGGCGAGTCGATGAGTTTCTGCGTTTCCGAAAAGCAGATCTGTCGGTCCCACCTGCAGTCTATAATCCAGCCTGGTTCTATGGCGAAATCGTGCATACGCATGGCTATGCGGTAGGCGTCGTAACGCTCCATGTTATAAGTATAGCCGTTGGGCAGAAAGCCGCCGATAAAAGCGATGCGGCTGTGGCCTTGTTCGATCAAAAAACGCATGGCCTGCGTGCCTGCCTCGAAGGTGTTGTAGCGCGCGTTGTCTATCTCGTAATTACGCGTATTCACGCCGACGATATGCGGAATATTCTTTCGCAGCGTCTGAAAAACGTCGTGCGTGGGGGTGGTGAGCAGGATAAGACCGCGGATTTTGTTTTTGATCACGCCGTTCAAAATGGCGGGGTCGGAAATTTCGTGCTGCGACAAAACGAAGTCGAGCGAATACCCGTAGGCGGAAAGGTAATTGCGGGCGCTCGTCAGAATGGCGGAATAGTAGCTGTCCTGCTGGCGTTCGGTGGTCAGATTGTTGATGGCCGCGATATGTCCGTTTTCGTTCTTTTTTTTCACGTACGAAGGGTTCGGCGAATAATGCAGATTATCCGCCGCGGCGAATACGCGCCTCCTCGTTTCTGCAGAGGCGCGGTAATTTTTGTCGTTATTCAAAATACGGCTGACCGTAGCGATGGAAACGTTCGCTTCCTTCGCCACATCGCGGATTGTCGGCATGATATCCACCTGAATTATTATTTATTTCAATTATATACTATAAACCGTATATTGTCAATCGTAAGCGGAAAAAGTGCCTGCGCGGACGGAAAACTTTATGTTTTGCGATAAAATAAAAAGACGTCGGAAAATTTCCGGCGTCTTTTTGCACCGTCGGCAGGGACGGGCCGCGCGGTGTTTCTACGGCGGGTTTCGGGTATATCACGGGCAAGGAGGGCGGGAAAGCGCCGCAAGGCCCGAAACCGGAAATATCCGTCCGCGGCGGCGGTGCGGGGGATATAGCTTGTTTACCGAAAAGCGGCAAATGCACGCGAAAAGTTATTCGGACAGAATCATTTCGATGGCTTGCGGATAATCTCCGAAACGGGAACCGAAAATATTGATGCCTCCGACATGCACCGCGTCGGGTTTGATTCCGATTTTCAGGCGGATACTGTTTCCTTCGGACAACATCAGGGAATCGAACGTTACTTTTTTATTGACGAATTGCCCGTCTATGGAAACCCCGTCCTTAGACACGGTAAAGCGCTTTAACAGCCCGTACTGCGTGCTGTTGATAAACCAGTATTCGGGCGTATATTTGCCGCGTCGGCCGCCGAAGTCGCCGGGTATGGTGTAGGTCGCTATTTCCTTGTCGTTGATCCACAGGGTAACGTCGCTCGGCCAGTCGTTGCGGTAGTAGACCGCTTCGCTGCACAGTTCCAGCGAAAAACCGATGCTTTTGAATTTGTTCCTTTTTTTTAAGTAATGGTTGGGAAAATTGTACGTTACGTAGCCGGACTGAAACCACAAAAGCTGCGCGTTGACCCGTCGGGGGGAAAACAATACGCTCGGATCGTCCACCGTTTCAATGATGCTTTCGCTGTCGGCAATGCCGCAGGGCGGGGTAACGTTGCACTCGACGTAATTGCCGATCGGCATTTCGACCTTCACGATATCGCGCAAAACTTCGTTTTCGATATCCTGGAAGTTGATTTTCAAACTCATTGCCATTTTGCTGCAAATTTTGATATGGCCTTTGTAACCCGGCTGGTAATCCACCAATACCAGCTGGGCTTTCGCGAGCGCGTCGATATGATAGGAAACGCTGGAAATGGCGAGATCGAGCGCCTTTGCGAGTTCGGACAAATTCATGGGGCTGTTCGCCAAAAGCTGCAAGATACGGAGCCTGTCCAGGCTGGACAGCGCGATCCCTATATCCCGTATCTGCGAAAATTCGTTTTCATTGGCGATCGAAAAGACAAAATCATGCTTATTGACTAAAATATCGCTCACGTATCCCTCCTTGTCCGCCGACGGACGATGTGAAAATATCGTGGAATAAGTATAACATCGGCGGAGAGGAATGTCAACGGTTAAGCGTTCAAATAAACGGCGATGTTTCAGAAATACTGAAAGAATTGCCTTGAAATTAGCAGTAAATTTGAAAGCATTTAGGTATTGACATTCGGCCAATATGTGGTATAATTAAAAACAGTAAAATACTCTGAAATCGGAAAATTTTCCGCATTTCGGCGGGAAAATTGCCGATTTCTTTCGGCGCTCGGTCCTTAAGAACGGTTTTTTTAAAACAGCCGTTTCCGGACGGCGGAGGCGTCCGAAGAATCGGCTGTTTTTAACAAGGGATCCCTTGTTTTGTTTGCATTGCAAACAAAACGACGTTTTGCGGACGAAGGGAACGGTCTGCGCTACGGCGCGGAAACGGAATTTACGCTGTCGCGGCAGGGCGGAGCGTAAAACAGAGATAAAAAGTAAAAGGAGTAAGGTTTATGAAAAAAATCATTATAATCGTTCTTGCGTGCATATTTGCGTTGTCCTTTGCTGCAACGGGAGTCGGCTGCAAACGCTCCGTCCCCGGCGCGGAAGCAATCGACCCGCACCGGACGCAGATATACGTCGCAAACTTTAACGGCGGTACAGGCGAACAATGGCTCAAAAACGTCAAGAGCCGTTTTGAAGCGGATCTTGCGGACGAATCGTTCGAGCAAGGCAAAACCGGCGTGCAGATCATGATCCAAAGCGATAAGGAAAACTACCGCGGCAAGAATTTGATCGACAAGATCGAGGGCGCCACGCAGGAAGTATACTTTACCGAAACGGTTAATTATTACGATTTTGTAACCACAGGCAAATTTCTCGAAATAACCGATATCGTTACGGAAGATCTTTCCGAAAAATACGGAGAACCGGGCACTATCCTCGATAAAATGACCGCTCACCAGCGGGAATACTTTAACGCGGGGACGGAGGAGAATCCCGAATACTACGCTCTGCCGCACTACGAGGTGTATTCCGGCTTGACTTACGATGTCGACCTTTGGGAAAGCGAAAACCTTTATTTTAAAGAAGGACATCCATCCGTCGCCGATTATTACGAGGGTTCCGCAAACATCGAACAGTATTTCGTGCAGAGCGCGAACGACAAGCGCGCTTCCGGCCCCGACGGGAAGACGGGCGTGATCGAGGGCGTCGATTATTCTGCGGACGACGGCCTGCCCGCGACGTACGACGAATTTTTCCTGCTTTTCGACTGGATGAAAAACCTCGGCATCACGCCGATCATCTGGAACGGCGCGTATGCTTCCACGTATGTACAGATGCTCCTTTCAAGCCTGTTCGTCGATTACGAAGGATACGACCGCACGATGCTGAACTTTACGTTTTCGGGAGACGCGGACGATATCGTAACTTCAATCGGCTCCGACGGGAAGGTCAACGTAAAAACGGAAACCATAGAACCCGCGACGGGCTATCTGCTCTCGCAACAGGCGGGTAAATATTACGCGCTCAAATTCCTGGAAAAGCTTCTTTCCGACGCAAGTTATTATTCAAATCTGTATTTTTCCAGCTTTACGGGCACGATGACGCACCTGGAGGCGCAGGAAACCTATATTAACTCCCGTTTCGATAACGAGGCGCAGCCGATCGGCATACTGCTCGACGGAAACTGGTGGGAGAACGAAGCGACCGAAAACGGCTCGTTCACCCGTTCGGAAGAACTGTACGGGGAAAAGGCGAAAAAGGAAAACCGCAATTTCGCGTGGATGCCGCTGCCCCGCGCTACGGAACTCGACGTGGGAAAAGAAACCACGATGCTGGATAAAAACTATACGCTCGCGTTCATCAACGCGAACGTCGCCGAATGGAAGATCCCTCTTTTGAAGCGGTTCCTGCAATACTGCTATACCGACGTATCTTTGCAGGAATTTACCGAAACGACGGGGATCGCTCGCGGACTGCAATACGAAATGAGCGACGAAGCCGTCGAAAAGATGACTTCGTTCAGCCGTTCGGTATGGAAAAAACGCGAACAGTCCGAAATCGTCTATCCGTACAGCAAGAACAAAATCTTCATGTACAATCAAAGCGATTTCAATCTGGAAGAGGGCGAATTGTGGCCCGACAACATCACTGAAGATCTGAGAAAAAAACAAAAAACCGCGGAAACGATTTTCAAGAACAGCGCTATTTCGGCGTCCGAGTGGGAAACGAAATACGGCGACGATTATAAATGACGTCCGATCGGAGGAGGGCAATGATAAAAGCCAAAACGGCGGCGCGGACCGTTTCGCTGCAGAACCGCAGCCGTAAAAAAAAGATATTTTATTACAGCATGATGGCGTGGCCCGTTTTGCAGTTCCTCGTGTTTTGGGTAGGCGTAAACGTCAATTCGATTTTTTTGGCCTTTCAGGAATTCAATTACGATACGGGTTCTTACATATGGGTCGGTTTCGCCCCCTTCGGGGAGGCGTGGCGGGCGATGACGGAAGAGGGCATGCTTCTCATCACCATTAAAAATTCCTTGGTGGCGTACGTGGTGGGGCTGTTGTTCGGCATCGGCCTCGGATTGTTGTTTTCCTATTATATTTATAAAAAATATCCGGGCAGCGGCGTGTTTAAATTCATGCTGTTTCTCCCTTCGATCATTTCAAGCGTGGTGCTCATCATCATGTTTAAATTCTTCGTGGAAAACGCGATTCCGTACGTCGTGATGAAAATGACGGGCGAACGGCCCGAAACGGGGCTGATATCCAATTCGGATACGGCGTTCGGCACGGTGCTTTTCTATTCGGTCTGGGTAGGTTTCGGCGCGAATCTGCTGATGTACGTAGGGGCGATGACGGGGATTTCCGAATCGGTTGTAGAGGCTGCGAAAGTGGACGGCATCACGCCGATCCGCGAGTTCTTCCAGATCACCCTGCCGTTGATTTATCCGACGGTGCAGACGTTCGTGGTTGTGGGGATCGCCGGACTGTTCACCAACCAGCTCGGATTATACAGCTTTTACGGAACTGCCGCGCCGACAAATACGTATACTTTCGGTTATTATCTGTTCAGGCTGACGGCGAAAGCCACGCAGACGGATTATCCCTATTTGTCGGCAACGGGGCTTATGATGACTTGCATTGCCGTGCCGCTGACGCTCGGATGCCGTAAATTGATGACCGTGTTCGGTCCGAAAGTGATATAAGGAGGTGCATCGTGGAAACAAATTTAAGCCCGATCCGCGCCGAACGCAAAAAATACGGAAAACGTCGGTCGGGTTCGCTCTCGCCGATCATTATCGTGCTGTTTATCGTTTTGATCCTGTACACCGTATCGCTTTTTATCCCGATGCTCTGGGCGTTGGGGGCGTCATTAAAAGATCAGTCCGAATTCCGACTGAATCCGCTCGGCATACCGAACGGCTGGTTCTGGACATGGGAATGGAACAATTACGTCAAAGCGTTCGAACTGTTCTATATGCCGCTCAATACGCTGAACGGCGTAAAGTATGTGTTCATCGATCAGATGTTTTTGAACGCGCTGCTTTACAGCGTAGGCTGTGCCTTTACCGCCACGCTTGTATCGTGCGTGACCGCGTATTTGTGCGCGAAGTTCAAATACGCGCTCAGCAAAGTGATGTATACCATAGTCATCGTCGTCATGGTTCTGCCCATCGTGGGCAATACGCCTGCGGCGCTGCAATTAAACCGTATGCTCAATATTTACGATACGATCTGGGGAATGTGGATCATGAAAGCCAACTTCCTCGGCATGTATTTCCTGGTATTTCACGCCACGTTCGAGAGCCTGCCGAACGACTTTGCGGAAGCCGCGTATGTCGACGGCGCTTCGGAAATGCGCGTGCTGACGCAAATCATGCTGCCGCTCGTCAAAGGCGCGTTCTTTACGATATTGCTGCTGAATTTTATCGCCCTGTGGAACGACTATCAGACGCCTATGCTGTACATTCCCTCCCATCCGACGATCGCTTACGGCATGTTTTATTTTTCAAACAGCACGACGAACGAAACAAACAGCGTGCCGCTGCGGATGACGGGATGTTTCCTGATGATGCTGCCGATTTTGGTATTGTTCTCCGTTTTTCATAAACGGCTGATCGGCAACGTGTCTCTCGGCGGTTTGAAGGAATAAGGGGTTTTATTGCGAATAGGAGGAATATAATGCAGAAATCTTTACGAAAATTCACCATAACGACCATAGTTACGGCCGTGCTCCTGTGCTCGGCCGTCGCGCTGACGGGATTCGGACTGAACGCCGACCGCGCGCGGGCGGACAATTCCGTATCGATAGAAGGATACAATCTGGAACCTTCGTATTTGATCGGAACGGAAATCACCGTGCCCGACGTTACGCTCTCCTGCGGCGGTCAGTCTGCCGAGGCCGACGCGGCGGTTATTGTTCCCGGCGGCGATTTATATGAAAAGAAAACGCTGTCCCTCGACGAAATGGGCGTCTATCGCATCGTCTATTCGATTTTGTCTTGATTGGTTTTTGACCAGCAATGACGGTTAAATCTGCAATAGCTT
>ERZ1106932.444-NODE-444-length-10661-cov-5.454554_pt1 | contig 10661 bp, 6 predicted proteins | sample MGYA00403665_ERZ1106932 | MGnify/ENA primary metagenome ERZ1106932 (study PRJEB35170, sample SAMEA104062448) | human gut metagenome | biome: human gut; feature: human-associated habitat; material: faeces | place: Denmark | collected 2012-08-24 ... | reverse complement strand
TGAACGCAATGTCTCCGACGGCTAAAATTTCGTCGATGAGCAGAATTTCCGATTCTAGTCACGCAGGAAAAACGGGTGGAAGTGTACGACAAACTGTACGAAACGTCGGATAAAAGTTCAAAGACGGAATACGGCGCATGGAAACATACGCCGGACGTCAGCGGGATTCTGGTTGATCTGATGCCGGGGGATACTTTCAAATTCAACAAGATCCTCGATATCAGCGAAAATACGGAAGATATCGACATCGTAAATATGTTTATGACGCCGAAGACGATCGGGGAACGCGACTGCGGACAGGTATACGTTACTTTGACCGATATTTACGACGAGGAAAACACCGTTACGATCCTGGCGCAGGATACCGAACCTTCGGGATGGGTACCGGGCGACTGGTCGACGATCAATACGTATTATCTGGCGGGATCCGCCGCCCAGATGATGACGGGACTGGAATGGAACAGCCCGACAACGTATAAACTGCATCAAAACAACGGTTACGGGTACGCCGGGTATTTTTCCTTCCACGGTACGCCCGGTTACGGCGGCGTACTGGGCGAACAAACGCTCCGTTTCCGCATGAATTACGAGGAACGCCGGGTATTCGGTTCGCCCGGCAGTCCGAACAATCCCCAACTGATCGCGGATCTCGACGATTCGACTTATTTCAGCGATTTGTGGAACGGCTTTACGACGGGCGAAGTGTATTTGTCTATCAGCTGCGCGACCTATGCCAAAACTTCGGCGTCTTTCTGCATTACTTCGATCAACGGGCTCGACCTTACGGACGATTCGTTTATCGATACCGACGCGCCCGTGCTTACGGTGGACAGCGGAACATACGACCTCGACGACCTGCCGGGGGGTGTAGTCGGGCTTGCGTATACGGTTTTTCCCGCGACGGCGCAGGACGCCTACGACGGAAAAGTGAGCGTTACGGCGCGTGTTTACCGTAACTACGACTCTTCCGCCCGTACTCAGGTTTATATTGAAAACGGCGCGTTCGTGCCCTCTAAAAAAGGCGTTTATACCATCGAATACACTGCGACGGATAATTCGGGCAATACGGCGGTGGTTTTGGCGGAAGTAAAGGTAACCGAAAATAACGAAAACCCCGTTTCTATAATCATTGAAGATAAAACGGCGGGCGACGGCGTAAAAGTCGGCAATGTCGTAACGGTGTCGAACGCGACGCTGAGCGGCGGCAACGGCGAAACGTATATGTCCGTCGTGGCAAAATTAGAAGGGCGGGACGTGAGTTACGAACTGGACGATTTGACTTTCAGGCCAGAATACTACGGTACCTATACGATTGTATATACTTACGGAGATCTGCTGGAAGAGAAGACCGAAAGTTACTCCATTGAAGTGGCCCCGAACGAGAGCGCTGCTTTCTGGGAAGAAGCGGATCTGCCCGAATATATGATTTCCAACTGTTCGTATACGATTCCCGAACTGTATGCTTATACGTTCGACGCGGACGGCAAACACGAAACCGCCAGTAAAATCAAAGTTACGTTGCCGGGCGAAAGCGAACCCGTCGAACTGAATTCCACCCGTCTGACGCCGACGGGAGAAGGAAAGATGATCATTACCTATTATGCGGGCGATACCGAAAAATCCTATACGGTAAATGTCGTGGACACGGGCTACGGCGTTAAAAACGGACTGAAAATTTATAAATATTTCGTCAGCAGTTCGGAATTAGGGTTCCTGCCTATGGCGCAGAGCATTGAAGCGCTCGGAAACGAAAAGGAAACCGTAGTGGAATTTATCAACGAACTGCTGGGCACGGACGTATCTTTCAAGTTCAACCTCGATCCGGAAAAAACAATTCCGACCTCCGTCGAAATACGGATTTACGACGCGGAAAACCCCGATATGTACATCAAAGCGGTGTACAAAATGAAAGACGCCGAAAATACGGTCGTGATCATTAACGACGGAAATATACAGTATACCGTAGGAAATCCGTTCGACGGCAAGGGGAGGGATCAAGTTTTCTACTATGACAACGCCGATCGTACGATCAAACTTTCCGACGACAGCAACGTAACCGCTGCGGTCGACACTTATTACAGTATCGAAAAGGGCGGCTATGTGGACGGTTTCGACGGCTTCCCCAGCAACAGGGTACGTTTTGAAATGCGCGTCGTCAACGACCGCGGCGACGGCACGGCCTACGGCATACTGATGAAAAACCTGAACGGGCAGGTTTTGTCCAACATCACCAACGATTATATCAAACCGTCCATCGGAATTCCCGATACGGCGAGCAAGCAGTATAAACTGGGCGACGATATCGTAGTTCCTTCGGCAATCGTTATGGACGTGCTGGATCCTGACGTTACGGTCAATATGTGGATTACCGACACGAAGGGAAACATCGCGGTTTCTAAAGACGGACAGCGGATGGAAAATCTTGACGTTTCTAAGGAATACGTTCTCGTGGCGGACGATTACGGCGGCTTTACCGTTTACTATGAAGCGACCGATACCGCGGGCCGCGTGGCGTCGTACAGCTATGTGCTGCGCGTAACCGACGATATTGCGCCGACGATTACCGTCGAAGGAAATATGCCTACGGAAGGAAAAGCGGGTGAATACGTAATACTGCCCGAAATCACCGTAACCGACAATCTTTCTACCGAAAATACGCTGATCGTTTACCTGATTAAACCCGACGGAACGAAAATACGCATGAACGGAAATTCCTTCCTTCCGCAGGAAGCGGGAGTATTCACGGTGCGGCTGTACGCTTACGACGACGTTTATAATTCGACGTATTTGGATTATCGGATAACGATTAGTTGAAGGAGGCTTGCATGAAAAAGAGAACCTTGATAATGGCGGCCGTGATGAGCGTGGTGTTCGCGTTCAGCGGTTGTGCGAAAAACGGCGGCGCAACCGCGAAGGAACCGGTTGATCCCGTTACGCCGTCTCCGACGGTGGAAGTCGAAGGGACGGTGCACGAATACGACGTGAAGGACGGTTCGACGGATTTTCTGAAAGACGGCGCCAGCGAATATATCATCGTATATCCTGCCGATGCGACTTCTTTGGAAAAAACGGCCGTGGACGAGTTCAATGCCTTTTTGGGAATGGCTGCCAACGGTTTGACGCTGAGGGCGGAAGCCGATACGGGTAAAGTTTTCAGCGAATCGGATAAGGTCGTATCCATCGGACGGACGACGTTATACGAATCGGCCGCGCTCGGCGTAGATTTAAGCGAGCTGGGCGAGTCCGGTTTTATCATGAAAACGAAAGGCGACACGCTGTTTCTGACGGGTGAGGGCGAGTACGGCACGCTGTATTCCGTATATGAATTCTTTACCCAAATGTTTAATTACGAAATCTATAACGAGGATACCATAGTCATCGACAAAAACGTCGAGAACAGGAAAATGAAGGTATTCGACGTGAAAGATATTCCCGATATACAGATCAATATAGCTTCTTTCGGATACGTGATCAACAACGAACAGCTGCGCAACCGCATGCGTTACCGCCACGACAGCCTGTGGCTGTCGCCGGGCGGCAACGCGCCGTGGCATAATTTCTTCGTCTATATTCCGAAGGAGGAATATCTGGCAAGTCATCCCGAATGGTTTTCGGGCAGGGAAACGGGTAGTTCGAGTTCCGCTCAGCTGTGTCTTACCGCGCACGGCGACCCCGAATCGCGGGAAGAGATGATCGACGTATTCGTGTCGAAGATCATCAAGGCGGCAAAGGAAAATCCGCAGAACAACCGCATCACCGTAACGCATATGGACAGCAACGAATGGTGCAACTGCGAACACTGCACCGCGTCTTTGAATAAATACGGCACGGACGCGGCGCTGATGGTTCAGTTTGCCAACGATATTTCCCGCAAGGTGAAGGCCGTCATCGCCGAATCGACCGATCCCGACCTGATGGGGCGCGAAATCGACATTTGTTTCTTCGCTTACTACCGCACTACCGATGCCCCCGTCAGCGGCTTCGACGAAACGACGGGCGAATATATCCCCGTAGACGAAACTGTCAGATGCGACGACGGCGTGTATGTTTTCTGCGCGACCTACAACGCTTCCTGGATGTATTCTTTCCTTGAAACGCAGAATTACGACCCTTACGAGATGATGAACCAGTGGCGGGATCTTTCGGATAAATATTATCTTTGGACGTATTGCGTATTTTTCCGAGATTATATGCTTCCGCTCAACAGTTTCAACTCGATGGCGGACAATTATAAATTTTTCAAACAGTGCAATGCCGATTATCTTTTCAACCAGGGGCAGCACAACCAGAACGGCGCCAGCACGGGCTGGTCGGATCTGAAAAATTATCTCGGCTATAAACTTGCGTGGAACGTCAATCTCGATATCAACGAACTGATCGACGATTATTTTGAAAACGTCTATCGGGAAGCGGCCCCCGCAATGCGCGATTATTTCGAATCGTTCTGCACGTGGACGCAGACGATGGTGGACGAAATGGGCATCGATTACCGCTGCAATATCGATATAACGAATTCGGTTTACTGGCCGAAAAATATCGTTGCCGAGTGGAAAGCCGATATCGACGAAGCAGTCGACGCGATCGCGGAGTACAAATTATCCGATCCCGAATTGTATGAATCGCTGTATAATCATATCCGTCTGGAAAGGATATCCGTCGACTACATGCTGTTGAAATACTATGCGAACAGCCTGGACAACGCTTCCGAACTGGCGAAAGAATTCAAGAGCGACTGCACGAAATTCGGCATGTCCAACGCCAGCGAGCAGAATTCAATCAACAGCCTGTACACCCAGTTCGACTATTGAGGAACGAAGTTTTGACCGCGAAAACTATCCGCGGCCGAAACGTAAATAAAGGCAATAACGGCTTGCGCGACGCTGCCGTTAAATAATGAAGGGAGGAATCCGGATGAAAAAAAAGTGGACATTAGTATTGATGGCGTTCGTTTTCGTGTTGTCTATGTGCGGTTTTGCCGCATGTAACGAGAAGGGAAACGATACGCCCGGAGGGGCGGAAATTACGATCGGCGTTACGCCGTCTTCGCTGAAACTCGACCGCTATGAGGAATATAAACTCACGGCGACGGTAACGGGCAGCGAAGAAACCCCGTCATGGTCTTCCGACAATACTGCCGTGGCGACGGTAACGTCGGACGGCACGGTTGCGGCGGCGGGCGTAGGCGAAGCTACCATTACGGCGAAGATCGGCGACGCGTCGGGAACTTGCAAAGTTACGGTGGAGGACACGCTGAAAAGACCTAAACTTTCGATCGGCCAGCTTGATACGGAGGAGGGAGCTTATCTGCTCGCGCTCCTGCAGGGCGAAACCTTTACCTTGGAACCGTCGGTTTCCTACGGTTCCGACGAGGTGGAGGACGTAAGTTATACGTTCGAGTCGCAAAATTCGGAAATCGCGGAAGTAAGCGCGGCGGGCGTTGTAACGGCAAAGTCGGTTGGCAGCGTTCAGATTACAGTCAAAACGAATTGGAAAGGGTTGGAACTGACTGCGGCGGTCAACGTACAGGTTAAAGTTAACGCCGCCGTTGCCCTCGACAGAACGGAGGTTTCTCTTGCGACGTCCGATCAGGGCGAAGAACACAAAAAGACGGACAAACTGAACGCTACCGTAACGTATAATGATGAAGATTATGCGGAGGCTGAAATTTCTTGGAGCAGTTCGGATCCGGAAAAAGTAACGGTAAGCGCCGACGGCACGATAACCGCGGCGGGCGTAGGCGAAGCGACTATAACCGCTTCGGTCACGATCGAGGGAGAGGTTGTCGCCGCCACGGCGAAAGTTACGGTGTATAAACCCGTCGTTGATCCGACAGAAGAAATTTTTGCCGAAATCAACGTAGACGGCAGCGGTTCTTATCAGGTGAGTTACGACGGTCTTTTGGCGGTCAACGATAAAAACGGCGACAAAGCGGGCGAAGGCAGCGACGGCACGGTAACGCTCGGAAACGAGTTTATCGCAGAGCAGTCTGCCGCCTGGCTTGCCGCAGACGGCGACGAGCTCGACGTGGAAGTGCAGTACGAACTGGCAGACGTCATTTACAACGCAACGCTGACTGTTTCGGTGGACGTGTATGAAATGCCGCTTGCGCTGTCCGATATTTACACCGCCGACAATAAAGTCGAAACGAACGTATCTTTCGGCGGCAAAACGGGACTGCTGAAATATACCGCCGGCAAGGATTTCGACAATACTATGTGGGGGCCGCACGCGTATTTTGCGCCCAAAACCGACAACGGCAACATCCGCAAGCATTTCGGCAAGACGGTGAACGGGACGGAACAGGGCGGCAAACTCATTCTGAAAATGTATATCGAAACGGAAAACGTTAACAACTGGCAGTTCGGCGTGTATGTGGGCGATCACGGCGCGGTGTTCGGCAACGAAGGCTTGATGAGCGGCGCGACGGACGGACTTAGCTTTGTATTCCGCGATTACGAAACGTATGAAGTTCTGGGCACGCCGGACAGTTCTCTCGCGAATAAGTGGTTTATACTGGAAGTCAACCTCGACAAATGGACGGATAAGAGTACCGCAGGCGACCGCAGCGACTGGCTGTGCATAGGCATTTTGAAAACGGGTACTTCCGTTTATATCGAATCGGCAACTGCCGTAAGCAAAAACTATTATGAAAACGACTATGCCCGCACGGACTATACGGTGGAATATTATAAGGATGGCGCGATCATCGACGAACTGACCGCAAAAGGCAGCGGCCGCATCGGTTCTTCGGTCGCCGCGCCCGCGCTGACCGAAGATCAGCTGAAGGATCACGGTCTGGAAACCGCCGTTATAGACGAAAGCGACAGCGTACAGACCCTTGAACTGAAAGCGAAGGCCAATGTGCTGAAAATATTTTATACGACGCGCAGCGTGGATTTGGACGCGGTTTTGACCGATACGGGCGACCTGAAAATCAACAAAAATATCGACGGAAAAACGCTGGTACGGCTGACCGACGGCGATACGGTGATCACTGCGGACGAGGGCGATTATCTGTCGGTCGATGCGGATTGGGTCAGGAGCTATCAGGATAAATGGCTGACTTCGGGCGGCGGCGCGTTAGGCGTTGCGCTGAAAGCGTATTTCGAAGAAGAGCCCGACGCGGCTTACGCGACCGAAATAGAACTTATGTTCGAAACGTATCAGCTTTCGCTTGACAGTCTGGAAGTATACGATAAAAATAACGCGTACGAAGCGAACGTTTCTTTCGGCGGCAAAACGGGGTTGCTGAAGTATACGGCGGGATCGACTGCGTACAACGATACCATGTGGGGGCCGCACGCATACTTTATGCCGCGCGCGAACAACGTTTATATCCGCAACATTTTCGGAAAATCGGCGGCAGGGCAAGCCAACGGCGGCAAACTCATTCTTAAAATGTACATCGAAACGGCGGACGTCAACAACTGGCAGTTCGGCATGTATCTCGGCGCTCACGGCGCGGTGTTCGGCAATGCGGGCTGGCTGAGCGGCGCGAAAGACGGAACTTTCACGATCCGCGATTACGACACGAAAGAAATTTATGGCGTACCCGACGGTTCTCTCGCGAACAAATGGTTTATTTTGGAAGTAGATCTCGATAGATGGGCGGATAATAACGCAGGTTCGGGAGACCGCAACGAGTGGCTGTGCATAGGCATTTTGAAAACGGGTACTTCCGTTTATATCGAATCTGCCGTGGCGGTCAGCGGGGATTATTTCGCGGCGTGGGCGCCTGAAGAGGCATAAAAAATACGTAGGACGGCGTTTGTCTGCCGTCCTACGAAACGGGCCGGAACAACGTTCCGTCCGCGCCGCGGCGCGGACGGAATTTCTTGCCGCCGCCCGCTTTTAGAAAAAACGAGGTCGGCAAGGAAAGATCTATGCTTTTATACATCATACGGCACGGGGATCCCGTATACGAAACGGATTCCCTGACGGAAAAAGGAAAACGGCAAGCCGCTGCTCTGGCGAAAAGGCTGGCGGGGACGGGGATCGGCAAAATTTATTCGTCTTCGGCGGGACGGGCGAGAGAAACGGCGCGCCCCGCGTGCGAACTGCTCGGTTTGGATTGTCTGATTGAAGACTGGATGAACGAAGCCTATGCATGGCGGGAATTTACTCTGGAAGACGGACGCGGCAATCGGGCGTGGGTCTTCGACGCGCTGAAAAACACACAATTTAAAACGGATGAAATAATCGCTTTGGGCGAAAAATGGTACGAAGCGAAGTATTTTGCTTCGTCCGGGGCGAAAGAGGGGTATGCGCGGATTCGGCGGTGTTCCGACGATTTTCTTGCGCGTCTGGGGTTCGTAAGGGAAGGCCGCGTTTATAAGATCGCAGACAAAGCTGCGGCGGCAGACGCCGTCCGCGCCGCCGTATTCTGTCATCAAGGTTTCGGGCTTGTCTGGCTGTCTTATCTGCTCGCTATCCCGCCGCACCTTTTTTGGCCGAATTTCGACGTTACGCACGCGGGGCTGACGGTCTTGGAGTTCAAGGATTCGGAAGACGGCTATACCGCGCCTAAATGCCTGTGTCTTTCCGATACCTCGCATATTTACGAAGCAGGGCTTCCGATGCTGTACAACAATGTTATTCTATTTTAATTATAAGGTCTGCTAAGCATGAAATAATTAACGCGAAAATCGCAGAACGGGCTTCGCGGAGGAAAAAAAACGACGTAAACCGAAAGTAATTGCGAAAATAGCGGAAAGCGAAGTTCTGTATACGAAGAGCGGCGGACAACGCCGCCGCTGCGTAAAAACAAGTGCCCGGACGCCGCGCTTATATCCCTGCGGATACGCGGGCGACGTACATTTTGCGGATTTCGTCGATCTGTTCGGTGTATTCGAAATCCTTGTGATAAACGATAGTGATCTCGCGTACCATGCTGAGATTTTCTATGGGCACCACTACGAGGCTGCCCTTTTTTATATCGTGCACGCACGCGCTGTGCGAAAGCACCGTGCTGCCGAATCCGTGCCGTACGAGCGACTTTATGGTGGCGATATTATCTACCTCCAGAATCACATTGTAATTGGAAATGGAATCGTTCAGCCTTGCAAGACAGGTTTCAAAAAGCTCCCGCGTGCTGCTGCCCTTGGTGCGCAGTATCAGATTCTGCATGCGCAGTTTGTTTATGCTGATCATGCTCTTTTGCGCGAGAGGATCGTTTTTGCCCACCACGTAAACGAGATAGTCGGTCGCAAGCAGAATGCGGTTGAAATTTTCCTCGTGCGAAATGTTGCCGTCTACTATGATCACGTCCACTTCGTATAATTTCAATTTATTATAAAGATTATTTATGGTATCAGAAATAATTTTTATATGCGTGCCCTTGTGCTGCGTGCAAAATTCTGCGAGTATTTCCGAGATTATGCCGAATTCCACCGTCTGCGTAACGCCGATTACGAGGCTGCGCGTCTGATTTTTCGCACCCTTGATCTCTTCGAGCAGCGTATTGTAAATGTTCGCCATGCGGTTGGCGTATTTTAATACGATTTCGCCCGTATTCGTCAGTTTTATGCCGTTTTCCGAGCGTACGTACAACTTTGTATTCAGCTGCTGTTCGAGCAGTTTTATATGCTGGCTCGCCGCGGGCTGCGTTAAATTGAGATTTTTTGCCGCGGCGGAAACGCTCCGCGTCCTGGCGACTTCCAAAAAAGTATACAGTTTGTTGTTCAGCATTTTTCCCCTCGCACGGACGCATAATTATAATAAAAAATTATAATCTGTAAAAAATTTGTAATTTGACATTATGAACGTCCGCCTTTATAATTATTATAGTATTCAACGGACGGCATGTCAATATGGTAAGGAAAAAAATTTTGTTCGGAGGATGAATGACTGAGGAACTGATTTATTTATTGAGGATTGTGTTTGCGGTCGTTCTCGGTTTTGCGATCGGGTTCGAGCGCAAACTGCGTTTTAAAGAAGCGGGTATACGCACGCACACCATCGTATGCGCGGGCTCCGCCCTCATAATGGTCGTTTCAAAATATGCGTTTGCCGACGTTGCCGAATTCGACGCGTCGCGCGTTGCCGCGCAGATCGTTTCGGGCATCGGCTTTTTGGGAGCGGGCATTATCATTTACAGAAAGCAGATGGTGCACGGACTGACCACCGCCGCGGGAGTTTGGGCGACGTCGGGCGTGGGCATGGCGGCGGGCGGCGGATTGTATATCGTTGCGGTCGGCTCGGCTTTCGTTATGATTGTCGTGCAGTGCATACTGCATCTGCGCTGTAAGATGTTCACCACAAAAAAGTACATACGCTTGAAAATCGTGTTCGAGGACGCCGAGGGCGGCAATGCGGATAAGATCACCGACTTGTTCGGCGTGGAATATTTCAACAGGCTGAACGTGGCGCGCAAGGACGGCTCCGTCGTATGCGTGGGTACGGTAACCACCGACAAAGAACTGCCGGCGGGCGTGCTTGCCGGGTTGCTCAATGAAAACGATTTTATACGCGAGATCGAAAGATGCGACGACGAGTAAATTTGTTAAAAAAATTACAACTTATTTTAAAAAAGTATTGAATTTATAAAAATATCGTGTTACAATGGGAAAAACAGGAAAAAAAGTATGTTGTAATCCATTATAAGCGAAGCCAAAAGGGGCGCCCCTTTTTACGTATTGAAAATACGTAAAAAGGGGCGCCCC
>ERZ1106932.443-NODE-443-length-10692-cov-6.116762_pt1 | contig 10692 bp, 7 predicted proteins | sample MGYA00403665_ERZ1106932 | MGnify/ENA primary metagenome ERZ1106932 (study PRJEB35170, sample SAMEA104062448) | human gut metagenome | biome: human gut; feature: human-associated habitat; material: faeces | place: Denmark | collected 2012-08-24 ... | reverse complement strand
TCCAGCTCTTCGCCGTTGCTCATGGTGGGCTTGCGGTTGCAGGCCGTAACGGCGAAAAGCGATAGAGCGCATACCGCCGCCAGAATACAACTCAATAATTTTTTCATGCGAAATTCTCCTTTCGTTTTGTTTTCCGTTAACGTCGGTTCTGTTTGCGGCGCAAACAGAATAAGGGGCCCCTTATTCTCGCATCGGTCGAATAATAAACGCCCTTTCCCTCGTTGTCGATTTCATATTAACATACATTTTTAACGATGTCAATATGGGTAAGCTTTCCGATTTCCGACGATTTCACCCCGCAGGTTTTCCAATTTTCGGAAAGCATGAATAATTTACGGTTGACTTTTGCCGATATTTTTATTATACTTTTGGAAAAGGAGTAAATACCGTGAGCGATATAGTCAGTTTCAAGAAAAACATCGTGCTTTACGTGAACAATCCGAAAGATCACGACATGATCTGCAAAGTGAGCCGCGCGCTCGCCTCGCCCGACCGCGTGCGTATTCTCAAAAGCCTGCTCAACCACCCGAAATACCTTTCGGACCTCTCGCAGGAACTGGGCATCCCCGTTTCCAGCGTTTCGCGCCATATCGACGCGCTCGCGGAGGCGCAGCTCGTGTTCGTCAACTATCAGCCCGGTCTGAAAGGCCATACCAAATTCTGCACGCAGCTCGCCGCAGACTACACCGTTTCGCTGTACGCCCCCACGCAGGAAGAAACCGAGGAAAAGGAGTACACCGTGGAAATGCCCGTGGGCATGTTTTCGCATTGCCACATCAAACCGCCCTGCGGCATGGCGGGCAAAACCGACGAGTTCATCGCCCCGTTCGACGATCCCAGCGCCTTCTTTTCCCCCGAACGCATCAAGGCGGAATGCATCTGGTTCGACACGGGCTTTATCAGCTACACCTTTCCCGCCTATCCGCTCTCGCACCACGAGTGCCGCGAGATCACCTTCGGCTTCGAGATCTGCTCGGAAACCTTTTTTTACAACAACAACTGGCCGAGCGACATCACCGTATATATCAACGAAGCGGAGATCGCGACCTTCACTTCGCCGGGCGATTTCGGCGGCAGACGCGGGCGCTATACGCCCGACTACTGGCCCGTTACGAGCACGCAGTTCGGGCTTTGGAAAAAGGTTACGGTCAACGGGAACGGCGTGTTTTTAGACAACGTGTTTCTCCACGGCAAAGTTACCTTCGACGACCTCAAACTGTATGACGGCAGCGGCATAAAATTCAAAATAGGCGTCAAAGAGGACGCGCTGCATAAGGGCGGGCTCAATCTCTTCGGCAAGAATTTCGGCGATTATCCGCAAGCCATCGTGATGACGGTGAAATAACGGAAAGGCAGGCCCCGCGGGCCTGCCTTTTTTTACGTTCCGATATATTTTTCCATACGGCGGAGCGCTTTCCGCTTGGTATCCATCATGCTGTGCGCGTAGCGGTTGAGCGTGATCGCGGCGTTCTTGTGCCCGAGCAGTTCGCTCAGCGTTTTCACGTCCACCCCGCATTCCATTACCCGCGTGGCGAACGTATGCCTGAGCGCGTGAAAATGCAGCACGCGTATGTTGTTTTTCCGCAGCAGGTTTTCAAAACGGTGCTGATAGGCCCGCACCGAAACGCGCCCCTTTCTGCCGCAGAACACGTATTCGCCCCCGGCATGTTTTTTCATCTCTTTCAAGGCCTCCGCCGCTTTCGGGGACAAAGGGATCGCGCGGCGGGAGGAGGGCGATTTCGGTCGGTCGATATAGTCCGTGTATCCCCCGTCCTCGGCGCGCAGCCGCACCACCGTCTTTTCCACGCGGAGCAGGTTGCTGCGGAAATCCACGTCCCGCCAGGTGAGCGACAGCAGTTCCCCTATCCTGATGCCCGTATGCAGGCAGAGCACGATCCCCGTGTAGATACCGCCTTTTTCCATGCAGATGCGTTCTATCTTCCGCTGTTCCGCGCGGGAAAACACCGCGGTTTCGCGGTTTTCCTCTTTCACGCGCACCGCGCGGCTGCACGGATTTACGCTTATATGCCCGAAACGGACGGCGCAATCGAGCGCGTTTTTCAGTACGCCGAACAGCAGATTGACGCTCCGCCCCGAAAGTCCCGCGCCCGTACGGAGATTTCCCCGACTGCGCTTTTCCGCCAGAAAGATCTGTATCTTTTCCGCCGTGAGTTCGTTCAGCCCGTATTCGCCGAACGCGGGCACGAGGTGCAGGGCCGCGATGTCGCGGTATTGCACGTACGTATGATACTTTACCGTATTTTTTTTGCAGTTCGCGAGCCAGAAATCCATCCATTCTTTTGTTTTCATCTTTTGTTCTCCCTGTGGGTTTTTACATATTCTACCACCGATCGCCCCGCGCCTTCCACTTTGAGAACTTCTTACCCGCAAGAAAAAAGCCCGCGGATTTTCCCGCGGGCCTTTCAGCCGTCAGAACATGGACACCTGTTGATACTGCGCCCTCTCGAACGCTTTTTCACGCTTTACGCCGTCGGGCAGTTCCTCCGTAAAGGGCGACGGTCTGCCCCCCGCGGTCAGCACGAGTTCTTTTTTCGCGCGCGTCATGCCCACGTAAAAGAGCCGCCGCTCCTCTTCCTCGTCCGTTTCCCCGCCGACCGTCAGCGGCAGGGCGTTTTCGTTCAGTCCGCACACGAACACCGCGGAAAATTCCAGTCCCTTGGCGCCGTGCATGGTGGATATTTTCACGGCGCCCGCCGCGTTTCCTTCCGAAATTCGCACGTCGCCGTCCTTGCCCTCCAACAAAGCGGCGAGAAATTCCGGCATATCGGCAAAATGCGCCGCTTCTATGAGTTTATCGAACTCGGCCGCGCCGATTTTCATGTACTCCTTCCACGCCGCGAGTATCTTCCGCGGCCGCCCCTTCATCATCGGAAGGAATTTTTCTTTCGCCCGCTCGAAGTTGTCCCGCCCGCAGAGGTATTCCGCCGCGCGCGTTTCCGCCCCTTCGTTCCCGCTTAGCAGCGCGCTGAAAAACGCGAGCGCGCCGCTCACCGACGCGTGTTCCAGAAAATCGGTCTTTCCCGTTACCGAACACGGGATATCGTCGTGCCTGAGACACCGCTCTATCGCCTCCGCCTGCCTGTGCGTGCGCACCACGACGGCGATATCGTCGAACGTGAACAGTTTTTCCTCTCGCCCCTTGCCGAGCATATCCAGCCCGCCGGCCATGCGCGCGATTTCCTTTGCCACGAAGATCCCCTCGGACAGTTCGGAGGCGCAGCGCACCAGCCGCACGGCCGCGCCCGACGGACCGACCGCCTCGAGCTCGCGTTCGCCGCCGTTGTGCGCGATGACCGCTTTCGCCGCCCCGACAATTTCGGGCGTGGAACGGTAATTTTCCTTGAGCCGCACGGTAAGCGTTTCGGGAAAATCGGCCGTCAGCCGTCCGAAACAGTCTGCCGCCGCGCCGCGGAAAGAGTAGATCGCCTGGTCGGGATCGCCGATGGCGAACAGCGTTCCCCCGCGCCCCGTCCACATGCGCACGAGTTCGTACTGCGCCGGGTTGACGTCCTGAAATTCGTCCACCAGCAGGTTGGTAAAACGCTTATCGCCCACGCCCCGCGCCAGCGCTTCCGCGATCAGATCGTCGAAATCGAGCAATCCCGCCGACCGCAGTTTTTCCGTATAAGCCTCGACCGCCCGCGCGCAGTCGGCCTTTCTGCCGTTTTTATGCGCGGATACCGCGTTCAGAAATTTGCGCGGCGCCATGTTCACGCCGTATTCTCTGACCGTTTCTTCCGCCGTCCGCAGACAGAAAGCGCGGTCGGCGAGGGCGAATTCGTCTTTCAAAAATCCGTAACAGATCGAATGGAACGTGCCCGCCGTTATTTTCTCCGCCGCCCGTTTCAGCTTTGCGGAAAGCCGCTCTTTCAGCTCGGCCGCCGCGCTGACGGTAAACGTTACCGCGGTGATCTCTTCGGGTTTTGCTCCCCTTTCTATCAGTTTGCAGATGCGTTCGACCAGCGTGAAAGTCTTGCCGGTGCCGGGACCTGCGACCACGGCGGTTATGCGCGCGCCGCTCTCCGCCGCCGCGCGCTGTCTTTCGTTCAACCCGCGCGGGACCTCCGTCCGCGCCTCTTTTTCTTCCTCCGCAGGCGCGGCGGCCGGTTCTCGCGCGGCCGTCGCGGCGACAGGCAGTTCATTCAAAAAATTCAGCTGTCCGCCGAACGCCTTCAATTCGTCGTCGGTAAAGAGCGATATGGTGCCGTATTCGCCGTCATACCCCGCGTTTTTGATGACGCGCCCTTCGCGCAGGCGCCGTATGCCCTCCGCGATTTGCACGCCGCCGGCGCGGGCGATTTCCTCCGTCGGCGCAAGGCGCAGTATATCGCTTTCCGTACCCAGCGAGGAAAGCAGCTTTTTATAGACCTGCTCCGCTTTCGTTCCGTTTTCTCCTATGCCGAGCGAGGCGGAAATGACCTCCGGCAGGGGTATGAGATGCTCGAAAGGCTTTGCGTTCGCGGGAACGTAATCTTCGCCGCGTTCCGCGAGCTGTTCCAGGCGGTTCAGCACGCCCACCGTAATCTTTTTGCCGCAGATCGGACATCTGCCGCCGTAAGCGAGCGTTTCGGCGGGCGTCAGCCGCAGACCGCAGTTTCTGTGTCCGTCGAGATGGTATTTTCCCTCTTCGGGAAAAAACTCTATCGTGCCGTGAAAGCCCTCCCCCGTGTCGAGCGCGCGTTTGAGCGCGGGATAGGAAAGGTCGGTATCCAGAAGGTTGCTCTCCCTGCCGAGCTTGTTCGGCGAGTGCGCGTCGGAGTTGGATACCATCACGTAACCGTCGAGCTGTTTTACCCGCCTGTTCATCAGCGGATCGGAGGAAAGCCCCGTTTCCAGCGCGCGGATATGCCCCGCAAGGTCGCCGAAACATTCCTCTACGGAGTCGAAGCCCGAAAAGGCTCCGAACATGGAAAAATGCGGCGTCCAGATGTGGGCGGGAATGAACACCGCCTCAGGACAGACGTCGAGGGTGATCGCGAGCAAATCCTTTGAAGAAAGACCTAAGATCGGCCGCCCGTCCGAACGGATGTTGCCGACGGCTTCCAGTTTCAGAGAAAGGCGTTCGGCCGCGTCCAGCGACGGGAGCAGAATGACGTTGTGTACTTTGCGCACCCTGCCGTCCTGCTTGTAAATACAGCTTATCTCCCCCGAAACGACGAACCGCGGCGAAACGGGAAACCCGCAGAAATCCTGCAGGCGGCAGCTTTCCTTTATACGGTAAAGTCCCTCCTCCGCAGGTTCGAGCGCGTTTTCCAGCTCCTCCCGCCAGGCGGGATGGGTGAAATCGCCCGTACCGACGAGGCCTATGCCCTTGCGCCTCGCCCAAAGATCCAGGTTGGGGACGTCCCCGTTCTTGCTCGTTGCTCTCGAATATTTCGAATGAATATGCAGATCTGCTATGTACATATGTACATTATAACGCCGATTTGCGGATTTGTAAATATTTTCGGTAAATTTTGGAAAAGATCAGCGGCGTTTTTTCGTTAAAATCCGTTCAAGCGCGCCGCCGATCGCCTGCGCCATACGGTAAAACCCGAGATCGTTGGGGTGCGTGCCGTCCACCGTGCAGTTTACCCTGTCCTCTTTTGCGAACAGTTCCCGCCCGTCCAGAAAATATACGTTCTCGTCGCCCGCCGCAGACGCCTTTTCATAGGTGCCGCGCACGATCGCGAGGCGGGCCGCCGATTCTCCGTCGCGTTCGAAATCAGGGCGGCTCACCAACAAAAGGGGCGTTTCCGGCCGCCCGGCGCGGTAACGTTCGTACATTCGGAAATGTAGCGACGTAACGTATCTGTCCGCCCGTTTCCTCCAAAAGTACGAAACCGCTGCTGCCCGAAAGCGGCATATGCGGCATGCGGTCGAGAGATTTCCATTCGGCCCTGACGGCGATCTTCGCCGAATCGGTGGAAAAACGAATACGGCCGCCCGCCGTATGACGGTTGAGAGCGGCAACGCCCGCGCTCACGCCGTCCGCGATACGCTGCGGCATGCGGAAATACCCGCCCTCGCCGTAAAAAAGCCCGTGCAAAGAAAAGGGGTCGCCGATCGGCTTCAGGTAGATTAGCCCGTCCGCGCCCTCGGCCTGCTGTTTGAAATTTTTGTCTAATTCTTCTATCTTCAAAATATTTACCGCCTTTGGTTGATTTATTTTCATTATAACAGATACCGCCGCGATTTCAACCGTTTTCCGCAAAAAACGCGCCCCGAAAATTTTTCGGGGCGTACGTTATTTTCCGCCGAGCGCAACCGCGCAGTCGTAAATGATCTCGCCTATATAGGAGGCAAATCCGTGGCACAGGCTCGCGGAGGGCGAGGAATGTTCCCAAAGCGTGCCCGTTTCTTTTGCCATCTTATAAAAATATTCGACGCTTTCCTTCAGCACCTGCGCGTAACGTCCTTCCCGCCTGAGAAAATCGAGCCGCAGGTATCGGCCGATAAACATATTCGATCTGTATACCCGCGGGCAGTAAGTATCTTTCCGCGCGGGACCGAACTTATCGAAAAGTTTTTCGTACAACGCGGGATAACGATCCCGATCTGCCGTTCCGAAGTAGAACGCGTAATATTGGCAGGTTTCGCTCGTATGGCCTTTCCGCACGAGAACGCCGTTTTCGCGCACGCAGTTATCTTCAAAAAACTCTCCGTTGAAGGAAAATTCGCGTATTCTGCCGCGGAGATTTCCGGCCTTTTGCGCCATATCGCCGCCGTACAGCCTCCCCGCGCTTTCGAGTGCCGCCGCATAAAGCATATTCGAGGGAAAATTTACTCCTTCCGTAAATTTTTTATCGTTCGCCCTGCTCCACTCCACAAAAACCCAGCCCGACGCGTTTTCGAGCAAACCGAACTCGTTTTCCTTGGCGGCAAAATATTCCAAAAGTCCGTTCACTTTGGATGCGGAGAGTTTTGCGAGCGTTACGTCTCCCGTGCGGCGGCAGTAATCTTCCAATTCCAGAATATAAAACAGCGCCCAGTTTTCTATAAAGTTATCGCAGCCAGAGGACGGATAACACATATCGATCATGTTTTCGGGAATATGCGGGTTCTGTGCCGCGAGCGCGTAATTTTCCAGAAAGTTCCGTTCCGCTTCGTTTTTACCCGTAAAAAACTTTTCCGCGCGGCCCGTAAAATATCCGTCGCACAGCCAGCCTGCGCGCTCGCGCGAGGGACAGTCGGTCAGAAGATCCAGCGCGTTCTGACGGAACGTAGAGAGCGCCGCGGAGATAATTCTGCCGAGTTTCCGGTCGCCTGCAAAGGAAATATCTTTACCGCAGGCTCTTTCGTATGCGACAATGCCCGCGCCGTGTACTTCTATTTTTCCCGCACGGACGAGAATTTTAAGATACTGCGCCGCATACGGTTCAAAGCTCATAAATTTCTGTCTTCCCGCGCGGACTTTCAATCGCACGTAGTTCTGAGAAGAATTTCGGTAAAAACATATTTCTGCGGGCGAGCCGCCGTCCTTTTTCTCCCGCAGGTCGAGTTCGTCGAAAAACAGGATTATTTCACTGTCGCACTCCGCGGTGAAATCCGCAAATAGAAATCCCGTGCGCGTACCGTCTGTTCTGAAAAGCGAATAGCCTCCCTCGCAGACGGTATTTGTCGGTCTTTCCCTTTCATATCCGAGCGAGCAGAGAAAATCGTTTACGTTGAAAGCGATGTCGCAAAGCGGATAAATTCCGATGCGTCCGTTCGTCATATAGCGGCTGCGACACACGGTGTAATCGTCTTTAACGCAATATGTCCCGCTTTCCGTCAGCCGCATGTTTACCGTTTCGTAAGTCGGCGCGTCTACGCCGCGCGGCAGATACCTTTTCTGCGGAAGGGTTTCGCACGGCAGAACGTCAAAAGCGCATTTTCCTCCGTACACCTCGCCGATCGGCGCGGGAAAATCGTAATCTTCGGTAAAAGCGCGCTGAAAACTGAAACGGATCGTTTTCTGCGTGCGCGGAACGAACAAGCTGCAGCGGGTATTTTTCCCCGAAGAAAATATCACCCGCCCCGCCGACGTAAGCTCGTACTGCACGAATCCTTCCGCCCTTACCGTACAGAGGGTATCGCAATTATAAACGTTCGCTTCCAAAAAGAGCGTATTTTCTTCTTTCAGCCCGTTCAAACTGTATACGTCCGTTCTGTAGTAATTCTCCGCCGCGCGGGCGGGGCCGAACCCGAGAAATTCGCCGTTCAGAAACACTCTGTAAAAATTACACGCGGCGATCTTCAGCTCGGCATTTTCGCAAAAGGGAAACTTTTCAATAAAACACACCGTTTTGTTCATATCTTTTCCGCGGCCGGCCGCCCATACGGGTGCCGCGGCGGTAAATTCATAACTTTCCATAAAATATCGCGCCGCCGTTCTGCTGCCCTGCGGCAGGGCTTTCATAAATCATAACGGCAGCCCGCACGCGGGCTGCCGAACATTCTATTTCCGCTCTGCGGGCACGGCTTTCGCGTAGCGTATATTGTTGATGTATACAACGCCCGCGCCCGAAAGCGCGACGGAAGCCTCCGCCCATGTCCATTCTTCCACGCCCGGAGCGGCCGCGGTGCCGTCTATGCGGAACGCCACGGTGTACCAGCCGCCTTTCTCGATAGTATCCGTTTTTTCGCCGTCTTTCATAAGCAAAGCGACGTCGCCGGTCAGTTTTTCACCGAGCTTGATCTCAAGTTCTTTCGTCGCGGCTGCGCCTTTTTCTGGATAACGGACCACTATGTTTACGTCAGACTCGATATAAACGTCGAACATCGCATATTCCCAGCCGAGTTCGTAAAGTTTGTTGTTGTATTCCACGTGCGACATATCGCCGCTGAGCCCGTGCGCCGCAGGCGAAGTGTGATAAAACTGCAGGCGGCGCTGATACGGCCAGAGATCGGATCCCTCTTTTCCCGTAAATTTATAAGCGCCTTTCACGCCGCCGACCTCCTGATCGTATGCAGCGTACTCCGCCCCCGTCGCGTCGTTTTCCACGGTCAGTTCGTCGTTGCCGAAACTCGCCATGACTTCAAGCGTAAATTCGGTGAGTTCGGGTTTTTCGGGATCTTCTTCCTCGCCGGGAATAGGAATATCGGGATTATCCGGTTTGACATAGCCTTCGGGGAGCGTTCCCGACAGAAAATCTTCGTTTGTGTAATACCTGAAATTCGTGTAATACATCGAACCCTTGCCGCCGGTAAAGGTGAACGCCGCACTCGCCCAAGCGCCGTTATTTTCGCCCGCCGCCGCATCAATACGGAGCGCGACGGTCATCCATTCTCCCACGAGCAGTTTGCCGACGTTATTGCCCTCGCTGTCGATTACGATTATTCTTGCGTCCGTGATGGCGGTATCGGTCTTTACGGTTACCATCTGCGGATCGCCCGATTCAATGGGAATGAAGAACATAACGCTCGCGGCTTCGGGGATGAGTGCGTTGAAAGTAACGTACTTCCACCCCTTTTCGTATATCTTTTTATTATTCTCTAACCAGTCGTCGTTTGTTCCTCCCCATGCGAACGGCGTAGTGCTGATAAAATAAGCCCTTCCGTTCCATGCGTCTCCCGTCGGGTTATAATAGAGATTTACGCCGTCTATCCCCGCGATCTCGCCATCTATTTCGGATATGACCGCACTCGGCGCGGTTTCCGCAAGCCGAAATTCCGTTATTTCCATCTGCGTAAAAGGATCCAGTTCGTCAGGCAGTCCTACGGCGTTGAGAGATACATTGCCCACTTTGAACGCGTCGCACGTATAGTAGCGCACATTGGTAACGTAAGCGGTAGTCGCGGCGTTGAAACTCACAGCCGTCCGCGTTTCCCCGACCTCTGCAATGCCCGCAAGCGATATCGCCAGCATAAACCATTTTTCCTTTTCCGCCGTATTCGTCCATACGCCGTCCGCGTCCACGATAATCACGTCGTCGCCTTCGTATTTTATCCCCGGCGTGAGCACCGCTTTTTTATACTTACTCGCCTCCGCCGCGTCCGGCACGTAAACGACGAGCGGCATATCGTCCGTCAAATACATGTTGACGACGGCGTAGGTATATTTTGCAGCCTTGACTGCAACGCCCATTGCCGCCCAGTCGCCGCCGTAAGAATCGGCATGCAACGTTTTGAACTGCAGCTTGTTATCGGAATCGGAAGCGGCGTTCGCGGTAACGCGGTAAACATCTTTCATATCGCCGACTTTGCGCGGATAGGCTTCGTACACCGAGGAATCCCCTTCTTCCACGAAGAGTTCGTCGTTCTGTTTCTGCACATACGCGGTCAGCGTATCCTCTGCCTGCGCTTCCTCTCCGAGCACCATCTGTTCATCGGTATAATATCTTATATTGTTGATGAATGCGAAGGCGGAAACCGCATTGTCCAGTCCGATATACAGTTCGCACGGAACGCCCGAGTCCGCTACGAGTTCAAAGTTGATGGCAATCGTAATCCAGCGGTTGGCGACAAGCTTATCGGTGAGCTTGCCGTTTTCAAGAATATAGACGTATTTTACCTGCGCCGCGGCGGTGTTCTGCGGAGAACCGTTCAACTTATTACATCTTCTGCATATTGAAGAGAACCTTCTCTTATTTCAACTGCATAAGATTCCGCTTTATTTATTATTTGTGAAGCTCTCTCTTTTGCTCTTTCTTTCTTTGTTCTTCCATGTGAATGAATTGATTATGCATAGGACAGATCTCTTTCTTTGAA
>ERZ1106932.441-NODE-441-length-10704-cov-6.932388_pt1 | contig 10704 bp, 10 predicted proteins | sample MGYA00403665_ERZ1106932 | MGnify/ENA primary metagenome ERZ1106932 (study PRJEB35170, sample SAMEA104062448) | human gut metagenome | biome: human gut; feature: human-associated habitat; material: faeces | place: Denmark | collected 2012-08-24 ... | reverse complement strand
TCATCGTGCCGTCGGGTTCTTTATCGAACATGACGCCGAGTTCGTTGAGCCACTTGATGGCTCCGGGCGCGTCGTTGACCAGCTTGTATAACAGTTCGGGTTTATTTGCGAAATGCCCTCCGCCCAGCGCGTCGAGATAGTGAATGGCGGGGCTGTCGTTTGGTTTATCCGCCGCCTGTATGCCGCCCTCCGCCATCGCGGTGTTCGCGTCGCCTATGCGCAGCTTGGTAACGATCATCGTCTTTGCGCCGCATTTATCCGCCTCTATCGCCGCGGACGCGCCGGCGCCGCCCCCGCCGATGATGAGGACGTCCACGTCGTAGTCTATTTTATTCAAATCTACGTCTATATCGAGAACCCTCGCGTGCCCCTGCAATAGGTGCGCGAGTTCATGCAGAACTTTCTGCCCCTTGTTCGGCCCGACTTTCAGTTCTTCATATGCGGATTCAATATAATCGGGATGAAACGCGGCGAGCACTTCTTCCTTTTCCTCGGCGGTCATGCGTTTCAAATCCTGCTGAAAGCGCGCCGCACGCGTTTCTTCTACTTTTTTGAGCGAGTCGAGCTGCTCCTTTGTGTATTCGTACATAGCGCCCTCCTTATTTTTCAATCTCTCTGTTGTTGTAAAGCTCTTTTAGTTCGGACAAAGGCTTTTGCATGAGCGCCTCGATCAGAGCTTTATAATCGCCGTTTTCTATCTCCGCCACGCGCTTCAGAAGATGCTGACTTTCGGGCGCGATGTACTTGCCCGTAAGCCGCCGCGCAAGCACGCCGACCTGCGGGTGGGAAATCCCTGCGGGACAACGCGCGGAACATACGCCGCACATCACGCAGTCGAAACTCTCTTCCGCGCACTTTTCGTATTCGCCGCGCTGCGCATAGGCGATATACTGCATGACATTCAGTTCCTGCGTGCAGCTTTTCGTACAGGCGTTGCACCCGATGCAGGAGTAGATTTCGGGGTAGAGCTGCATCATGATCTGTTCGGTCGGTTTAATCTTTTCGATATCGTAAACCTGTTTCACGAGCGGGAAAAACGGCAGCGTCGCCACGTACATCCCCTCTTCCACCTTGGTCTGGCAGGCCAGGCAGGTTTTTAATTCCTGCTGTCCGTGTATCCTGTAAATGGTGGCGCAGGCGCCGCAGAATCCGTTGCGGCAGCCGCAGCCGCGGACGAGCTGATACCCCGCGTATTCCATCGCCTTCATGATGGTAAGGCTTTCGGGCACCTGATATCTCTTTCCGAATAAATAAACGTTTACCGTTTTATCCATGGTTCTCTCCTTGTATTCTCAATATTCGTCGGGCAGTTCGTCTATTTCGTCCATGCGGAAAACAGGGCCGTCCTTACAGACGTATTTACTGCCTACGTTACAGCGGCCGCACTTGCCGACGCCGCATTTCATTCTGAGTTCGAGCGTGGTGTATACTTTTTTCTTATCGAAACCGAGTTCCAAAAGCCCCTGCAAGGTAAATTTTATCATGATGGGCGGGCCGCAAAGAACCGCAGTCATGTTGGGATCGAGGCCGATCTCTTTGACATACGACGGAACGAAACCGACGTGCCCCGCCCAGCCTTCCTGCGGACGGTCGATGGTGAGGTAAACTTCAAAATTTTCCTCGCTCATCCACTCTGACTTAATCTCTTCTATATCGACGAGATCGTCCGCGCTGCGCGCGCCGTAAACGACCACGACTTTACCGTAGTTTTTGCGGAAATGGCGCACGTAGTTTATCACGCTTCTGAGCGGCGCGAGGCCGATGCCTCCGGCGATAAACAGCAGATCTTTGCCTTTAAAATCTTCTTCGACGGGAAAATTCCTGCCGTAAGGTCCGCGCACGGTGATTTGCTGGCCCGCTTCGATGGAGTGAATCACTTCGGTCACGCACCCGCATTTTTTAATGGAAAACTCCATGAATTCCTCGTTTGTCGGCGAGGAGGTGATCGAAAACATGCTTTCGCCCACGCCCGGAATGGAAACCATGGCACACTGTCCCGGCATATGTTCGAAAAGCTTTTTACCGTCCGTTCCGACGACGCGGAAAGTCTTGACGTCGGGAGTATCCCGCCTTACGTCGGTAACGACACCCACTTTCGGGATCAGAACTTCGTTAGTCATTTTTCTTACCTCCGAGCGTTTTTACCACCTTGACGATATTGAGGCGCTGCGGGCATTTGTTCACGCACCGTCCGCACCCGACGCAGGAAAACACGCCTTCGTTGTTTTCCGGATAATATACGAGCTTATGCATAAATCTCTGGCGGTATCTCTGCATCTGCGTAGTACGGTTGTTGCCGTGCGACATCTGCGTAAAGTCGGAATACATGCAGGAATCCCAGCAGCGGTAACGAATGATCTCATTATTGTTCGCCTTGAATTCGCGGATGTCGAAACACTGGCAGGTAGGACATACGAACGTACACGAGCCGCAGGCAAGGCAGGCTTCGGAAAGTTTCTGCCATTCGGGGCGGTTGAAAATATCCATCGTTTCCGTATTTTTGAAGTACGAAAGATCGAGGTTTGAAAACGGCAGCTTTTCTATGATTTCGCGCGTGTTTTTGCGCTGTCTTTCCACTTCTTCCGCACCGCCTTCGCCGAAAAGTGCGTTTACGGCGGCGGTCAGTTTTTCGCCCTTTTCGGTATTCGCCTGCCAGTAAATATTTTCGCCGTCGATCCACATCGTAACGTCTCCCGCCGGATTTGCCGCGTCTATTCCGAAAGCCTTGCAGAAACAGCTTTCCTCGGGACGGGCGCATGCCAGCGTAACGACGGTGCAGGCCTCTCTTTTGGCCTGATAATAAGTATCGACGGGTTCGGCGAGGAACACTCTGTCGAGAACTTCAAACGCCTTGAAATCGCATGCTTTCACGCCGAGCAGCACGAAAGGAGCAGTTTCCTTTCTGATATCTTCCACAGAGATATTCTTCCCCTCTGTCTTGAATTTCACGATGGTTTCCGACTGCGGGAAAAAGAGATCTTTAGGCGATTTTACAGTCTTCAGCACGCCGAGCGCGGGCTTTTCGCCCTGTTTATAAAGCCCGTAGTTAGCCTCTCCCGCCTTTTCGAGCGGCATGTAGAGCGGCGAATATTCGGAAATTTTATCGAGCAGCGCGTTCAAATTTTTCAGTTGGGTTTTAAGCATGGCGCACCTCCCCGTTGACGGCTTCGGCAGGTTCCGCGTCTTTTTCGGTATATTCGATAAGCGGATTTTTGCCCTCGTCTTCCGCTCCTGCCTGAAATTCCCCGTACAGCGCGTTGATATCCTTAATGAATTTTCTGTTCAGCAGGTGAAGAGGTATGTTCTGCGGGCACACTCTCGAGCACTCCCCGCAATCCGTACATCTGCCCGCCACGTGATACGCGCGGATGATGTGGAACATTTGCTCTTCGAAAGAATCGGCGGGCGCTTTCGTCGCCATACCCGAAGCGTTGTTGTCGAACACGCATTTCACGCAGGTGCATGCGGGACACACGTTCCTGCAAGCGTTGCAGCGTATGCACTTGGAAAGTTCGCCCTTCCAGAATGCAAAGCGTTCCTCTTCGGTCATTTTTTCCAGTTTCTCCACGCCGGAAAATCTGTCGTTCGCCGTTTCCTTCATTTCGTTTACGACGATTGTTTCATCCGCGGCCGCAAATTTTTTGCTCTTGCAGGTAAGGCATTTTTCGAGAAGAATTTCCTCTTTTTTGAAAGTATCCTTTCCGTAAACCGAGGAAACGACGACTTCCTCCGCCGTTTCCTCCGTTTCGGTTACGGCGGAAACACCCTTTTCCTTGATCTTTTCGATATTGAGTTTGCCCTGGCACTCGATGCCGATCACTTTCACCATGCTTTTGTTCACGCGGTGTTCTTTGACGAGCTCGTTGAAACTGTAAGTATCGCAGGGCTTGAAGAATACGGCGATCCTGCCGCCTTTTTTACATTCCTGCACGAGATATTTGGAAAGGTTCGCGCCGCAAAAACCATTGTAGACGAAATCTTTCAGTTCCTCCGCCGAGGTAAACACCGCGGGACTGGGATCGAAATAGAACTCGCCCTTTTTCCAGCCGATTACTTTATCGGCTTCGCCCGAAGCGAGCAGTTCGCCCGCCCGTTTCACGATGAGTTCTTCTACCTTATTCATCGCTTTCCTCCTTAACTCTCAAATCCTGCAAACGTTTATTTTCGCCGAGTTCGGCAACCTTTTTCGCAAAATCGTTCATGACGGCGGAAAATTTCGCGCCTTCGGCGGCGGAAACCCATTCCACGCGCGTCCTTTCCTTTTCGATACCCATATAATTGAGCAAACTGAAAAGCAGGGACATTCTCCTTCTCGTGTAATAGTTGCCCGTAACGTAATGGCAATCGCCCGGATGGCAGCCGCACAAAATCACGCCGTCGGCCCCGCGCTGAAACGCTTTCAGCACAAACATGGGATTGACGCGGCAGGAGCAGGGCACGCGGATGATCTTTACATTCGCCGGATAACTCAACCTGCTCGAACCGGCAAGATCCGCGCCCGCGTAGGAACACCAGTTGCAGCAAAAGGCCACAATGTTCGGAACAAATTCCTTCTTCTGCGTCGTTACTTCCTGCATATCTCTTCAACCTCCGACATGATTTGTTTGGAAGCGAATCCCTTGAGGTCCATCGCTCCCGACGGACAGGTTACCGTACACGCGCCGCACCCTTGGCAAACCGCGGGGTTGACGTATGCCACGCGCCTCAATTCCGTCTTGCCGCCGCCGAGGCGGAATTCTTTATCCACATAGGTGATCGCGCCGTACGCGCACACGTTTGCGCACTGGCTGCACCCGTTGCACATATTTTCGTCCGACTGCGCCACGCAGGGGTTGGTCTTTAAGGAATCTTTCACCAAAAGCCCGATAACTTTCGCCGCGCAAGCGCTCGCCTGCGATACCGTTTCGGGGATATCTTTCGGCCCCTGGCATACGCCCGCGAGGTAAACGCCCGCCGTAGGACTTTCCACGGGTTTCAGCTTGGGGTGCGCTTCGGTGAGGAAATTGTTGGTATCGATGCTCGCCGTAAGCAGGGTCGCAATCTTTCTGACAGACGGTTCGGGTTCGATGGCGGTCGCCAAAACGACGAGGTCGCTCTCTATCGTAACCTGTTCGTTCTCGATGAGGTTGCTGCCCTGCACCATCAGCTTGCCGTTCTGATTATACACCTTTCCGACCATGCCCTTAATGTAATCCACGCCGTACTGCTCGCAGGCGCGGCGGTAAAACTCGTCGTAATTCTTGCCGGGGCAGCGCACGTCGATATAAAAAACGTGCACTTCGGTATCGGGATATTTTTCACGGATAAGCATTGCGTGTTTCGCCGTATACATACAGCAGATCTTGGAGCAATACGGCTTGCCGCAGTCGGTGAGATCGCGCGAACCCACGCATTGTACGAAAGTGATTACTTTCGGGTGCGTGTTGTCCGAGGGACGAAGCAGAACGCCGTTCGTCGGCCCCGCCGCGTTCATCAGCCGTTCGAGTTCGAGCGAGGTGATGACGTCTTTATTGTCGCTGTATCCGTATTCGTTGAATTTATCGATATTGATCGGGCGGAATCCCGTCGCCACGACGATGGCGCCGTATTCGCGTTCGATGAATTTATCCTGCATGGTGTAATCGATCGCGCCCGCGCCGCATTTTTTCTGACAAAGGCCGCACTTGCCCGTTTTGAGTTTGATACACTGCTCGGGATCGATTACGGCCACGTTCGGTATGGCCTGCGCGAACGGGATATAAATAGCCGGACGCGTGTTCAGATTCATATTGAATTCGTTGAGCCCCTTTTTCGACGGACAGCTTTCCATACATATCTTGCAGCCCGTGCATTTCGTTTCGTCCACGAAACGGGCCTTTCTCTTGATAGTTACTTTGAAGTTGCCGACGAAGCCCTTGACGTCCTCCACTTCGGAATATGTGAGGATATCGATTTTATCGCTCTGCGCGCAGTCGACCATTTTCGGCGTGAGAATGCAGGCCGAACAGTCGAGCGTAGGGAACGTCTTGTCGAGCTGCGCCATGCGCCCGCCGATGGTCGCGTTTTTTTCCACGATATCTACTTCGAACCCCGCGTCCGCGATGTCGAGCGCCGCCTGAATGCCCGCGATACCGCCGCCGATGACGAGCGCCCGCTTCGTCACGGGGCTGCTGCCCGCCGTAAGCGGCGCGTTCAGATTGACTTTCGCAATCGCCGTGCGAACGAGCACGATGGCCTTTTCCGTCGCCTCTTCCCTGTCCTTATGTATCCAGGAACAATGCTCCCTGATATTCGCGATCTCCACCATGTAGGGATTCAGCCCCGCCGCTTCCGCAGCCTTGCGGAAGGTCGCCTCGTGCATGCGGGGCGAACAAGAACCGACGACCACTCCCGTGAGGTTGTGTTCCTTGATGGCGTTTCTCAAAAGCTGCTGGCCGTTCTCCGAACACATGTACTGATAGTTTGCCGAAAAAACCACGCCCGGCTCGCTCTTGATCGCCTCTGCAACGCGTTCCACGTCCACAGTCGCCGCGATATTGCTGCCGCACCAACAAATAAATACTCCGATTCTCTGCATTTTACCGTATTCCTTTATTTATTATACTTTCTGTATGCCGATACCAAAAGCTGCTGCGGAATGAATTCATCCACAATGGGCGGAATGTCCTCCGCTTTCATGCCGTTGCCGCCGATCGCGCGTTTTACCGTGTCTCGCACGGCCTCCACCACGCCCGCAGGCGCAACTCCGCGCGGACAGCGTTCCACGCACGCCATGCAGGAAAGACAGTTCCAGATCGCCTTGGAGGCGAGCAGTTTTTCCGTCATTCCCTTTTCGAGATACATCACGAACTGATGCGGCTTTATATCCATATCCTTATACGCGGGACATCTGCCCGAGCACTTGCCGCATTTCATGCATTTTCTCGGGTCGGTGCCGCTCAACCGCGCGATATTTTCTTTCTGTTGTTCTTTAGTCATTTTTTACCCCCAGCGCTTCGGCTAAAAGTTCGGTAAAGTAGACGACGGGGAGCGCCCCGTTGGAATTTTTTTGCAGATTGTACAGACACAGCGGACATGCCGTAACGAGCATTTCCGCGCCCTTTTCCTGCGCGCTGTCCATGATCATATTACAACGGCGTTCCGTAAGTTCCTTGTTTTTCAAAGAAACGTAGGCCCCGCAACATTCGTTTCGGAAAGGATAAGTTACGGGCGTACCGCCGATCGCGCGGATAAAATCCTCTATGATCGTGGGATTTTCGGGATTGTCGAACGCCATCACGTTATTCGGGCGAAGCAGCAGGCAGCCGTAATACGCGCCGATCTTTCTGCCGAGCGGCTTGACGACTTTCTTTTTGATTTCATCGAATCCAACGATATTTTTGAGCATTTCGAGATAGTGCACGACCTCGGTTTCTCCCGCGTAAGGCGTTTCGAGTTTCATATAATTGTTCGCGCGCACACGGATGTCCGCATCGTTTTTCATATCGTCGTTCGTACGCTTTATCACGTTATGGCAGGCCGAACAAAGCGTGAGGAGCCTGCCCCCGTGCGATCTCGCGTAATCGAGCGCGCGCACGGCGGACAGCTTCGTCGCTATTTCGTCTCGAGCCATCGGATAGACGGCGCCGCAGCATTGCCAGTTTTCGATTTCTTCCATTTCCACGCCGAGCGCGGCGGCGGAAGCTCTCGCCCAGATATCGAGATCTTTCGCTTTCGTCTTCAGCGTACAGCCGGGATAATAACAGATCTTCATTTCCTTTCCTTCCGTATGCCCTCAGTTCTTTTTATGGGGATAAGCCATATCTTCGGGTTTAAATACTTCGTCAAATCTCTCCGCCGTCAAAAATCCGAGCGATACGCACGCTTCTTTCAGGCTAATGTTTTCTTTATACGCGAGCTTTGCCGTTTTCGCCGCGTTTTCATATCCTATATACGGATTAAGAGCGGTTACGAGCATGAGCGAATTGTGCAGATTGTGAGCCATCTTCTTTCTGTTCGCCTTGATCCCCCTCACGCAGTTCTTTTCAAAGCTCGTGATCCCGTCCGCAAGCAATCTGACCGACTGCAGAAAATTATATATCATAACGGGCATGAAAACGTTGAGTTCGAAATTGCCCTGCGACGCGCCCATGCCCACGGCGACGTCGTTTCCTATGACCTGCACGGCCACCATGGTCATCGCCTCGCATTGCGTGGGATTGACCTTGCCGGGCATTATGGAAGAACCGGGTTCGTTTTCGGGAATTTGTATCTCGCCGAGCCCGCAGCGAGGTCCCGACGCCAGCCAGCGGATATCGTTTGCTATCTTCATCATGTTGCAGGCGAGCGCCTTGAGAGCGCCGTGCGCAAATACCATTTCGTCTTTAGAAGAAAGTTCGTGGAACTTATTTTCGGCGTCCGTAAAGTTCAGTCCCGTCAGTTCGTTGATCTGATTCGCCGTTTCTTTACCGAAGCCTTCGGGAGAGTTCAGTCCCGTACCGACGGCCGTACCGCCGATCGCGAGCTGACTGAGCCCCGTCATCGCAAGCGCGATATGCACCTTATTGCGCTCGATCATATTGCGCCAGCCCGAAATTTCCTGCGAAAAAGCGATGGGGACGGCGTCCTGGAGATGAGTTCTGCCGCTTTTGATAACGCCCTCGTTTTCCTTTTCAAGGCGTTTGAACGTTTCGATCAACGTGTCCATCGCGGGCAGCAGATGCTCCGTGATGGCGATGGCCGCCGCGACGTGCATTGCCGTGGGGAAAGTGTCGTTAGAACTTTGGCTCTTATTGATGTCGTCGTTGGGGTGCAGCAGTTTTTTGCCGCACATCTCGTTGCCGCGGTTCGCGATAACTTCGTTGGCGTTCATATTGGATTGCGTCCCGCTGCCCGTCTGCCAGACGACGAGCGGGAAATTATCGTTGAGTTTTCCGTCGATAACCTCATCGCAGGCGGCACAGATGACTTTCATCTTCTCTTCCGAAAGATTGCCCATATTGTAGTTTGCGATGGCGGCGGCCTTTTTCAGAATACCGAACGCGTGAATGATCTCGTGCGGCATCGTCTCCGTACCTATCTTGAAATTTTCGTAGCTTCTCTCGGTCTGCGCTCCCCAATACTTGTCTGCGGGAACTTTCATTTCGCCCATGGTGTCTTTTTCAATGCGATATTCCATTTTTCACCTCTCAAGTTTTTTAACCGCGATATAAGTTACGACTACTCATCTCGCTCCCAAATTATCGATAAACTTTTATCGATTGTTTTTAAATTATATCAATTTTTTCCCCGATTAACAAGCGTTTACACACCGTTTTTTTAAATTTTTTCTTTAAATTTCGATTTTTTTCGACAGGTTGAAAAATGTTATAATTTTTTGAAAATTATTGACAGATTTTCCGATATCATTCCCTGTTTGGCAATATTTTGCCCTCATAATAAGAAAAAAGACATCGCGCCCGTGTTCGCAATAACGAACGCAATGTCTTTTCTTTCAGTAAGAATATTAAAGTGCAAATAAACGCGAATTTTCCGAAACAGAAAGCGAGAATGTTTTTTATATTCCCCTTTTTTCGTCAATGTAAGTAGCCTCGAGATCGGACACATGCAGAAGAAGAGCCAAAGGATATTTGCAATAGGCTTCGCTGATCGAATAATCTCCCCCTTTCGCGCGGAAATCGAAACCGCCCATATGCCAGTTGATAGCCATCGCCTCTTCTCTCGTGAGTTTGATAAAGCTGTGCGCGATATAAACGGACTTTTCCCCGTGTCCGTAAGGCAGAACTTCTTCGCGGGCGTAGCAAGGCTTCCTCACCCACTCACCGTTTTCCTTTACGTTGCGGAAATCTTCTTTATAAAAATCTATTTTGCAAAGGTCATGCAAAAGTCCGCATACCGCAACGGATTCGTGAGGAACGGTTTTTTCCCACTCCTCCCCGTATTCCGCCATGACGTTTTTCAAAAGCCTTTTATATGTATTTACGCTGTGTTCGCAAAGTCCGCCTTCGAACGCGCAATGATACCGCATGCTCGCGGGCGCTTTGAAAAAATCAGACCTGAGCAAATAATTTCTCAGCTCCTGCGCCCCCTCCCGCCGTATCCTGCTATCGAATATCTCCAAAAATTCTTCTTTTTTATCCGCCATACTTATCACCCTTTTTCATTATAAACGATAATCCGCGGAAAGTCAATAAAGATCGTAGTTATGGATTTACAAACATGTCGGCCAATACGGGGGCGAGTTTGCCGAGTTCGCCTTTGTCTTTCAAAAAAGTCATGATCGTATAACGCTCGCGCACCGTCCAGGCATTCTTGATCGTTTCTTCGAGCAATGCTTTGCTCACGCCTATTTCATTGAAACCGACGGGCAGACCGATCTTTTTATACAACTCCTTCAGCCGATCCGTATCCGGCAGTTGCCTTATGTCTCCGCGAACGTCGGCAAGTTCGGGAAAGTTTTCTGCATACCGATACATCGCGGAGGAAACCAGGCAACCGAGCGCCACCTTTACGCCGTGCGGCGCATATTCTTTTCCCGACTTTTCCCCCTGCATTTCCAAGTAATGCGATATATGATGCTCACTGCCCGAAGCAGGACGGGAGTTTCCCGCCCTCTGCATCTCTACGCCCGACAAGACGAGTCCGTCGATCAACGCTCCGACGGCGGTTTCGTCGCGGCAGACAAGTTTTTCAACCAATAGCAGCTGTACTTGGATTCTTCTTAGCATCCTATATTTCATTTGCACA
>ERZ1106932.439-NODE-439-length-10763-cov-9.826672_pt1 | contig 10763 bp, 13 predicted proteins | sample MGYA00403665_ERZ1106932 | MGnify/ENA primary metagenome ERZ1106932 (study PRJEB35170, sample SAMEA104062448) | human gut metagenome | biome: human gut; feature: human-associated habitat; material: faeces | place: Denmark | collected 2012-08-24 ... | reverse complement strand
TGTTAAGCCCCCCCCCCCCCCAGGTGTAAAGCCTGCGGCAAATCCCAATGATACAGCGTGGCAAACGGCTGAATGCCGCATTCCAGCAGCCGATCGGTCAGCCGATCGTAAAAATCCAGCCCGCGTTCGTTGCGCGTTACGCCGTCCGGCATTATGCGCGGCCAGGACAGGGAAAAGCGGTATCCGTTCAAGCCGAGTCCGGCCATCAGCCGCACGTCCTCTTCCATACGGCCGTAATGATCGCACGCCGTATCGCCGTTCGTTCCGTCCTTAATAACGCCCCGGCGGGACGTAAACACGTCCCAGATGGAAGGTCCTTTTCCGTCGGCAGTTTTGCCGCCCTCGATCTGATAGGCGGCGGTCGCCGCACCCCATACAAAATCGTCTCTGAATTTCATCTTATTCCTCCTTTTCTATAGCGGCCGGGGCGCACAACGCCGCGCGCAGCCTGGCGCGCTGCCCGTCCGTCATCTTGGGCGAACGGTCGTAATAGTACAGACCGTTGGTTTCCTGCTCCACGTCGTACAGCTGCGTATAGCACATGCCCGTCAGTTTCGCGCAATTCATATGCAGACGGCTGAGAGCGATCACGTTATCCGCAAGTTCTTCCGACGTGGCCGCCTTCCGATAACCCCAGCCGCCGGGCGCGGCGTCATAACTTATCCCTCCGTATTCGCTGGCCAGTACAGGCTGTCCGCCGTATGCCGCGGCGGCGCAGGCTGCGCGCGGCGGCGTAAGGTTCGCTATATCGATAACGCCGTCCTTTTCCAGGCGGCCGATATAGTCCGCCGTCGTCCGTTCGTCCGTGTAAATATGAAAATCGTATATATCCGTCGCGTCCGTATGATATCCCCCGCTCGCGTCCACGCACGGCCGCGTTTCGTCCAGCATTTTCGTAAACCCGTACAGCGCGCGCACATACCGCATATCGCATACGCGGACGTATCTGTTTTCCTTGAACTCGTCCGTCCAAAATTCATTGCCGCAGCACCAGGTAATAATGCTCGGGTGATTGAAATCGCGTTCGATCACCTCGCGCCACTCCTCCAGCACCCCGCCGATATTCGACAGATCGGTATAGTCTATACCCCATGAAGGCAGTTCTTCCCATACGAGATAACCTGCGCGGTCGCATTCATATAAAAAAATCGGTTCGAAAACTTTCTGATGCAGGCGCGCGCCGTTGAACCCAAGGTCGGTCGCCAGCGCGATATCCCGACGGATCGCCGAGGCGTCGGGCGCGGTATACAGGCCGTCGGGATAATATCCCTGGTCAAGCACGAGCCGCTGAAACAACGGACGTCCGTTAATCATAAACCGACCGTTTTCGAAACCGATCGTTCTCAGCCCGAAATACGAGCACACGGCGTCCCCCTCGAAAAACAGTTCCGCATCGTACAAACGTCCGTGCCCGGGTTCCCAGAGATGCGTTTCGCGCAAGGCGCACGTTATATCGCCGTATTGCGATATTTCCCCCTGCGCCTCGCCTACGGGGCGCCCTTCGTACAATACGCAAATCTTGAGCATGCCCGTGCCCTCGCAGTCCGCATGCACGCGCACCGACGCGTGTGCGGGATCGGGATAAAAACGTATCTGTTTTATATAGTTTTCCGGTACAAATTCCAGCCACACCGACTGCCAGATGCCCGTTATACGGCTGTAAAAACAGCCGAACGATTCCCGTTTGAAACTTTGTTTGCCGGACGGACAGTCTGCCGTTACGTCGTCGTTCACCAGTACGAGCAGATCGTTGTCCCCCGCCCTTACGGCCGCCGTAACGTCCAGCGCGAATGACGCGTATCCGCCGCGATGTTCGCCGACTCCGACGCCGTTTACGTATACCGTCGCCTGATAATCGCACGCGCCGAAACGCAGGAGCACGCGGCCGGTCAGTCGGCCGGCTTCCAGCCGGAAAGCGCGGCGGTACGCGCAATGTCTGATAAAGTCCGTATATCCCACGCCCGAAAGCCGGCTTTCGGGGCAGAACGGCACCTGTATCGTCCCGTTCAACGGACGGTCGGGCACGCCGTGCAACAGAGGATCATTCAAAATTTCAAATGTCCATTCGCCGTCCAAAGACTGAATTTCTTCCCGCGCGAACTGCGGGTTTGCATGCTTCGGTTTCATACTTTTTTCTCCGATTTTCGTTTATTATACGCTCACGATCTGCAATACGATCACCAACGCGCAGCACAACAGACTGACCGCGCTTTTTATTGTAACTTTTTCCCGAAAGAAAATCCAGCCGGCCAGCAAACTCGCGAAGATCGCGCCTGATGTGGAAATGCCGAACAGCATCGACGCATTCACATAAGGGGCGATCAGGCTCAAAGGATAGTAGTTGAACGCTACGAACGCGCCCAGGCACATGGCGGCTGTCGGTATTCGGTGCGGATGCGAACGCTTTACCCGCGCCGACGGCACGGCCATATATACCGCCAAGCCGATAACGAGCGCCGTCACGTACATGACGAAATAAAACGTATTTTCTCCCGCCGCCGCGTAATATTCCTGTACTTTGAGCGAAGTGTTGACCGAACCATTGAACAGACAGGCGAGCAGCGCATACGCGATCCATGCGTTGCCGCGCCCCGCAGAGCGCGTTGCGGCTGTCGTCCGTAATGCACCTGTATCGGCAGCGCTCTCCGACAGAACCGTTTCCGACTTCGGCACGGTTTCGCCGATCTGTTTCTCCGCTAAGCCGCTAAAAGTTTCGGCCGTTTGTTCTTTTGCCTGCGCGAAACTTTCTCCGCGCGTTCCGTCCGCCGCCGCGCGGCGATTCCAGCTGATGTTTGCAAACACGATTACGAACATCAAGATAACGATTCCGGCTATCTGCAAGGGCGCGACGGGTTCCTTCAATACAACTGCGGAAAAGATAATCGGTATCACGAACGACAGATTGATGATGATAACCGATACGCTGTAATCGCCTTTCGTGACGGCAGTCAGCAGCATAGCCACCGCCGCGGCAAAACATATACCCCCGGCGATTCCCGACAAAACGTTGACCGTCGTAAACGCCCAGCCTTGAACGGTCGCAAGCACCGCGAACAATACGACAAGCGGCATCGGCGCAAAAAACAATACCGTCGGGATATCGCTGCCCGTTTCATGCAATGCCGTTATTTTTTTATACATGAACCCGGCGCCGCCGCTGGCGGTAACCGAAACGATAAACAGCAGTACGATTACAGAAAAGTGCATTCCGCGCACCTCCTTACGCTTTTTATGATAACCCCGATATGCCCGCCTGTCAATACTCAAAAGCGATCGGATTAGTTGACATTGCGCATCGGTTATGATACAATTTTTTGGAATTATAAACGTAATTTTTCAAAACAGGTGAATTTATGCTGCATAAAAATTCTCGCATATCGCTGTCCGTTATGGACGAAACCGACGACAAACAACTGTGCCTGCTCGGCCGCGCGTTGTCCACGCCCGAACGTTTGCAGATTTTGCGACTTTTGTCCGACAGGCCGCTGAATATGCTGGAAATCGCCAACGCTCTGTCGCTGCCGAAATCGTCGGTAAGCAACCATATCGACGCGCTGCAAGACGCGCAGCTCATATCCATACAGTACCAGCCCGCAAAAAAGGGACATATGAAACTATGTTACAAGGCTACCGTGGAAATATGTATTCAGTATCCAGACGCGGACGTCGCGCGGGAATTGCGCCCCGTCAGCGTGGAAATGCCCGTCGGCAATTATGTGGATTTACACATAGAAACCAGCGGATATCTGGCCAATACCGAACGATATCTGTTTGAAAAAAACCAGATTTCCTCCATGCTTTTCATTCCCGAACGCACAACCGCGCAGATTTTGGGATTCGCCGACGGATACGTTACGTACAATTTTCCAAACTATCTGAGCGCTTATCCCGGCTACAACACGCTAGACGTATCTTTCGAATGTTGCTCCGAAGCGCCGTATTACCGCAATAACTGGCTGAGCGATATTACCGTTTCTCTCAACGGTACCGAGGTCGTTACATTCACCTCTCCCGGCGATTTCGGCGGCCGAGCGGGTAAATATTCCCCTGCATTCTGGCCCGTCAACGCCACGCAGTACGGCCTTTTATATCATTTATCCGTGCGGAAGGACGGCTGCTATTTTAACAACAAGCTGGTTAACCCGAACATTACGATCGATAATTTTATTTCGAGCCCGCTCCCCTATTTACAGCTTACGTTAGGCATAAAAAAAGACGCAAAGCACCAAGGCGGACTCAATCTGTTCGGAAAACATTTCGGGGATTATCCGCAGGATATCGTCATGACGTTTTCCAAACATTGATAGTACCCTCGTTTTACGTTATAAAAACAACCCCGCTCCGCTTGAACTGCGGAGCGGGGTTTATTGATATTATTTTAATCGTCTAATTATCAATGAGTTACAAGAAATTTTTCCTTAAAGTTCTTCAATACCTAAGCTTTTTAAATATTGATATGTGCCGTCATAAAATTCAGGTAAACGTGTACTATCTTCCCAAAAACCACTAACTGTTTTATTGGGATTACCGAAAGGAACGCAAATAACCATTCCCGCTCTAGCACGAGTCAACAAAACACGATAAGCATTTAACATATACTTTAATTGTTCTTGCTTACTTTCTGTATTTCCCGTTTGTTCAATCCATTTAGTTTTGCCATTAAACTTATAAAAGCGCCATCTTCCATGGTCATATCTCATATCGGCGTCCCATAATAAGCAGGTATAATCGAGTTCTAATCCTTGAACTTGAATCTCTGTAGCCGCGTCTTCAAGGTAATTAGAAGATCTTATGTCCGCTTTATCTTCAAGGAACCAATTTACTGCGTTTTCATCCCCGGAAGGTAAAACGTGTATCCCTAATGGTTTAAATCTTGCAGATTCTTTGGTAATTAAAACACCCGTGCGTTCTGTTCCTCGAACTTTACAATGAAGCCACCTTCTCGCTTTTTCCACATCTCGCGTTAACACAATAGAATATTTGTCTTTAATTTCACTATATAGTGACGAGGCCTTCTCATCTAAAGATAATAAAGCATGCACAAATGAAGATAATTTTTCCGTTCTATATGAACGAAGCGAAACGCTTAAATGCAGATTTTCTGAATAAGTAACATTATGATTATCTTTCAGTAATTCATTAACTTTCCCTTCGGCATATTCAAGTTCTGTTAAATTAGGTGAAATGTATACGTGCCAATTCTGGAATTTTTCATTTAAAGCCTTAATCCATTCTGATATACCAGCTTCGCCTGTATTTATTTCTTGTCCGCCACCGACAAGACAAACTATAGTGGCCCAATCTTCTCTTTGATCTAACGACCAAATCAAAAACGCTGCTTCAGACATGGGAAAATTGGAAATTCTAAGTTTATTCCCATATGTTCCCCCTCTTTTTAAATAATCTGACAGTCTTTTATGCGTCCACGAACGTTGCGCCTCATCAAAAATAGCCACGTGTTCGACTTCGCCAAATCCAATTTTTTCTATTTTTATAGCCTTTTTTGGATCGATTTCAAGAGTTTCGTTTTCAACAGGATTTTTGATTTTTGCCAGCACATTATCGCGATATCGGTGAATCATCTGAATAGCTTTACCCACTTCACGACGAGAATCGCTTATTTTCTTTTTTTCGCCCTTATCTCGACATTTCTTATAATTATCCTGTGCAAGCGCCTCAGTTAATACCGCAACCAACGGACCATTGCCCGACAAATAAACTGCCCCATCATCTTCTACAGGTTCATCATGACCTTGATAAGTTTGTTTTATAGCAATATCAAGTCCAACTAATGTTTTTCCTGCACCGGGAACACCAGTTACAAAGCATATACTTTTTTTCTGATTTTGTTTACTATCTTGAATTACTTCTAATATATATGAAATTGTCCTATCTGTAGAAACTTTGTCTGCTTCATGTCGAGTAATGTTTACAACAGAATGATTTTCATATAATGATTTAGCTGCTTCAATTATTGTCGGCGTCGGCGAATAAGGACTTATAATCCAATTTGAATTTACAGGCAATTCGTGTGGAAAACTTTTTAAAACTTTATCAATCAGATTTGATATTCCGACTTTACCTGAAAATAAAGGATTTACAACTTTATCGTCGTAAATAGACACTGCAACTTCAGTTGATGAAAAACGATAATTTGTTGCAATAAGAATTGGGACAATAATCTTTTCTTGACTAAACTTATGAAAATTCTTTAAATCAAGAGCATAATCAAAAACCTGATCTATATCAGCTTCTAAAATCTTCGCCTGTCCTATTTTAAATTCAAGACAAAAAATAATACCCTCAAGCAATAACACTATATCGATTCTTTTTCCCAAGCGCGGAATTTCATATTCAAATATTACCTTTCCATTCTTATCCGAATACCTTTTCAATAATTTTTTCAATATGGAAATTTCTTCTTTCCAAGCTTTTCTTGTTGTGGTAAAAGTTTCTCCGTGATAATTTTCACACAATTTCCCAAATATTAAATTATCATCAGAATTTATAAATTCGTCAATGCTTCCACTATATAGACAACGATTCATTAAATATCCTCTTTCAGCTAGTTTTTTGTATTCTTCGCTTTTGTATCTTTACTTTTTTTCATAATTATAAAATATTTTGCGAGAAAAATCAATAAGTTTATCAATAACGCAAAAATTATCATTTTTTTTCGGAAAACTTCTCTGCTTACTCCGTTTTTTATCAGGAGAAAAAAGGCAGTCATCCTTATTAGAAATGACTGCCTTTTCGACTAATTTCGTATTAAAACGTCCAAAAAAAATCGTTTTTACGTCCTCAAACTACGAAGATTCGCCTGTGCTCGTTATCTTTTGCCCTTAGCGAAAAATTGTGCTTCTGGCATTACGCCGTTATCACAAGACTAGAATCCATATATTTATCCACCTTAGCGGTTGTATTCAATTTTAATTTTTTAAGTTTTTCCCTTACCATTCTTTAATTATATAAACACCCTTACCGTTAAATCTTGCCATTGATTTGATCTGAGCTTACCGTCTTTTTCCTTTCTGTAAGACAGTGCCGACTTATAATCAATGGTAAATTCCCAAACCAATTTTTTTATATCGTTAGGCTTTTCAATTAGATCGAAGTTCATATACCAATTAAAGCACGTTTCCGTTACAGGAACAATAGTATGAACAAACTGCTTAATCACTTCTCTATCAATATAATGCTCGGTAAAATCCATCTTTGATAATAGAAAATCTTCTACCTTTTTCGCAGGTTCTTTTCCGTCTTCGTTTGGAACCATTCCCGCATCAAAAATACGCCTTTTGTTGATAAGCTCGATTTTTTCCTGCTCGATTTCCTTTTTAAGTTCTAAATAGGAATCTTTAGGAATTTCGTCTTCCAACCTTAAACCGCATTAAACGCTTGAGTTTTTCGTCCAACTTTACTATCTCTTTATCTACCGTTGCCTTGATTTCTGCTGCTTTTTGATATTCCTTAAACACGCCGATTTGATATAAAGACGACACGTCGTTTAAAATATCTTTCTTGTTTCCCCATAACCCTGCGAAAATATGCCTTGCCATCATTTCTAATTTCCAATCGCATATTTCTTTAAGATTACAAGTTTTTGAATCTTCAATTCCTGCTTTAATTCTAAGATCCTTAGAGCCGTTGTTAAGTTGATTATAGCATTTGTACCCGTAGATGACTTCGCCATTTGTTTTTGCGCATTTTATAACCGCATCTGCATTTTAATTTTTTCGTCCAATTATCGCCACTTTCGTGAATACCCGTTTTGTGAAGAACTTCCCCGTTCTCCGTGCGGAATTTACTATACCTTGTACGCTGCTCTCTGATTTGCTTACATCTATCCCATTGCTCTTCGGATATAATCGGCTCAAACATCGTCGTACCATTGCATTTGATTTTCTAACGCCGATAACTGCGCTTCGTGCTCCGTAATTACTCGTCCGTAGAAAAACACTCTTCTTTGCCTTGCCCTATTGAAATTTATATTCGTGAGCATTACCATTCCGTTTTCAATCAAGTTAAATCGCCTCCTTTGAATAATTTATTATGTTTTAGTACACTCTCTCCAAACTGCAAACGCTTCTTTTCGATTTTGGCGTATTCTCGCTCGTCAATCATTTCTTTATCACGCATAATTTCTAACATCTTAAACGCGATAATCTTATTCAGCACCTTCATATTTATTTTCGATTTATCGACTTTTTCCTCGTTTGGGATAGAGTAATAAACTTGATTTTCTACTTCACTATTCAATTTTTCTTCTTTTAATTCCTTATAATTCAATTCTCCTTAATTTTTATCTTATAGGGGTTATGTCCGTACTTGTAACGGAAAGATAAATACGGACGCCCTACGCAATCTTTTTCTCCTTGAAGGCTACGCCGTGTATTTTTATTTTGGCACAGCCTAATATTCCCGACATTACGGGTGTAATAAGTATAGTGTAAAACTATATTCCGCTGTTGTCGGTTGACTTCAATAGCTCGTAAGCCTTTTTAATGAAGTCCACCTTTGTCATTTTACGTTCCTTTAAAAACGTATTGATTTCGTCAAACAGCTCTCTCGGTATCATTGTCTGAAAATTACCACTCGCCGCCTGACGCTTTTCTTTGTTTTTCTCTTCGTATTTCCTATTTGCCACTCTTTGCGGCGTATCTTCCTTTCTCGTAACCATAACAAATCTCCAAAAAATGTTTATCGTATATATACGATATCATGTTTTTACCTGTTTGTCAATGGGTTTTAGAGTGTTGGCAAGAATGCCACTCCGCTATTTCAGCAGTAAAAGTACCGAAATAACCAATTGTGCCAACAAAAGCAAGGGCGTTGCCCAGAAAAAGAACTTTCTGAAACCGCTTTCGAATGCGATTTCATCCTTTGCCTTTTCGATTTCCTTTTCCGCTTCTTTTAGCTTTTGGGTAAGCGATTACGCCTGCTGATTCATTTTGAATACGGCGTCGTCCGCGGCTTGATTGCCCCGCTCGTTCATTATCTTTGTAGCTGAATCAGTCGCCTTTTCCATAGCTGTATTTACTTGGCGTTCTATCCCCAATACCGTTGTCGTTATCCTGTCCAACGTTTGATTCAGGTTTCTCGACAACTTCTCGTTGTTCTTTTTCACGTCTTCCGATAGCTTCTCTACGTCTTCTTTCAGCTTCCTCTCCAGCCAATCGTTGTGCGATTCTACGTTCTTCACTTGCCGCGTCAGTTCCGCTACTTGCACATTTTGCGTTAAAATCAAGTTGTTGCATTTCTTGTTCGATACCGACAAGGCTTACAGCAATAATCCTTCCCATGCATGCGCCGTGAGCTGTTTTACTTCCTCGCACAACTCCTGCGCCGGCAGATTTTCCGATAAATCCACTTCGTCCTCGATTATGGGTTGACTTAACCCCGTTATTCTGTTTTCCAATTTTTCTTATTACCTCGCTTTTCGTATAATTTGTTCCGAGCTTTTCCCCTCGAATGGGCTTTTGTTTTTCGGGATGAAGGTAGGAATAATCCTTGCCGTCCCTCGTGATTTTTGACTCCGTAACATTTCTCCAGATATTCTTTGAACTTGTCTGGCGTATTTGACTTTTTGATTGCCTCGACGATGACCTCGCGCAATTCTTCTTTCCAACTCGTACCGCCTTTTAGCATAATCTTCTTTTCGATTGCTGTTCTACTGTTCTTTCCACGCTTTCTGAAATCCCTTTCGGTAAACCCGTATTTCTTCCCTATCCTATTCGCTTCGTCTTTCATCTTCACGTAGTCTTGTTTGTTGAACTGTAATTTCTTACCCGTTATCGGATCAACTGCGTTTACGATAATATGACTATGCGTGCGCAAGGCAAGATAAAGTAATGCCTGAAAATGCGCACGCTTACGCGGAAGAACTAACAGTAAAATTATTCAAAGACTACGAGTGTGTTATTGCTACCCACACGGATACGCAAACGATATTTGCTTTCTTTTCGTCAATGATATATGCGATAACGTTTTTCGGTTTAGCCTTACTTGCGCTACACTTAAAAAGCGGCATTATCCACCTCCGATTGAAATAGATATTTTGCGATATAATTCTTTCAAACTTTTAATATACTCTTTTATTTCTTCTTCTGTTGCCAAGCCGTTATAAGAATTTCTAACCACTTGATTTAGGTTGTTGCCTTGCCGTTTTAATTCGGCTAAAATCTCGTTGCCGTTTCTATCACGGTAATCTGCTTGTCAGTGATTGAACGAATTACAAAGTCCGCTATCGTCAGTCCGCTTTTTGCTATTGCACTATCTATTAAATTTTTCTCTTGTTCGCTTGCCCTAAAATTGTAGGCAAATGGTCTTGATCTTCTTCCTATAATTTCTCCTCCTTTCATTTTTTTGTTCGGGGTATTAGGGGTTTCCCCTAACGAGGCGATTTGAAAAATCGGTATTTGGCAAGACAATTACGTTCCTCGCTATGTCGTCACGGCAAACTTTCGCCCTATGTCGTAGGCTTACGCATACGGCAACTTTGCGTCGTTGCCGCTCCTCTTCCCACAAAAATACTTCATCTTTTTGCGGGAGCCCTGTTTTGACTTTTCCCTTTACTATTCAATTGTTGTTTGCCTGCGTTTTAAGGCTGTAGACTTCGCCTTGTTTTTTCCTTTCATCACCTCCGCTAAATTATTTTTGAGCTGTCCTGTTTAGACAAGCTCGGATCCTTGCCCTGTTCGGGCATAGAAAAAAGCCCGACCGTTGTTCACAGTCGAGCTATGTTTTCACGCTCTGTACGAGCG
>ERZ1106932.438-NODE-438-length-10795-cov-5.989106_pt1 | contig 10795 bp, 10 predicted proteins | sample MGYA00403665_ERZ1106932 | MGnify/ENA primary metagenome ERZ1106932 (study PRJEB35170, sample SAMEA104062448) | human gut metagenome | biome: human gut; feature: human-associated habitat; material: faeces | place: Denmark | collected 2012-08-24 ... | reverse complement strand
CCAAGGCAAGAGGGGGACGAGGACAGGGATTATAGGGAAATAAAGACCTTTATTATCGGTTATAAGACGGCAAAAGAGTTTAGAAAGACAAGGCACACGTTGCTTCGAGAGAATCAATGGCAAGACCTAATGGTTCGAATTATGGCATAAAAGTTAAGGCATACGGCTTGTACGTATGCCTTTAATTTTTTAATTTATACCCTAACGGGTGTATCTATGTCGAAATTTCATAAAAATAAACCCTATTGGGTATAATTAGAACAAAACGCTTGACAAAAGCCCCGAAAGGGTATAAAATAGTAGTATCAAATATTATAAGTTTTTTGTGGCGGTGCTATGAAAGTTATAAGTGAGTTTATAAAACAAAATAGAAAAGCGTTGGGTTTAACCCAAGAAGAGTTTGCTATGCGTGCAGGCTTAGGACTTCGCTTTGTTCGTGAACTTGAACAAGGCAAGAAAACGTTGCGCCTTGATAAAGTCAATCAAGCGTTGGCGGTGTTCGGCGCGCAAGTATCGGTGGGGAGATTGAATAGTGATGAGTGATACGTACAGAACTGCCTATATTTACGTGCGAAACGTCTTTGCAGGCGTATTGGCGGAAACGGACTACGGATATTCTTTTGCCTACGACGAAGAGTATTTGAAAGCAGAAAACGCAACCGCCGTCAGTTTGACGTTACCGCTTACGGCAAATAAGTATCGGGCGAAAACGTTGTTCCCGTTCTTCGACGGGCTGATTCCCGAGGGGTGGCTACTCGATATCGTAACGCATAATTGGAAGATTTCACCGAGCGATAGGTTCGGTGTGCTTTTGGTTGCTTGTAAGGATGCGGTAGGGAACGTGAGCGTAAGGGGTGAAAAACTATGAAATGTTTATGTTGTGGCAGGGAATTTACGCCCAAAGCATCGATAGAAGAAGTGGAAAACGGTTGGCATAAAAAATGCGTGAAAGCGTTTTTCGGCGGTAGCAAGTTGCCGACATTAGACATATCGGAAGAAACGTTAAAGAGACTTGCCGAAGAAAGCACGAATAAGGGTTTTACCGTTCCCGGCGTGCAAAAGAAATTGTCCTTGCATTTAACGGAAGGCACGTCTCCAAGACTTACGCTTGTCAACTATCCTACGGGGTATATTTTGAAACCTCAAACGGAAGAGTACGAAACGTTGCCCGAAGCCGAATATTTGGTTATGCAAATGGCAAAGCAGGCGGGGATAAAAACCGTGCCATTTGCGTTGATTAAGATGAATAGTAAGGGTGAACTTGCCTATATCACAAAGCGAATTGATAGGGCGCAGGTAGACGGCAAAATGCAAATGCTTGCGATGGAAGATTTTTGTCAACTTGAAGAGCGTTTGACGGAAGATAAGTATAAAGGTTCTTACGAGCGTTGCGCGAAAGTTATTAAAAAGTATTCGTCAATGGCGAAATTCGATTTAACGGAACTTTATTTGCGTTTGGTGTTTTCGTTTGTTGTCGGGAATTCAGATATGCACTTAAAGAACTTTTCGATGATAGAAAAGGAAGAGGGAAGTAGCGAATACGTGCTCTCCGCGGCATACGATTTACTGCCTGTCAACGCGATTATGCTCGAAGACGAAGAAGAATTTGCCTTAACCATGTGCAAGAAGAAACGCAAAATTAGGCGAAAAGACTTCCTATCGTTCGCAGAAGAAATCGGCATAGAAAGCGTTACTGCGGAAAAATTTCTTACCAAGGTTATTAAAGAAAAAGAATCCTTACTGTCCATGACGGACGAATCGTATTTGTCTAAAAGGTTGAAAGCGCGCTTGAAGGAATTAATTTCAGTGAGAATGATTAGTTTAATTGATTAATTGCAAACAAATAGAAATGAATAAATTTTGCTGTAGGTATAAGTTTTGCTATGAGTGAATTCAAAGTTAATTAATGGGGAATAATATGCAAAGGAAAAATATATTTATTTCGCACTATGGCGGAGATGAAAAATACATAGAACCATTTAAGAAGAAAATAAGTTCTGGAGTAAATGTTTACGATAGCTCAATTGTTGAAACAGAACCAAACAAGGCAACAAATAAAGAATATATCAAGTATGGTATACTTGCCCCAAAAATTGATTGGGCAGGGACGGTAGTAGTTTTAATTGGCCCTAAAACAAAAGAGAGAGAGTATGTGAATTGGGAAATAGAGTATGCGTTAAGACATGATAAAAGGGTTGTGGGTGTTTATTTGCCAGGGGCAGAAAAGGATGATGTTCCAGAAGCTTTAGAAAAATATGGGGATGCATTGGTTACTTGGAAAAAAGATAAAATGATTGACGCAATAAATGGCGAAAATAGCTGGGAAACGCCTGCGGGAACTCAAAGACCAACTGTAACGGCAAGAGGAGTTTGTTAATATGGCAATATATTCTTATAAAATAACAAGAGATTTTGGATTTGCTCCAAATCCATTTTATTCAATGTGCACCTTGGCGACATGTAAACCAAAAATAAGAAAATTCGCTAATGTAGGAGATTGGGTTATTGGTTTCGGCTCTGCTGCTAAAAATAGCCCTTTAAAAAATAAAATTATATATATTATGAAGGTTGAGAAGAAGATCTCCTTTAACGATTATTGGCGTGGCGAGGAGTACCAGTGTAAAAAGCCTGTTATGAATGGGAGTTTAAAACAAAATTATGGAGATAATATCTACCATTGTGAAAACGATGAGTGGATTCAAGTGGACTCGCATCACAGTTTGAAAGATGGGACACCCAATATATTAAATGTGAATAAGGATACGTCATCTAATAATGTTTTAATTTCTAAAACGTATTGGTATTTTGGCAAAGATGCCATTGATGTTCCAGATGAACTGATGGATATTATACCAGAATGTAGAGATTACATTAAAGTGGAAGGGTTGGATGAAAAAATCGATGAGTGGGTGAAAACTTTTCAAAGCAGTGGATTTATAGGTGAACCGAATTTATTTAATGGAGAATTTAAAAGATACGATGGAAAAAGTTAAAAATCCTTTTAATATTTATGTCTTATGGCATCCAGATTATAAAGATGGAAGCAAATATGCGGAAATTATTTATGAACAATTTTCAAGAGGAATAAATGATTATGCTGGAGAAAATATAGGTTTGCCAGTATATTTTGTTACGGATATAAATTTTGATTTTGCTCATGCAATTGAAGAAAGTGAATATACTGCAGTTGTTGTTTTTGTTGACAGTAAAGTTTTAGTAAATAATGAATGGAAAGCTACTCTTTCGGCCTTATCGCGTTTAGTTGAGGGGAATACAAAAGTGAAAATTTATCCCATAGCGATTTCTGATGGAGCATTTAATGTATCGGGGCTTGCTAAAATAAATTTTATAAGACAAAAAAAGGACGACGTTGTTAGAAATCTTAAAGAAAAAATAGCTATAAATAGTGCGCATTTTTGTTTTGAACTAGCTCATGAATTTTCAAGATTATTATTTGATAGAAATAGAGTTTCAGAGATTGAGAGTAAGAGTATTGCACCAGCCTTAAAAATTTTTATTAGCCATGCTAAAAAAGATGGAAAAGAATATGCTGAAAAATTTAATGGATATATTTCAACGAACACTGCGTTAGATAGATTTATTGATGTTTTTGATATTCCGAGAGGGGAAGATTTTGAGGAAAATATTAATAGAAATATTGCTGAATCAGCACTATTAATAATATATACCGATGAATATTGTTCAAGAGAGTGGTGCCAACATGAAGTTTTGTTTGCTAAGCGCAATAATCGTCCTATAATATTAGTGGATGCAATTGCAAAAGGAGAACTTAGACGTTTTCCTTATATGGCTAATGTAAAAACCATTCATGCGTCGAGTCTTCTAGAAAAGGAGGAAATGCATTCGATAATTTATCAACTTTTACTTGAAACTTTAAGGGTTAGATATCAAAAAATTTACTTGGGAATTTTGAGTTCTTGTGTGGGGATAAGTCAAGAAAAGATTTTGACGTTACCTTATCCACCGGAATTATACACTTTGTTGTCGAATGGCTGTATAAATGTAGAAAAATTAATTTTATACCCAGAACCTCCAATAAATAAGCATGAAAAAGAAATTATAAAATCGTTTAATCCATCTTTAATGTGTTGTACGCCAGCGATGCTGAATAATCAATCTTTAATACTCCAACAAAAATCGTTGAAAGACATTATTATAGGGATATCTATATCTGAGCTTACAGAAGAAGGAATTGCGTCGTGTACAAATAAGCATTTAAATACCATGTACGTAGAGCTATGCCGTCATTTATTATCATTGCAAGCAAAATTGTTGTATGCTGGTTGGTTAGGTTATAGTTCTGAGTTTAATTTTGTAGAAGTATTAACGGATTTGATAAGAAATTATTGTTTTGATATGGAACAAGAAAATAGGGTTACAATTTTAAATTTGGAGCAATTGCCTATAAGTGAAGAAAAACTAGCAATGTTGCCTAATTTCATACAAGTCACAAAATATCTCAACAACAAGAATGTAGAAGAAGGTTTGTCTGAGTTGCGTGGTTATATCAATACAAAGGATAAATGTCAAGCGCGCATTGTTTTGGGTGGTAAGACAACAGATTTCTTGGGTGAAATGCCTGGAGTAATTGAAGAAGCATTGATTGCAATGAGGAACAATATTCCAACCTATATTCTTGGTGGATATGGAGGCGCAGCAAAAATGATTATAGATTGTTTACAAGGACAGCGCGTAGATTTATTAAGTGAAACAATTAATGAAGAATTAAAAGCGTATGGTTTTGCTAGGTTAAACAATGGATTGACCGATGAGCAAAACAAGGAACTAGCAACTAGCTACAACATGATTAATAATTTATCATTAATTTTAACTGGGTTAACTAATTTGTTTGGGGAAGAAGAACATAATGAATAGTTTTTTGTCTAATGCAACAAAAGCATATGATGCTTACTGGCGATTTGCTTTTAATCGACAAGAGGCCTTTTATAGCAAAATGAATAACGAACCTCAACCATGGACAGAAGATCCGATCATTCAAAAATATAGGTTTACTAATCCGTATAGAATAACAGATCGCGTTAGCCAATATCTAGTTAGAAATGTTATTTATAGTAAGGATAATTTTACTGATGAAGATATTTTATTTCGCATTTTGCTTTTTAAGATATTCAACAAGATTGATACATGGGAATATCTTGAAGATAAATTAGGAGAGATTAGATATTCTGAATATAACGAGGAAATCTATTCACGATTATTAGATGAGTTGATTGAACAAAAGCAAAAGATTTATTCTGCTGCCTATATAATGCCATCAGGCGTGACTAGTTTTGGATATGCAAAAAAACATAGGAATAATCTTGCATTGTTGAGTTATATGTTTTCAAATGGATTATCTCAAAAACTTGCACAATCTAAAAGTTTACAAGAGTTGTATCAATTATTACTATCATTTCCTACAATCGGGAGCTTTTTAGCTTTTCAATATGCAATTGATATAAATTATAGTGAGCTGTGTGATTTTGACGAAATGTCTTTTGTTGTTGCGGGGCCTGGCGCTAGGAGTGGCATTGAAAAATGTTTTAATTTAGAACGTTATGATTATACTGAAGCAATAAGATTTGTTGCTGACAACCAAGAAGAAGAATTTGAAAAAAGGGGATATAAATTCAAAACATTATTTGGGCGAAAATTGCAGTTAATTGATTGTCAAAATTTGTTTTGTGAAACCGATAAATATACTAGGATATATTGTCCGGAAATATCTTCAACTCAAAATAGAATAAAAATAAAACAAATTTACACTCCTAATCTTATAAAATTTGATATATTTTTGCCGCCCAAGTGGGGTGTAAAAGTTGTTAAAGGAGAAAAATAATGGCTCATTTATTAACTGGAAATAATGCTAACGATTTATGGGTTAAGGCATTGCAAACAATTAATAAAGCAGGAAAAGAGTCGACTGATACAAAAGAAATATTGCATGTAGTATTAGAATTAAGTAATCCAAGACAAAAGTGGGTTATTGCAAGATCTCCAGTTATAAGTGTTGCGTTTGCTTTGGCGGAACTGATTTGGATTCTTTCAGGGGACAATCGTAGAGATATTATTGATTTTTGGAATCCATCGTATCAAAGATTTGCCGCGGATGAGGGTTCTAATATTTATTATGGTGCTTATGGTTATCGTTTAAAAGTAAATCACGGTATTGACCAGTTGTTTGAGGCTTATAGTGCGTTAAAAAATAATCCTAATAATCGACAGACAGTTTTATTGTATTGGGATCCGCAAAAGGATTTTCCTAGAGAAGGACAAAGACAAAGTAGAGATATTCCTTGCAATATTTGTTCTTTATTAAAAATAAGAGAAAATAAATTAGAATGGACTCAAATTATGAGAAGCAATGACATAATTATGGGTTTGCCATATAATTTTATTCAATTTACAAGTTTGCAAGAAATATTAGCTGGCTGGTTAAACGTTGAAATAGGTAATTACATACATTATAGTGACAGCCTGCATTTTTATGAGCGAGACAAATCTTTTAATTTTATAGAGAAAGCAATTAAAAATGAAGATAGTTTGTCGATTCCTAAACATGAATCTGATATTATCATAAAAGAAATATATTCGCGAATGATAAAGATTGTTGAGGGTGATACTTCTTTGAATTCTATAAAAAAACATGCTAATTTATCTTCTCGATATGAAGCCTATAATAATATAACGAGAGTTATTGTTGCTTATGCTGCAAATAAATTGGGATATATAAACATAATTAACGATATAATGGGTGATTGTACAAACCCTATGTATAAAGAGTTATTTGAGATGTATTTGCGTAAGAAAGATTAAAATGGTAGGTTTTTTATGAAAATATTTATCAGTTATCATCGAAAAGATACTAAATATAAAAATAGAATAATTGATATTTTAGAAGCAAATGATATTGATTATTATTGTGTACCAGACGAAATGGATTTTTCCGGTTGGAAGCATCAAAAAATATCACAATTTATTAGCAATGAACTTAAAAAATGTGAGATACTTTTATGCATAGTCGGAGAAGAAACCTATTCTCGTCCACATGTTGACATTGAAATACATTCTGCATTAAAAGGGGATGTTTCTAATAGAAAAGGTATAATAGTAGTAATGCTTGAAAAACGAAAAGACAATAAGAATAACATAAATTATAGTACGTTTCCTAGTAAATTAGCGCAGAATGAAAAGTATATTGTAGTCGAACAATTTGCAAGTTTTCATGCAACCGTTATAGATGATATTCAACAGGCACTTGCGAATAAAAATAATTCTAAATTCCAAATTACGCACAAAAATAACGTTATGAAATTAAGAAGTGGGAAATATTATGAATTAAATTAAGGTTAAACAAATGAAAAATCAATTTTTAACGAACTATACAGAGATAACTTTTCTCGATAAAATAAAAGATAATTTGCGGAGATGTAAAGCGTTTTCGTTTTCCGTTAGTTTCATTAAGAAGGCAGGGCTTGTTTTATTATTTAAAGATATTGAAGCTGCAGTGGAACGTGGAGCAAAAGGGCGTATAATTACTTCTACATATCAAAACTTTACCGATATAGAATCGATAAAGAGCTTTTTCGCGCTTCAAAACAAGCATGATAATTTTCAATGTCATTTGGATTATGAATGCTTCCACGATAATCATTATTCTACATTGGGTTATCACTCTAAGGGGTATCTTTTTGAGTTTGAAGATTGTTATGAAACTATAGTGGGTTCGTCAAATATTACCCGATATGCATTGCTAAAAAACATTGAATGGGATGTAGTTGTTAAAGAAGATACGGCAGAAGTTTACGCTCAAGCCTTGTCTGAGTTTGAAGAGAAGTGGTCGGCAACACATCTTTTAAATAGTGAAATTATTAATTTATACGCCAACAAACTCAATTTCGCAATAGAACGTTGGGATATGGACTATGACCTGACGGTCGCAAATATAAAGCCTAACTTTATGCAGAGAAAAGCCCTCAAAGAACTTAATCGTTATCGTGCAGTTGGGACAAGCCGTGCACTTGTAGTTGCGGCGGCGGGTAGCGGTAAAACCTACCTTGCGGCATTTGACGCTCTCAACTTTAGCCCTAAACGTCTTTTATATATTGTCCATGAAGGTTCGATATTGAAAAAATCTCTTGAAACTTTTGCCGATGTATTTGGAAATAGCGTTACGTATGGGATTTTTAGTGGTGAAAGTAAAGAAATGGATGCAGACTTTGTCTTTGCAACCAACCTTACTATGTGTAAGTCTCTTGAGCTTTTTTCAAAGTGTGAATTTGACTACATTATTATAGACGAGTGTCATCATGCAACGGCGGATACTTATAAAAAAATTATAAACTATTTCGAGCCCGAATTTTTACTTGGGCTTACTGCAACACCTGAACGTATGGATAATCAGGATGTATTTGATTTGTTTGATAAAAATGTTCCTTATGAACTTCGTTTGCGTGATGCAATTATCAATGAACTTGTTGTTCCATTTAAGTATTATGGTATTAGAGACCAACTTGTAGATTATGGCCTTTCTAAAAGCGAAGAGCGTAGAATGATTGCGCAACTTGCAAGCGATGAACATGCAGACTTTATTTCTGCACAAATTGAAGCTCATAGGGGAGCAGGTAAGCTTAAGGCGCTTGCTTTCTGCCGTAATGTAACCCACGCAAGAATGATGTGTGAAGCAATGGGGGAAAGATATAAAACAGCATATCTTACTGGTAGAAACGATATTGGTGAACGTGTTCGTGCCTATAACGATTTACAAAAAGACGATGGCGGTATCGAAATACTTTTCACGGTAGATATTCTTAATGAAGGTGTAGACATTCCCGGCGTTAATATGGTGCTGTTCTTACGTCCTACGGAATCTTCAACCGTGTTTATTCAACAGCTTGGTCGTGGGCTTCGTAAGTATGACAATAAACCATATGTTACAGTTCTTGACTTTATAGGTAACAGTTATAAGCGAAGCGTTCAAATTGCGTTTGCGCTTGGAAGTCTTTCTAAGAACTTTATCATGGAAAAGAAGCTTATGCAATCCCTCGTCCGTGATGATTTTGAGGCGCTTGGCCTTAAAGATTATGGCGTAGAAATTAACGTTGATGATTTAAGTAAAGAAGAAATTATAACTTATATAGAAAACGAAAATTTCAACAGTCTATCTTACATGAAGCAAGATTATTTTAACTTCAAAAAGTATATCAATTGCGAATTTGCGCCTAAACATATGGACTTTTTGAATAATGATTGTGCTCCCGATTTACTTAGATTTATGAGTATAAAAATTGGCGGTAAAAAGAATGTTTCTTACTATAATTTCTTGAAAGGGATAGAAGAAGAAAACTTACCGACTTTTACAGACGCGCAAATAAACTTCGCGAATTATTTATCGGCGATGCTTCCACTCGTAAGAAAACATGAATATTTAATTTTTGATTGCTTATTAAGAGGGATAAAAAAACTTTCTGGTGTTGAAGATTTTCTAATGCAAAATATCGAAGGTTGTAAGAAAGAAGAAATTGAACACGCATTATTTTATATGTATAATAGCGGTTTTGTATTGGAAAATTGTGGGGAATTATCGTTAAATATTGATGTTGACCAAGAATTTAATGAATATGTAAAAGATTTAATTTCTTACGGTTTAACGCGTTATTTAATTGATTTCGGCGATGTGTCTGATTTTAAGTTGTGGCAAAGCTATCGTATGGACCAAGTTCAAATAAAGTTTTTGAAGAATCCACAACACAATCAAGTGGGAACTTATTACTACGATAAAAATGTAATAATCTTTGCATCCCTTAAAAAGGATGCTTCTATAGAAGAGCGTTTGAATTACAACGATAAATTTTTAGAACCGGCGCTTTTCCAATGGGAGAGTATGGCAGACGTTTCTGCTTCAGATGTTGAAAAACAAATCAACAGTGATTGCGCATACTTATTCATTCGTAAAGTTTCAACTGAAAATGGCATTGTTTTACCATTTACGTATGTGGGTAAAGGCAAAATGACCAATCCACGCAAGCAAGTTAAATTCGATAATGCGAAAGGCAGAAATGTGGTTACGTATCTTTATGATATAGTGATGGAAAACGAACTGCCAGATTATTTGCAATATGACTTTGGCTTAAACAAATAGGATTTAAAATGAAAGAAATTATTTACGAAAAACTTGTACGAGACAAAATCCCCGAAATCATTGAAAAGTCGGGTAAACAGTTTGAAATAGAAATTTTGTCCGATGAAAAGTATCTTGAAATGATAGATAAAAAGCTGGATGAAGAACTTGCAGAATATCATAAAGATCAAAATATCGAGGAGCTGGCGGACTTATTAGAAGTTATTTATGCTGCAACGAAAGCGCGCGGGTATTCTATCGAAGATTTAGAAAAAGTTCGAGTAGAAAAGACGGAAAAACGCGGTGGATTTGACAAGAAAATATTGCTTAAAAAAGTAATAGAGGAGTAAAGATGGCAGAATTGAAGTCTATTTCTGGCAGTGGAGCAGAAGATTTATTCATAGATTTGTTTGCCGATACTTTTGGCGCGGAGAAAGCAGGGTATTTATATTCTCAATACCCTTTCTTTGACGTATATCAAAATGCAAGATTTGCTGATTTTGTCTGCGAAAGTGGCGCAAAAAGAATTGCTATTGAAATAGACGACGAAGCATCTCACAATCCAAGACTGGTTTCAAAAGATAAGTTCACAGACGATTTACTCAAACAAAACAGTATGATTCATCTCGGTTGGGACGTTTATCGCTGGTCGGT
>ERZ1106932.434-NODE-434-length-10914-cov-676.628511_pt1 | contig 10914 bp, 9 predicted proteins | sample MGYA00403665_ERZ1106932 | MGnify/ENA primary metagenome ERZ1106932 (study PRJEB35170, sample SAMEA104062448) | human gut metagenome | biome: human gut; feature: human-associated habitat; material: faeces | place: Denmark | collected 2012-08-24 ... | reverse complement strand
GTCACTTCCAAACAAATTCGATACACAAATCGGCGAAAGAGGTGTCAAACTTTCAGGTGGTCAAAAACAAAGAATTTCTATCGCTAGAGTTTTTCTAAAGAATCCTTCTATTCTAATTTTAGATGAAGCAACTTCTGCCTTAGATAATGCAACTGAAATATTGATTCAACAAGCTTTGAACAAATTATCTTATGGCCGCACCACACTTGTTGTTGCTCATCGTCTTTCTACCATAAAAAATGCTGATAGAATACTTGTAGTTGAAGGTGGTAAAATAATAGAAGAAGGAACTCACTCAGTTCTTCTTTCTCAAAATGGCGAATACGCTAAACTCTATAATCTACAATTTCGCAATAATTAAATAGGGAGATAAACATGAAAAAAGCTCACGTTTTATTTTTTGATCTTGATGGAACACTATTAGATACTGTTGCTGATCTTGGTGCAGCTGTTAATACAATCTTGGAAAAATATAATTATCCTACTCATGAACTTTCTGAATATGTCAATTTCATCGGTCAAGGTTCTATGTATCTTATAAGAAAAGCTAGTGGCGAAAAAGACGAAGAGAAAATCAAAATCCTCTATAAAGAATATTTAGCTAATCTTTTGGATAATCTTTATAATAGAACAAATAGCTATCCATATATCGCTTCAGCTTTAGAAAAATTTTCAATATCAGGATATGAATTATTTGTTTTTACCAATAAACCGCAAAAAGCAGCCGAAAATTTGATGAAATATTTTTTTAAAAATGTAAAATTTAAAGCAGTAATTGGCCAAGGAGAAAAAAAGTTTCCACCCAAACCTGATCCAACTGGTCTTCTTGAAACTTTAAAAGAATACGAAATAGATCCTCAAGATGTCATTTATTTTGGGGATTCCAATTATGATATGTTGGTAGCAAAAAAATGTAATATTCCTTATCGAATAGGTTGTCTTTATGGCTATCAAAATGAAGAGTTGCTCATTGAAGGTGGAGCAACAGATATCATTCCTTCCGGTCGCTATTTTTTCAAAATAGTCAATAAATATGGTTTTTCCAAATCAATATCCATATCGATATTATTTAATTTGTTAGAACTATTTCTCATCGGAATTTTCATCTTTATGGCCCTGACTTCTTCAAAATCTAATATTAGTTATATTCTTTATGCTTTGGCTTTTTTAACCGGTGGTTATGTCTTAGTCACAGATGCTTTAACATTTACTGATGTTCATTTTTTAGAACCTAATCTGCTTTTTTGTTTTACATCAGTCTTTATTTCTTCTGCTTTATATATCTACTTATTTTCCAATGCTTTTTTTAATTTCTCTTGGAATGCCGTCAATATTATCTTTTTCCTTTGTTCAATTATCTTCACAATAATTTTTATTCTTTCTTTTTATGCCTTAGTTAAAAATGGTATAAATGATATCGCACGTGCTAAAAAAAGAAAAGAAAACCTCAATAAATCAGTCAACAAGCTTTAATATTAAAATTACTTCTAAGAAAATTTAATGCTATAATATTTTTTATGAATCGTGAAATAAAAAAAGAAATGGTTATTTCCGGTGGCAAACTCGCCCTAGGATATATCGGATTATTAACAGGAATTATCGGGATAGTTTTATTAATTCCTTTATTTGTCAGTATTTCTCTTCCTCTTGAAAGAAAATATTGGTGGAATTTTTTTGCGCCAGCAATAATAATGATAATCTGTGGATTTTCTACTTTCTTGGGGCTTCTTTATAAAAAAGAACATGGGCAATTATCCAATAGACAATCCTCATTTATTGTCTTGACTTCGTGGATTATTTCTATACTTGGTACCGCTGTTCCATTTTGGTCTTCTGGACTTTTAAATTTTCATCAATCCATTTTTGAAGTCAGTTCTGGATGGACAACAACAGGAATGTCAGTTCTCGATGTTGAACAAGGGAATATCTATTCTTTTTTGACTCTAAGAGCTCTCTGTATGCTTTTTGGTGGAATAGGCATTATTCTCGTCATGATTTCAGTATTCTCTGATAGATATGGTTTAAGATTATATTCAGCCGAAGGTCATGGTGATAGTTTTCTTCCTAATCTATTGAGATCAGCTAGATTAATGTTTGCAATATACATCGGATTGATCACAGTTGGAATTATTTCCTATATGATTTTCGGCATGTCATTTTTTGATGCTTTTGTCCATTCAATTACCGCTGTAGCTACTGGAGGATTCTCTAATTACAATGATTCTATCGCTCATTTTTCCATAGAAAATGGCTATAACATCATTCAAGTATGTGGAATACAAGTTACCAGTATTATCTTGATGTTTTCCGGTTCTATTTCTTTCATCTCCTTCGCTTTTCTTTTAAGGGGAGACTTTAAAACTTTTTTTAAAAACTTTGAAAATCACGCTGAACTTGTCATTCTTGTCATCGTTATTCCACTCATTTTAATTCTATCAATAACTTCAAATACTGTTACAAGCAACAATGCTTTGATGTATTCAGTATTTTTCACAATTTCTGCAATGTCTACAACTGGTTTCCAAATTATGTCGATCGATATAAATACTTTAAATCCAGCTATTTGCTTTATTTTTATCCTTATTATGTTGATCGGTTGTCAATCGAGTTCTACTTGTGGCGGTATCAAAGTTGGAAGGATTTCTCTGCTTTATCACTCCTTGGTCATCAAGCTTAGAAATTCGGCAAATAATCTTAATATCAAGCGTGCTGATTATGTCAATGTCTACGGCAAAGATATGTTTTTAGATGAAGCCTTGCTTCATGACAACAATATTTTTATTCTTACTTATTTAGGAATATATTTAGCTGGTGCTTTCTTATTTACTCTCGGTGGCAGCAGTCTTAATCAATCTTTATTTGAAGCTGCCAGCATGATATCAACCATAGGTTTTTCAACGGGAATGGTCAATTTAAGTTCTCCAACTTACTATTATTATGTCGGTGCTAGCTTGATGATCTTCGGTCGTTTCGAATTATTCATGGTCATTTATGGTATAATTTATATATTCTCTATTCCTTTCAACAAAATCAAATTATTGCTCTCACGGAGGAAATAAATCATGTTAAAAAAGAAAAATATCGTTGTTATCGGTTGCTCCAACATGGGAGCTTATATCGCTAGCCGCCTATCAGAATTAGGAAATAATGTCACAATCATCGATAAAAATAAAAATTCTTTCAGAATTTTAGATGAATCATATACCGGATTTAAACTTGAAGGAAATGGTATGGATCGTGATTTTTTAGTAAAAAATCATGTAGACCAAGCCGATATTGTTCTAGTAGCAACGGAAGATGATAATACAAATTCTTGCATCGCGCAAATTGTCAAGGTCATCTACAATGTCCCAATTGTTATAACTCGTATCTACGATATCGATAAAACCATTGTTTTAGAAGGAACCGGAGTAAGAATAATCTATCCTTCTATTCTCGTTTCCAATGAATTTTTCACTTTGGTTAAAGAGGAAGAAGATAAAAAAATTAAGGAGAGCAAAACAAAATGAATATAGTTATTGCTGGAGGTCAAACTAAAGCTGACTTTCTCATTTCAATGTTTAAAAAAGGAAAGCATAACCTTGTTGTCATCAACGATGATGAGGATTACGCTGATTTTTTGAGTAAAAAACATCATATCAATGTCATTGTTGCCGATGCTTCCTCAGGAATTGTTTTAAAACAAGCCAATATTGAAAATTTCGATATTATGGTCGCTGTAACTCCAAGCGATGCAGCAAATCTTGCCATTTGTCAGCTTTCTAAAAAAATGCTCCATATCAAAAAGACTGTAGCGGCAGTCAACGACCCCAAAAACGTTGATGCCTTCACAAAGTTAGGAGTAGATACAACAATCAGCGCTACTTATTTAATTTCCAAATATATCGAAAAAGCTTCGATATTAGAAAATATGACCAGAACCATCGTATCAGAATACGATAGTTTAGCTATCACTTCAATCATCATTCAAGAGAATAGTATGATGGCAGGAAGAACTCTTAGTCAAATTAAACTTCCTAATGGTATTTCTTTAGGAGCTATCATGCGTGGCAATGATGTAATAGTCCCTAATGGTCAAACAACTATCTACCCCAATGATAAAATCCTTATCATCACTCCAAGCAATTTACAAGAAAAAGCTATTGAGCTTATCAATTCAAAGAAATAATTATTAAATATGTATTTACTATCAGCAACTGGTATATTAAAAGAATTTCAAGGTGAACCATTGACTTCTCCTCTAACTTTTAATATTGACGAAAATGAAAAAATTGCCCTCATCGGCAGCAATGGATGTGGAAAATCCACGCTTATTAAAATGCTTATCGGAGAATTAGAACCTGATAAAGGTCACGTAACTTTAAGCAAAAACTGCACTATCGGTTACCTTTCTCAAAGCGTCATATCCGATTTATCCCATACTTTATATGAAGAAGCGGAAGAAGTTTTTAAGCCTTTAATGGAAGAAGAAAAATTTCTAGAAGATCTCTGTGAAAAAATTGCCGAAGATCCTTCAAATACCGAACTTCTTGATACTTACTCTCACCGCGAACCGCTTTTCAGAGAAAAAGATGGTTATAACTTCCGCTATAAAATTCGCTTGATTTTAAACTATTTTAAATTCAAAGAAGAAGATTATAATCGACCTATCACTTCTTTTTCCGGCGGAGAAAGAATGAAAATAGCTTTTGCTAAACTGCTTTTATTGAATCCTTCTCTTTTAATTCTCGATGAACCGACAAACCATTTGGATATTTCGACCATCGAATGGCTAGAAGAATATTTAAAAAGCTATAAAGGAGCCATTCTTTTTGTCTCTCACGATCGTTACTTCATCAATTCTTTAGCCACAAGAGTTCTCGAAATTGAAAAAGGTAAATTAGAATCTTATTCAGGTAACTATGATAAATATGCTGCTGAAAAAAAAGTTAGGTATGAATCACAATTAAAGCTATACCTAAAAGAAGAAAAACAAAAACAAAAACTTGAATGGTTCATTAAATTTTATATGCCAAAACCACGCTTTGTTTCTCGTGCTCATGACCGTGAAAAAAAACTTGCCAGATTAGAAAAAACAAGAGTTGAAAAACCTACAGAAGTTAAAAATAAAGTTCATATCGATTTTCAAGGAAAGCTCAGAGTAGGAAAAAGAGTATTTGAAACAAAAGAACTCGCTGTCGGCTATGATAAACCTCTTATTTCTGATATCGAATTTTCATTTTTCGGTGGTGATAAACTTGCAATTATGGGCGATAATGGCTCAGGAAAAACTACTTTTATCAAAACACTTTTAGGAAAGATAAAACCTTATTCCGGAAAAATCTGTTTCTACGATAATTTCAATATCGGTTACTTACCTCAAGATGGACTTTTAATCCGCAGCAATAAAACTGTCCTTGATTATTTCCGTGATCTTTTCCCTCTTTTGACCCTTCAAGAGGTCTACAATACTTTAGGCGCATTTGATTTCTCCCGCGAAGATGATGAAAAAATAGTTGATAATCTTTCCGGTGGTGAAAAAATGCGTCTAGTATTATCGACACTGGTTGAACAAAAATATGACATTTTAGTTCTCGACGAACCGACAAACCATCTCGATATGATGACTAAAGAAGAACTGATTGAAGCCATTGGAAAATATAAAGGGTCCATCATAATCATTTCTCACGATCGTTCATTTGTCGATAACCTCTGTAATTGTCTGCTTTATTTTGAAAACAATAAAGCTTATTATTATCAAGGCGATTATTCGCATTTCAAAGTTGTAATGCTCGATGATATCCTCCAAGAAAAGCTCGATATCGAAAAAGCTCGTTTGGAAGAAGAAAGAAAACAAGATACCTTATATCATCTCGAACTTGAAAAAGCTCGTGTTAAATTCAAAGATGATAAACCGTTAAAACCTCGTCCAAAACTAGCAAAAAATAAAATCGAAGAAAAAATGGCTCGACTTGAAAGGCTTATCGGAGAAGATGAAGTTAAGCTAGATGACCCAGAATACTATTGGGATCAATCAAAGCTCAACGCCTTACAAGAGGAGCTTGATAATTACAATAAAGAATACGAAGAATTGATGGAAATGCTTTCTTTATATGACCAGTAAAAACTGGTCATTTTTAATTTCTTCGCAAATTTAGAAAACAGTTCAATACACTTAAACTACTTGAAGAAGTAACAAATATATCGACAACAAACATCGCTGTAAATAAAACTGCTAATATCCAAATAACTGGCGAAGTTTCTTTTCCTTTTCCAGATACTAAGCGCATCACTGCATAAAATATCAATCCCAAGGCGATACCATTGGTAATTGAATAAGTTAATAAAATCATGATAAATGTTATAAAACAAGCCATGACATCAATTTTTTCATTCCAATTTATCTTACGTAGATTAGAAAACATCAAAGCTCCAACTGAAACTAAAGCCATCGATGTACATGGAGTATACACTGTTCCATTGACATTGATTCCAGCAAAAACATTAAAAACTGGAAATATAGCTAAACTTAAAAAGAATAATAAACCTGTAGTTATTGCAGCGATACCAGTTCTGGCACCACTTTCAACACCAACTGTCGATTCAGCAAATGATGTGACAGGCGAAGTACCAAAGATACCAGAAATAATTCCCCCTGTTGCATCAGCCATCATTACTCTAGTACCAACTTTAACTTTTCCTGTTTCTTTATCAATTGCACCTATCGGTTCACTTATTGCAATAAGTGTTGCCGAAGTATCAAAAAGATGAACCATAACAAAAGAAAATACGACACCATAAGTTTGCGGCTTTGTTAAAATAGTCGGTATAGCTAAAATACTCTTTCCAAAAACATCTTTTATATCACCAATAGATCCAGTATCACCTGAAAAACTAGGCATATTTGGAACATTAAATGCCCCTAAGATCAAACCGATTGCAGCCACAACAAACATCGATATCAAAATGGCGAAAGTGTTGATATATTTATTTTTTACCACCATCAAAGCAAACGCTAAAATTATTCCAAATAACGCCAATAAAACATAGGCATTTCCATTCGCTGGATTTAAGTTACCTAAAGACACAAAAGTTGAACCATTAGCTTGAATAATTCCGCCCATTTTAAGTCCTACAAAGCAGATGAAAGCGCCTAACCCAGCCGAAATAGTATATTTTAAAGATTGTGGAATAGCATCAATTATTATTCTCCGAATTGGGGTAACTGTAAAAATAAAAAATATTATTCCGGAAAGAATGACAACAGCTAGACCTTCTTGCCAAGTATAACCAAGTTGTCCACATACTGTAAAAGCCAAATAAGCATTCATTCCCATACCAGCAGATAACGCTACAGGATAATTGCCTACAATTCCCATAATAAGACAACAAATTCCAGAACAAATTGCGGTTGCAGCAAAAACTGCTCCAGAAGAAATACCAGTTGAACTAATAATCGAAGTATTGACTGGAAGAATATAAAGCATTGCAAAAAATACTAAAACTCCGCCGAGAATCTCTTTAAAAACTGTCGATCCTCTTTCCTGCAGTTTAAAATAATTATTCAATACCTTGCCTATTTTTTTCATGTTCCCCTCTTTTCCTTATTAAGTATAAATTATCAAAAAAGATATAACAAGAAAATTTTTAAAAAATAGACATTTTCATATATTTTTCAAAATATTTCATTTTTTCATATTTTTTCAGCAGTAGATATTTATTGTCCTTTTCATTTAATAAACTTTTTAATATAATAGCATCAAGGAGATTTCCAATGAAATTTATAAAAGGCTTAATCAAATTTATTCTCGGATTACTTATCATAGTTATTCTTCTTGGCGGCGGAACTTATGTTTTTGTCAGAGTAAAATATGGTATCGATCCGATCAATACAATCAATCAACTTTCTCAATTAAATGAAAAAGTCGATGAAAAAAAGTTAGCACCAGATCCATTCGATGAAAATGATCTGACTGTCGCTATGACTTCACTTAATAATTCCGTTCCAAATTTAGTATCATACGATGAACAAAATGGCTATTCATTCAACTATAGTATCGATAAAAGATTTGTAGCAACATATCAAATTACCGATAAAGAACTTGGGGCTTTAGCTGATACATTGCTTAAAACTCAAGCAAAAGATGGTATAAAAATCGGCGATACACTTGTTCCTATTTCACTTATCGACTTCTCTTTTTCACCAAACATAATCAGTGGAGAAACAATAACTACTTTCTCAGTATTAGTTAAGATTTCTCTTGATCCATTTATAGCAAAGATGAGCTCCTTCCCTCTCAACATGCTGAAAAATAAAGTTCCAGAAAACTTATATGTTAATTCAATATTTGATGTAACAAAAACTGATGACTGCTTTGGATATAATGTGAATCACAATGCTCTTAAGCTCAATTACTTGACCACTGCTGATTCCGAAGATTTCATCAATACATTAAATGCCTTATTATCAATTGGTACAGCTGAATCATTGAATATGACAATCGGTTCTAAAATTATGGATTTATTAATCGGTACACAATTCGACCCTGGTCTAATATACAATCTTTCCTATCTTGGAGCAACAACATACGAATTCAGTTATACAAACAATCAAAATTTATTAACAGTAAAATAAAATGGAAGCTGACCGCTTCCATTTTTTTAAACAATCACTTTAAAATATAAAATCGCTGTTCCAATAATTAAGACAAAGGCAATAAAAACCATACATGTATCAATTATTGCCATTATAGTTTTCTTTCTTTTTCGTATGCAATCAATTAAATAATAAACACCTAAAACAATTCCAGGAATTGAAACAACAAAAATAACTATCGGCATGACGATAAAAAACATATTAGTATTAAAACGCAAATTAATATTAGCATTAAAAAGTAAGAACCCAAAAATATAAAAAGTGTTCATAAATATTAATATGGCATATATGAACGTTGTTGCCTTGTCTAATTTATCGATTTCTTCCATAACTCTCTACCTTTTGCATTGTACTACATTTTTCTCCCATTTGTCTAATTTTCAAAAAAATAAAATGCAAATTATTTTATTTTCTAAATGTTGCTATTTTTTTGTAAAAACTTGTCGAAATTATAAAGGTTTTACTCTGTAGCGTAAAAACTATTAATATTTTTCTTATATATGAAACTAAACTTTGATATTATTTCACAATATTTTATTCTTATAAAAATAATCATTTTTCCTTTTAAAAATTTTAATAAAAAAAGTAAGATTATTATTAATCTTGGTTTAAATATATAAAAAGAGATGAATTTAATTTAGAAAAATTCATCTCCTTGTTTAATTGTTATAACTAAATTTTATACAAATAAAATCTAGTTAGCTGCTGTTAAAGTGTAATTACGATTAGCAAAAGAAATTGTATAAGAATATCCACTTTCAGTGTATGTTAATGAAGCAACTTCATTTGTTTGACCTTCAACTTCAGATTTTGCAGAAGTTAATTCATGTTTTTCATCAACAGTAATACCATTTTCAGCAAGATAAGCAGCTAAGAAAGCATTATCATTTGCATATCCAGTGTATTTTAAAACTAAACCAGCTGTTCCAAAGTTAATTGGAGAATCATCTAATTCAGATAAAGCTTCAACATAGATAAGTTGAGCAACTTGTTGAGCATTAGATTTTGATGTGCTCTTACGTGCACTTGTTGTGACACCGAAGTATGTTGCAACTGATGCTGCTGATAAAATAGCAATTATTGCAATTACGACGACTAATTCGACGAGTGTGAAACCTTTTTTGAGTTTCTTACTAAATTTTTTCATAAATTATTTTTTCTCCCTTCTTTATGAAAAATTTCCAAGTATACTTTTTTTATTGGAGTGTAGTATTAACTCTTAGCACAATAATTAACTAACCACGCTATTTATTTATGCAACTTAATAATACCCCCCCCGGTAAATTTTTTCAATATTATTTCTTTATTTTATTTTATTAATTTATTATTCTTATTAAATTAACTTCTAATGTATAATTAACATTAAACTATAAAATATAAATAATTTATGAAATAACAATTAAAAAAAGTCCACATTATTTCACAGAAAACAATTTTTGTGAAATAATGTCAATATTAAATTTGCTTTCTAATTATAATTTCATTTTTTCACACAAAAAGGCGCCGAAGCGCCTTTTATTTTTTTATTTAAATTTTAGTACCAGTAAATTCTTCAAATGTAAATGTTGTTTGAATTTGAGCATCATCCCAGTTTAAGATACCAATACTACCACCATTATAATCTGGCAATTCTACTTCAGATCTTGTTGAAAAGTCTTGTATTGTAATATCTCTTTTTATACCATTGATATAAATAGATAATGTCTTTCCTTCAATAACAACTCTAATACTTTGTCCATCAACCCATTCACAAATACCACAGACAAAGTTTGCGTTAATACTATTATTAATATAATGTACTTGAACCCAAGCTTCTGTTTCCATTTGGAAAACTGTTACAGCATAGCCTTTTGGATACATACCTAAGCTTTCTGCTCCAATTAAAACACTTTTTGCATTAATACCGGCATATGGATTAGCTTTTTGTGCACCATCAATCTTGAAAGTTAAATCAATATCTGAATATCTATCTTTAGAAAGTTGCCATCCTGCACTTACCGTGGTAGGTGTTGTAACAGAATTTGTTCCTTTTTCATGAGTCCATTGATTCATTGTGTGATCAACTACTGCATCCCAAGAACTCATAGTTGAATTATCTGTACTAAAGATTGCATCCATTAAAGCTGTTGCTCTAATTTTTGCACCATTTGCTAAATAATCATCGGCTTCTTTTACCATTACTTTTAGCTCATTAATAGCAGAAATTATATCTTCATATGTTGCATCCAAATCTTCAGCTAATCCAAGAATACTAGCTTTTTTAGCATTGATGTTACTAG
>ERZ1106932.433-NODE-433-length-10951-cov-4.499174_pt1 | contig 10951 bp, 16 predicted proteins | sample MGYA00403665_ERZ1106932 | MGnify/ENA primary metagenome ERZ1106932 (study PRJEB35170, sample SAMEA104062448) | human gut metagenome | biome: human gut; feature: human-associated habitat; material: faeces | place: Denmark | collected 2012-08-24 ... | reverse complement strand
ACAAAAACTATATATCCGATATATATTGATTTTACCGAGTGGCCAAGAAATAGCCGCCAAAACAATAACCGTTAAAATACGGTATTTTGGCTAAATTTTTTGCCGTATTTTTGCCGTTCAATGCAATAAAAAAAGAGCAGGGATTTCTCCCCGCTCCCTCAAATTACCGGATCACCCCCGGGCTATAACTGTACCCACAATAATAACAAGCAACCCCGCATATATATCTCGTTGTCTACGTATGACTGCTTGTTTGTGTTCCAACTTCTTTATTTTGTTCTTCAACCCTTCTAATAATATTTTCAATCCGTTCAATTCGTGCTGTGCTTCTATCATTGATATCTTCGCATTCATTAATGATTGTTGCGTTTCGTCGAGCTGTATCTGTAACCTCTCTAACTGTTGTATTTGCTCGCTTGAGTCCAGCTTGAGCATTGTCAATTTCTGCCGTTCCATCGCTAAGTCGTTTTTCAGTCTGTTGAATTCGGTCTTCAATTCGTTCCAGTCCGCTATTGACATCGTGATAGTCTGTCTTGGCTCGGCTTGATTCATAGTACCACCATCCGCAGATACCTGTAAGCAGTAGCAAAATGACAATCCCAACAACAAACAAGCGGTGATTACTCGTTTTAAAATCTTCCCACACATTTAGCCCTCCTGATTCTTGTAAAACTCTGCTTTTCCTCTGATTAAATCTCCACCCGGTACTAACACGCCGCCATTGCTGTAATCCGGTAAGTACAGCAGATCCCAACGCATATCTGGCTCTCCGCTACTGACACCGTATCCGTCAATTTCCGCAATTTCTGCATGAGTATATACATCGTCTGCAGTCAATCCGAGTATTTCCTCTGCTTTTGCAGTCAGCATCGCCATCGCTTCGATCTGCGCTGCCGTCGGCGGTTCACTGCCTAAATCTATGCCGTCGGGATGATCATAGTAGCATATCGCGTCTTTACAACACGCCACAGCTATACCGATTGACCGGCTGTTTCTGTGCCACGTGTGCGCCAGCTTTTTAGTAAAATCTTCGTGCATGACGTGATATCCGCCAGTCCGGTCTATTACTACTGTATAGTCATGCAGATTAACTACACTCCCGTCACAGCCTGTCCAGTGTTCATAAATCCTGTCAATGCATCCCACAGCATTCTGCAGCAATACTTCAATTTCTTTTAACGTCATCTTTTTTCAGCTCCTTTTCTATAGCATCCGGCCGGCCATTGCGATTTTTATCCACCATATACTTGGCGATAAATGCAATCGCCCCGACAACCGGAACCGCCGTATAGTCTTCAAAGAATTTAATCAATGTCATCGTATTAGCTGAACCCCGGCAGAATTCAATAATCCACGCGGCCAGCACGACACAAAACAGAATTAAAAAGCCTATGGCATAACCATAGACTACTTTCATAGACGGCTTGGCGTTTCCTTTCGGAACGTAGACATTTATGTATCCGACCGCTCTTTTCCATAAATCTCTTATTTTCTCGAACAATCACATCACCTTTCCTATCAATGCAATTACTACAGAAATAATAGTCGAAATCAGACCGGCAACCTTGTATATATTGTCTATTCTGTGATGCGCGGATTTCGCGCTTTGTTCTGCCCTTTCGTGCGCTACCTGAAGTCTCTGTATTTCAGGTAGCATTTCGACAAGCATGTCAAGTTTCGTTTCGATCCGGACTATTCGCTCTAACGCTTCCGGACTTATATCCACCATACTCATTATTTATTGTCCTCCGTCTTATTTTCAGGCTTTTCTTTCAGTGGTTTGCTCCGGATGCATTTCTTATTTGTACAAAGTCCTGTTTTTTTATCCATTTTGCGGTGACACAAAAAGCAACGTTCCATTTAAATCGCCCCTCTCTTTTCCGCGTATTCGTTCATCAATGCTTCTCGCTCTTCTTTTAACTCAGTATATAGATCCTCATCTTCAATCGCTTTGGCTTTTGCCATTTCAATTTCAAGATTACTTAGTTTTTCTGCATATTCTTTATCCAGTGCACTAAGTGCCATCTGTCTTTTCTCTTCTTCTGTCGGTTCCGGCGGAGCGTATGCAATCGGCTTTCCGTCCGTGCCGCGGATGTAATCACCGGATATATACTTGTTAAAATCCTCGACTGAGATAATCTCGATAACCGTTGCATCGGCAAACAACTCTTTCGCTTCTTTTTTTAGCGCATTTAGCTCGCCTGCATTTTTATCTTTTGTCGGATTAAACTCGCATATAAGCGATCCTACACGCTTTCCATCTGCACCGAACCCTGCTATATAAAAATCCACATTAGAACTATTCATTTTTTTACTCCTTTCAATTAAATTGGAACGTCAGTAGTTCTCCACTGTGCCTATTTACCAAATGCAATCCACTGTGCATCTTGACCTGTTCCCGAATTATCATGCACAGACAACGTAAATCCTGTTAATGAATTGTATTCAACAGCACGCGAATCGAAGTAAGCAGTACCTTGATGGTTTGTTATTATTTTCCGAAAAGAATTAAACGCTATTGGGAATGTTACCCATCCGTGCTCATTAGATCCCCATTGCATAATTAGCCCACCAAAGAAGCTTCCTAAGCATACATACCCGTTTTGAGCAATATTGTATTTGACCCCAGACGCATTGAGTACCATTTTTAACAGCTGTCCGAACCATGAGTTAGTTTGCAGCGCATTGATGGCGGTAACAGTAGATGTTAATGCTAATTTTTGTATGATACCCTCTGCGAAATCAGAGACTTGCGAGATTTTAAATGACTTCCAATTATTCAGTATTCCTCGTACCCATGATGTAGACGTAATCTTGCTGTCAGAGTTATCATTAAATTCTGCATCGTTGGTCGCCGTTCTAATATCTGCAAAAGTAACCAGCTGCCCGCTATCTAAAACTGCCGAAACGTTCCCTGTATTACTGAAAGTCAGATTCAATGTCATTCGTTTAGAAACAACCGTTGTACTTCCCTCTGCCGGCATCGTATCCGGATCAGTATCCGTCATATATGCAAACATGATTTCTCCATCATCCGGATCAGTAGCAAATAATCCGAGCTCTCTTTCTTTAAAAGGTTTAGTTATACCTGTGTTAGTTAATGTAGATACCAGCTTAACGATAGATCCGTCTACAGTGCAAGACGCAATCGTCAAATCCTTTTCTCGTTTGACCAGATCGGTCAGACTACTATTACTACTACCGCTGCCAATACTGATTTTTGTAAAATTCAATGTCGCCAAACCTGCGTTAATTTTTGCCTGCAAGTTGAGCCCTTTTTCTGTTAATGTGAAACCTTGCCAATTAGCCATGATTTTTTTCCTTTTACGCAATCAACATTTTTATATCAACCTCTGTATCGCTCATTATTGCTACTCCGATACTGATATCTTTTGTAAATTTAAATTCATCTTTAAACCCACTTGAAATAATGATCTCTTCGTCGTCTACAACTGCCGCACCGATAAAGACGGTTGCATTTATTTGGCGTTCAAATTCGATGGAATCGCACCAGCTCCGCAGATTTTTCGACAACTGGATCAGATTAATTAATTGAATTAGTTTACTCCCGTCCGACACTGCTTCAGTCAAACCGGTAACTTTGAAATGGTACGGATTACCTCCATATTCAAACCATTCTTCTATATCCCCGGTTTTGAATACCATTCGTAATGCAGATTCAACACTGTATCTGGTCCCTTTCTTCATATGCCACAAGATACTGGAGCGTATTAGCTGTTCTCTGACATCTTTTGAAAGCTCTTCATCATACAGATCAGTATGTAATTCCCAGGCTAAATGCAGAAGGATAGTATCATCATACCTGGATAAGTTTTTCCACAAAAGCAGCGTATTGATACTATCGTTAATATTCAGCAGTTTTTGCGTAACCATCTTTGCCAGGGCCTGCACTTCTTCATCATCAGCAATCGATGAAGGGAGAAGTGATGCTAAATCTAAGGTATCCAGATCATTCATCTTCTATCCCTCCATAGTTCACCGTATTGCTGCCGCTATTTTTCGCGATGCCAATTACATACGTGTCATTACGGCTGCCATCTTTAATTCTGGTAAAGACTGGTGATGTTATTTCTACTCGTTTGGCACCGGCTGTCAGACATAACTGAATCAGCTTATCCGGGTTAATATCCCTCCCCATTTTAGAATCTTGCCAAGCGATATAGTTCGTCACTGCATTTTCCACATTCCTGCGGGTTGCTTCTGTATCAAGGCCTTTCCCCAGGTAATAGGTCATGTTAATATTGTAGCTTGTTGTTTCCGGTACCTTAACAGCGACCTTGTCTGTCAGCGGTCTTCTGGTCTCGTCGGATAGATAAGCAAGAACCGTGTTTTGCAGTTCTTTCCCCGGCAAACTTCCTCCCGTCTCCACAATATACACATCTACACTTCCCGGCTCTGGTGAAACTGCTTTTGCCTGGTTAATCAAGGATGATGCTGCTTTAGCAAAATATTCATAAGCTCCTGCCGGGCCAGCCGAGCTGAACGATTCCGGGGCCTCCTCTGCACGTGTGCGCAGCGTTTCATCGTCTTCTTCGTCTGCTCCGCCTTCTGACGCTGTAGTATTTACGGCAGATGCAATATACGGGGCTACATCCACCATCGTCGTAACAGTACCCGCTGGTACCCCATTACCAGCTATACCAATTTTCTGACAGGTGCATTTGACCGTCCCGGAAGTCTCCCCCACTTTTATGACCAGCGTTTCGTCTGTTGCAAAGTAGACTTGCGAGCCGTCACTTACACGGGTTCCCTGTGGGACAGTAATGTTAAAAGATACCGCTTTAGACAAAGAGAATTTCTCTGTCAAGGTGGCTGCTGTTCCTGGAATCCTTGTCACTCCAAGCAGTTCTACCAGGTTGTCCAGGTTTTTCCCTTTAGCGTATTTCAGCAGGTTTTGCTTCCCCGTGTAGTTGATTTTATTCAGCAGCATAATGACTACGGAAGCAATGACTAAGATAAAAAGTCTGACCGGATCAGCTTTTGCCAGTGTTCGTCCGGTTACAGCCGTATACACATCCATCAGATACGTTACTACTTTTTCCTTATCGGCACTGACAAACTCCACTTCGGGTAAATTACTTACATTCATGAATCATCACTTCCTTTTATCGATACATCAACAATCGGTGTTAACCTCTGCTCATCCGTGTCATACTCAAAATCAATAGAGCGGATTATTACTCTTGGTTCGTAATCCTGAATCGCATTAAAAAGCTCTTCCCGCAAGACACTTTCTGTTGACCCGTCCAATGGTTCATCTACTGCACCCCACGAAATACCAAGTCTACGATCCAACGGAACACTGAACACGTGGGTAGAAAGCAGCGTTCTAATATTTTGTGCAATCTCTGCCATCTGGGAATCTGGCTCCCAATCAATAGCAGTTGCTTTACTGCCTGAAATAATCACAAGATATCACCTACCGTATCATCCACCTGATCCAACACATCCAACGCTTCCTGCTTATACGCGCTAACCTTTTCTTTCACCTCAGATACCTGGGACACAACATTGCCCCACGGCGTACTGGTATTGGTTTCGGTTGCAGCGTTTGCGTCTACCCGGTATTCTTTCAACGCGACTGATACAGTGACAACGTGCATCTTTCCTCGCTGCTTCCAGTAAGACGGTTTTTCCGACAGACCAGTAATCATCCACTTATTCTGACTGACCGGTCTGTTTCCCAGGATAAAGCTCACGACCTTCCCCGTATCGCGCATATTTCGAAGTACTTCCAATTTCTTTTCAGGCGTTACATTGAGCTGCGAAAAGAGCTGAATATCAAACGTTATTTCTTCCGGATCCAGCCCAGTGAATTCCATATTAGACTTTTCAGCAATAATTTCATGCTCTGCTGATTTAATGTTTCCTTGCCGAAAGTAGTTATCAAACGTCAATACTCTTCGGCTTGACACATTAAAAGTAATGCCGCCCAGGCTTCCTACCGTTGCCATACTATCCTCCTATAAACACATCAGGGCTTCCTTCGGCTACACTGCCGCCACAGCTTACACGGTCGCCAATCCGCGCGGCCGGCCTACCGTTAATAAACACAGTGGTACTCCCGCTCGAAACATGCCCGACATGCGGGCTGTGAGCTGGGCAGGAATGGCTGGCATACGTATCATTCAGGCGCCCCGCCCCTCTTTCATTGATAAACACATCACCACTGGCTGATGCGAGAGCGACTGGCGGACAAGCATCATGCCCGGTATTGTTATCTCCTAATCGTGTTGCTGCCGGCATTTCATCTTCTCCTACTCATTAATTCTTACTACGGCGCCCTTTATGGTAATCGTCCCTGTGGCTTGAATGGTCAGACTCCCAGTGTTGCTGTCATGTTCCATGTAAGATCCATCTCCAAAATCAATACGCCTGATCCCAGTTCCGGTTTTAACAGGCGTATCTACCTCATTGAAAAAGCTTCCCAACACGACTCCCTCACTGTTTCCTGTTCCACCGGGGTTCGGAATCATCAGACAAACAACTTGTTCATTCACTGCCGGCAACCAGTATTCTTTGCAATATAAGCTCCCGGTATTTAGTAAAGGCAGCTCATCACTGACGGTATTATCCATATCTCGGAAAATGACGCGACAAGTCATTGCTTCCGGATTCACACTGGAGACATTGCCAATCCGAATGATTCGACGCAACGATGAAAATAATTGACGGTCATCAGTAGCCATTCAAGCACCTCCTGAGATCTACAGAGCACGTATACCCGCTCCCAAGCGAATGTTTTACCTGAGAGAGGATATATTTTCCATCAAACTTGCCAAAGCCTTTCACGGTCACCGTAAGCCCTGCAGACAGATTCGTATCTCCCATACAGGTAAGGCTCCCTGTCACTTCATCCTTGTTCTTTTCACGAAGTTCTTTACGGGCCATGCGTTCCGCTTCTTCTACACTTTTTACGTCTTTTTTCACAAGCAGTATCTTCCCTTCTGTTTTATTCGGATCAGTAAACGTCGCACTTATTTTCTCCTTCTTTTTCCCTTGGGAATGCTCTACAGTGCAGGCTTTGTATATGTCCCGCACAGATGAGGTAAAGCGCCAAGAAGCCGGTTTTAATTGCTTCAATGCGTTTTTATTGTTCGTGCCATTGGAATTAACGTCCATACTAACAGAAGCAACCAAATCTTTCACTGTCGGTCGGACAAAAATCAACGATGGTTCAGCCGCTTCCATATCTGCCATATCAAAAATGACAATCTGATTATCTGTCACTTTGAGCGATAAACCATTGTCCTGACATAGTTTATCCAGGAAAGCCAAATCAGACTGTTCCGTTTGCTCCACCCGTTCCAGCGTCGGATTATCTTTAGATGAGAAATTCAGCTGCATTCCTGCATTGTTAGCAATATCCTGGGCAATCTTTTGAATGGTATATCCTTCCCAGGAACGAGTTCTCTCTTCTCCGCGCAAGGTCGTATTATTGGGCACAGATACTGCTTTTATTTTGGCTTCAGACGGCATCGCACTGCACTCAATTTCATCAATTTCAAACATTCCCAATGGCAGCTCTTTTTCTGCATCTGTCAGAGTGGTCCAATATTTTGTCAGGATAGAAGCAGTGAGCGCAGCACCTTTGTCCGGAAACCACGCCTCCAACCATAATCCGTCACGGTCTTCCAGGGTAAGCTGCAGATCATCTGCCTGCCCGGTCAGTACATCCGTATACTCCATATTTTTCAGATACGGCTTGAGAGTCTCCGAAATGTTCACTTTGTTATAGATGATTTTAGGATATGCTCTGCGCGCATAACATGCTTGCTCTGTAACCGTATTCCCTGCCAATGAGCTTAGCACAGACATTCCTTACACCTTCTTCCATGGTGGCAGAATTGTCGTAGTTTGCGTCTGTATGTCAGGAAGGGAAAGGCTGACATTGGCCGGGAAAATAATGATCTCTCTATATGCCTGATTTGCTTCAAGCAATTCATTCATATACTTCTCATCACCGTAGACTTTAACGGCAATACCGTCCCAGGTGTCGCCCTGTATCGTCTTATACACACGTTTAGTCAAAAGCCAGTCTCCTCCGATCCCTTACTATTCGTTCCAGCATTTCTTCCAGCTTATCCCGTTGGTTATCCATTACATGCTGTACGTTCTCTATGTCTGCATTTCCTGTGATGGTGATTTGCGGGTTATAGGAAAGATTAACGGCCGTTCCTTCCGGCATACGATGAATGGATCCAAGCCGGTTGATACTGGACAGCATAGCACTGGTTCCTTTGCCAGCATTGTTCCCGACCGATTTCGGTAAAAGCCCCATCATCTGACCTGTCTGCGTCCACAATCTGGCCGCACGCGCCGTCCTATTAATCGGAATGGCTGCTTCAGGACTTCGTTCTGCAAAAGAAGTCAGGAATGCTCCACGAGCGTAAATGCCTCCAGCCGCATTCTCGGGAATACGATTTCCAGCTGCATTAACCGCATCGCCATCTCCACCTTTTACAAAATTCACTACGGCTTGAATTGGGTCCTTAAACACGTCTTTAATGGAATTCCAGATTTCTTGTGCTTTCTGATACAGTTCATTCAGTTTATTGTTCGCAAAATCTTTAAACTGCTCTATCGCTTTCCCCGGATCATTCCAGAGCGTGATAAACCATTGTTTAACAGTATCCCAATTCGCAATAATCCCAGCCCCGATGTATATCAGCCAGCCAATCGGCCCCGTAAGGAAGGCAATGACAGCAGCCGCAGGGCTTTCCCACATTGAGGCGCAAAAGGCCTGCACCTGCTCAAAGTGGTTATAGCACCAGTAAACAGCAGCCCCCAGGGCAACAATACCTGCAATAACAAGGCCTATGGGCCCCGTCATTACGCCCAAAGCTGCATTAAACAACCATTGTGCCGCCTGTGCCGCACGTACAGCCACTGTATATGCTTTTGTAGCTATTACTGCTGCCTTGCTGGCAATAACACTTCTCGCAGTTGCCATGCGGGCCGCGATCTGACTATCTCTATATGCAATGATGGCAATCTTTGCTCCGTTGTAAGCCATTTTGGCCGCTGTAATGACCTGCAACACCGTATTGAATACAACCGCAAAGGCATTAACTGCAATGATTGCCAATATAATTGCGCCTGTAAATTTGGCCGCAGTAGTAACAGCTCCCTGATGCTCCTTGATAAAATCGTGCAAAGATTGTATAGTTGGCAGCAATTCAGAGGTTATTGCTTTCAGTGTCGGAAGCATAGCGTCACCCATAGCAATGGACGCAGCCGTTCCCGCATTCTGCAGGAGTTCCATGGAATTTTTAGCCGTTTTCGCCCGTGCTGCGTATTCGTTCAACATCGAACCGGAATATTGGCTGGAGTCGCCGACACGGTTAAAATTCTGTTCCAATCCTTCCAAATTAGAAAGGAGCGGGGCAATAGCACCGATACTCTGCTTACCAAACAAATCAGAAAGTACACTGGCCTGCTGATCTTTACTCAAATTCTTCAATGCCGCAAGAACATTAACAATCGCACCCTTAGCGTCCGTCTGCATTTTCTTGGCCATGTCGACAGAATTCAATCCCAATGCTTCAAAGGCCGCCGCCTGTGAAGCTGTGGCACCAGCGCCGGCCGTCATCCCCAGTATAAGATTCTTAATACCGGTTGCAGCAATTTCGCTTTGCACACCTGCCCCAATCATAGATGCCCCTAAGGCAGCTATTTCTCCGGACGCCATCCCGCCAACTTCACCCAACGGGCCGATACGGGTAACAACCTCCGAAATCTGAGATGCTGTCGATGCCGTATTGTTACTCAGGTAATTAATTTTATCTGCAAGAGACACCACATCCGACTGTCCCATCTTAAAGGCAGTCCGCCACTTGGCCATCATATCGCCAGCTTGTTCTGCCGTTACGTCAAATGCAACACCCATTTTAGCGGCATCTTCCGCAAATGTCAGCAATTCCGGTTTCGCGATGCCAGCCTGACCTGCAGAAGCGACAATAGACGCAAGACCTTTGGCCGACATCGGAATCCTTGTAGACATCTCTACAATGTTGTTTTTCATGTCGGCAAATTCATCGTCCGTCATATCGACAACTTTGGCTACATCGGACATGCTGGATTCCATTTCAACAGCATCTCGCAGGGGTATGCTCATGGTATAAGCGGCAGCTCCCGCCTTCATGATATTACCTATAGCCTGATTCCGTTTCTGCCCGTATGATTCAAATTGAGCACCTAATTCTTTTTGTCTGGCAATGGCAGCCTGTGCGGCTTTTACCTTATCCATTTGAGCGGCCAACTGCGCCAGGGCTTCTCTATGATGTTCGATAGAAATTTGCCCTTTTTCCCAAATCCGATTAAGATCTCTACTTTGCTGTGCCAATTCTTTTTCTTTGGCATGGGCATTGGCTGCCACGTTTGCCAGCATCCTGGTTTCGGACGCCGCTGCTTTAAAGGCCCCCATGAAGCCTGCCGCCAATGTTGCACCAATAATAAATTGCACTGATGTATTATCGGCCATTATTTCTCTCCTTTCTTCTCCATTTCTTTATACAATTCCAGCAGTACTTCCGCCCATTCGTCCAATTCCCAAAGCGGTATGAGTAAATAGAACTCAACCGGGCTCCTGGTTCCTTTAGCCAACAGGATTGTACATTTTCGGAGATGTTTTAACGTCAGCCCTGTTTTGTTAAAAAATTGAGTACCCTGTTGGTGATCTTTGAAAAATCGTCAGCATTCATTTCCATGATGTCATCATATGTAATGCCAATCATTCGCGCAGCAAGAGCCGCCTGGTACTTCAGTGAAAATGTCAGCAACGGAGTGACCTCGCCATCTGCACGTACTTCAGCTTCTGCTTTAATCAAATCCCTGCCCGTAAGTTTGGAAAAATCCAGAGTCACACTGGTTACTTCTTTACCATTTACGGTCAGCTTATTTCCTAATTTAATCGGTTTCATACTCATTT
>ERZ1106932.431-NODE-431-length-11080-cov-5.672200_pt1 | contig 11080 bp, 10 predicted proteins | sample MGYA00403665_ERZ1106932 | MGnify/ENA primary metagenome ERZ1106932 (study PRJEB35170, sample SAMEA104062448) | human gut metagenome | biome: human gut; feature: human-associated habitat; material: faeces | place: Denmark | collected 2012-08-24 ... | reverse complement strand
TTTGTTTCTGTTGTAAGTTGTTTTATCTTCTGGTGAATATAAAGAAATTAAACATCACGTTGCCTCCCGTTCCCGTCATCAACCTTCTCGGCTGCGCGCTTTGCGGCCTGTTCGTCGGCATTCTTTGGCCGGGGACCTATTCGGTCGCCGCGAAAAAACTACCTTACGGCGGAGCGGCAATGTTCGCGCTCCTTGCCCTTGCGGGAGACCTCGGCTGTCTCGCCGGACCTACGACGGTAGGTTTTGTATCCGGTATATTCGACGATAATCTCAAAGTCGGACTTACGGTCGCCGTCATCTTCCCCGCACTGGCTGTGCTCGGCATGTTTCTTCTGTCAAAACATAAGGACAAAGGCCCCGAATTGCTGAATCCGAACGAACAGAAATAAAACACCCCGTCGGTCAATGACCGACGGGGTGTTTTATTTCTCAACACATAACAAGCCTTTCAAAAATCCGAAAAAATATCTATCGTTCTTCTCGGAAGTAGTTGAGTCCCAAACTTGCGGGAGGCTGCGTTTCTTTACTGTTCAAGATACTCGTTACAATCAATACGATGATCGTGACGACATAGGGCAACGCTTTGATAAGCTCGATCTGCGCAAACGTAATTCCGCTTATATAGCTGGAAGCGATATAAAGACCGCCGAAAATAATCGAACCCAAAATGGCGAGCGCGGGGCGCCAAAGGGTAAAGATAACGAGGGCGATGGACAGCCAACCGAACCCTTCGAGAAAGTGTACGTCGTCCCAATTTCCGCCCATATAATCCATAATGCAGAACAATCCGCCGAGTCCCGAAATTCCGCAGCCGATGCACGTCGCCAGATATTTATAGCGCGACACATTGATTCCCGCGGCGTCCGCCGTAGCGGGATTCTCACCCACCGCGCGCAAGTGCAGACCTATGCGGGTACGATTGAGAATGAGCTGAGCCGCGATCGCGACGATAATCGCCAGATACACGAGGATACCGTGAGATAAAAATATTTCTCCGAACCACCCGAGTTTATCGTCCACGGGGAAAAGGTTGGTGTAATATTTGCTCGCACGGGCGATAACCGCCATGTTTGCCTTGATGAGATTGATGAGATGTCCCGCAAGCCCCACCCCGAACGTCGTCATGGCGAGACCTGTAACGTTCTGATTTGCACGGAGCGTGACCGTCAAAAAGCTGTATAAAGCTCCCATCGCCGCTCCCGCGAGGAAAGTGACGATCAAAGGTACGAGAACGAGCAGAAACGGCACGGAAGTACCGATTGACTTTATGAGATAATACTCGGAAAGACAGCCGACTGCCGCGCCCACGCTCATGACGCCGGGGACGCCGAGATTGAGATGACCGGATTTTTCCGTGATGATCTCCCCCGTCGAGCCGAAAAGGAAAATCGCGCTGATACGAATGGCGCTCGTCAAAAATTTTACGAACATGTTTCCTTTTCCTCCTTTTTGCGTTTTTTGGCTTTGCGGAACTTAATCTGATACAGGATAAAAAATTCACAGCCGATAATAAAGAAGAACATAATACCTGTGATAATATCGGCGAAGTAGGCGTTTGCGACTCCGCAATCCGTCATGACCTGCCCCATACCCTTTTGCAAAAATACGACCAGATACGCGGTAAAAATCATAAAGATCGGATTGAATTTTGCCAGCCAGGAAACGAGAATCGCCGTAAATCCGCGGCCGCCGACCGTCTCTTTACTGATCATGTGGTCGATTCCGCCGACGATTAAAAATCCGGCCAAGCCGCAAATAGCGCCCGAAATGAGAAGGGTGCGGACAACGACTTTCTTTACGTTGATTCCCACGTAACGAGCCGTATTCTCGCTTTCGCCCACGACGGAAATTTCATAGCCCTGTTTGCTGTACTTCATATAGACATAGACCAAAGCAGTGACGATCGTTACCACGATGACGCTCAGCCAGAAATCGCCTCCGCCGATTTGCGGCAGATTGCCGTGCGGGAGCGGACTCATGTTTCCCGAACCCGTCGGATACCAAATCTTTATGGCAAAGAGCACGATCTGCATGGCCACATAGTTCATCATAAGGGTAAACAAAGTTTCGTTGGTATTCCATTTTGCCTTGAAAATCGCAGGGATCACAGCCCAAAGCATACCAGCGGCCACGCCCGCGACGAACATGATGGGAATAAGAACTCCGTCCGGGACTTTTCCGCCGAGATAGAACATGCACACCGTACAGGCGAAACCGCCCATGAGTACCTGTCCTTCCGCACCCGTATTCCAAAAACGCATTTTGAATGCGGGAGTGATGGCGAGCGCGATCAAAAGAAGAATCGCTCCGTCACGGAGAAAAATCAAGATTCTTCGCTCCGTGCCGAAGATTCCCGAAAACATAGACGAATAAATGAAGAAGGGATCTTTTTTCAAAACGAGAAACGACAGCAAACCTGTAACAACGAAGGCGAGCAGGATAGCCGCCGCACGGATCAACCAGGATTTCCACCAGGGAACGGAAGTGCGCTTTACGATATGAAAAAGGGGTTCTTTGACGCTTTTTTCTTTATTCTTCATAATCTTCCCGTTCCTCCCGTTGATTTTTTACCATCAAAAGTCCGATTTCTTCCTTTTTAGCCGTTCTGCCGTCCAAAATTCCCGTGATACGGCCGCTGCCGATGACCATGATCCGATCGCAAAGCTCTAAAAGGACGTCCAAATCTTCACCCACGAAAATGACGCAGACGCCCTTTTTCTTCTGTTCCGTCAAGAGATTGTAGATGGTATAGGAAGAATTGATGTCCAAACCTCTGACCGGATACGCCGCAAGGAGTACGGTGGGCGAAGCGGCGATTTCCCGCCCCACCAATACTTTTTGAACGTTTCCTCCCGAAAGGCGGCGGACGGGCGTTTTGGCGCTCGGCGTAGATACTTCGAGGCTCTTAATAATTTTTTCGGCAAGATTTTCGGGTTCCTTTCTGTCGAGGAAAATCGAATGTCCCTTTCGATAGCTTCTGAGCATCATATTGTCGATGATGTCCATGTTTCCGACGAGCCCCATTCCCAGACGATCCTCGGGGACGAAAGAAAGACGAATTCCCATTTCCCGGATCTGTAAGGGTGACTTTCCGATAAGCTGTTCGCCTGCGGGCATTTCCCCGACGTTTTCTCCTTTGCTTTCCTGTCCGGACTCCTCTGTTTGAGATTCTTCGGGCGGATAATATTCTATGCTGGCGCCTGCGATCGGAATCTGCAAACCCGCGATCGATTCCAGAAGCTCTCTCTGACCGCTTCCCGCAATCCCCGCTATGCCGAGAATTTCCCCGCTGAATGCGTCAAAATTCACGTCGTCGAGGATACGAATCCCCTCGTTGTTTATGAAGGTAAGATTTCTGACTTCCAGACGCTTTTGGCAATTTACGGGCATGGGACGATCGATATTCAGGGATACTTTTTTACCGACCATCATTTCCGTCAATTCCTGTTCGTTGGTCTTTGCCGTCTCTACCGTCGCTATATGTTCGCCCTTTCTCAAAACCGCCACTCTGTCCGAAATCGACATAACTTCGTTGAGCTTATGCGTGATGATGATGATGGATTTACCGTCGTCGCGCATCGTGCGGAGTACGGCAAACAGCTTATCGATTTCCTGAGGGGTGAGAACGGCGGTAGGCTCGTCCAGAATGAGAATATCCGCACCGCGGTATAAGACTTTCACGATTTCCACGGTCTGTTTTTCGGAGACGGACATTTCGTGAATTTTTTTCTTCGGATCGATATGGAAACCGTACTTTTCGCTCATTTCCCGAACGCGGGCGTTGACTTCTTTGAGATTATACTTCTCTCCGCGTACGCCGAGGACGATATTCTGAGCGGCAGAAAATACGTCCACCAACTTGAAATGCTGATGAATCATTCCTATCTTATAGCGAAAGGCATCTTTGGGCGAACGAATGGAAACTTCCTCTCCGTCAATATAAATCTGGCCCTCGTCGGGATAATAAATTCCCGCGATCATGTTCATGAGCGTCGTTTTCCCCGACCCGTTCTCGCCGAGGACGGACAAAATCTCGCCCTTTCTCACGTCCATATCCACGTTTTTATTCGCGATGACCTCTCCGAACGTTTTCGTTATGTTTTTCAGTTGTATTGCAATGGGTTTGTCCACAGTGCCTCCCGAAACTTTTGATTAACGCGAACGGGCGGAGCCTCTTCGGTACTCCGCCCCTATATATAATTTTACAAAACTTTACACTTTTTCATTCAACAATTTTATGCCGTCAATTTTTATATCGAAATAAGGAGCCGTACGGAAAATCGATTCCTGGAAAACGCCGTCTTTGATCGCTTCAATCTCTTTCTCTCCGTCGCCGTCTATATCTACCATGTAGCTCGTAAGCGTCTCACCGTTAACCGTAAACTTAGAAGTATCGAACACATTCAAAGTTCCGTCTAAAAGACTTTTTTCGACTTCGACAACCTTTTCCTCTGTCCCGTCTGCAATTGCCGTACCGAATTCCGTAATTTTCACGGAACCCGTTTCAAGTGTTCCCGTCCAGTCATCGGCGATTTCTTCTCCAGTCATCGCTTTTTCGAGAATATATTTGAAATAAGGAGTCCAGTCGATATAGGAGGAAACGAGGAAGGTTTCGGGGCAGGCCTCAAACGTGCTTCCGTTATAGGAGACGTTGGGAACTCCCGCTTCTTCGCAGGCAGAGGGCGCACCCATGGAATCGGCGTGCTGGGAAATAAGTTTGCAGCCGCCCGCAATAAGGCTTTCCGCCGTGGATTTTTCGGCCGAGATGTCAAACCAGGAACCCGTAAACTGAACGTCCATGGTAACGGTCGGGCAGACGGATTTCGCACCGAGGTAGAAAGAGGTATAACCGGAAATAACTTCCGCGTAGGTATAAGCGCCCACATAACCGATTTTTGCTTCTTCTTCGGTAAATTCTCCCTCCTCGATCATTTCGTTGAGCTTCATGCCCGCAACGACGCCCGCGAGATAACGTCCTTCGTAAATGGAAGCGAATGCGTTATGGAAATTATCGAGTCCGCTCGACGCCGCCGTGACGCCCGTCGCATGGCAGAATTCCACATCCGGATTTTCCTCCGCGGCTTCTCTGACAAAGGGCTCATGACCGAAAGAATCGGCAAAAATCAGATCGCAACCTTGATCTACAAGGTCGAGAGCCGCCTCTTTGCATTCAGAAAGTTCGGGAATCCCCGTTTTCATGATAAACTGATCGGCATCAAGTCCCACTTCTTCAACCGCTCTCCTTGCCGCGTCAATAAAGTTCTTATCATAGGTAGAGGTTTCATCATGCAAACAAATCAAACCGAATTTGAATTTGTCCTCACCTTCTCCGCAGGAAGCTAAAGAAGCAGCCACGCCGAAGCCCATAACCAAGGAAAGAGCCACTGTAAGAAATCTTTTTTTCATGATTTTATCTCCTTACGTCCGCGATTTTTTCACGGGCCGAATTTTAACGCTTTTGTATTTTTGTATTTCGTCTTTTGCATTGACGCTTTTAGCTTTTGTCAAAGTCAAACAGCGCCCGTCTTGTCAAATCGGTACTACCGCAATGCGGCATTTTGAGTAAAAAACGTCTCTTTCAGCTTCGGAAAGAAATTTTTCCGTTCTCCATTTTTTCGACGATCGCGAGGGACTCCACGCGATAACCCTGTTTTCTCAACTCGTCTCCGCCGCCCTGAAAGCCCTTTTCGATTTCCGCGCAGCATCCGACGACTTCCGCCCCCGCCTGTTTCACGATGTCGATCAGCCCTTTCAAAGCATTTCCGTTTGCGAGGAAATCGTCGGTAATGAGAACTTTATCTTCCAAAGAAATATATTCTTTCGAAACTGCGATATCGTAAGTGATTTTATGCGTAAAAGAATACACGGGGGAAGAATACTGTTCTCCGCTGACATTTGCGGAAGGGTGCTTTTTCGCGAATACCATGGGTACTCCCAATTCGAGAGCCACCGCCGTCGCGAACGCGATTCCCGACGCTTCCACCGTCAATACTTTCGTGATGCGGGTTCCTTTGAAAAGGCGGGCGGTTTCCTCCGCCATTCGTTTCAGAAACACCGTATCCACTTTTTGGTTGAGGAAACTTCCCACTTTCAGAACGTCTCCGGGAAGAACCGTCCCTTCCTTGATGATTTTTTCTTCCAATGCTTTCATTTTTTCACTGAAAAGACGGCAGACGAAAGAACGCCGCCGCCAATATCTCCCTTTCTCTTCTGTAAAATCAGGGCTTGTCCAATAGTCGCGATTATTTTTCGGGCACCGCGGTAGAAACTCCTCCACCCTTCTTCCGGAGGTATATATCGGCTTTTTATAAAATTTTCCTTTTCGGATTTCTTCGCAGACGACTTTCCGTTCCGATAAAGCCACAGGACAGAAACGACACCGAAAAATGACGCCCGCACTTTTCCGCCGATGTTTTTACGGTCCGAAAAATAATTTGCGTAACGCTTCGTTACGCAGAAAGCGGGACGTCCCGCTTTATTCGCCTGAAAAAGGCCTATCCGATTTCAAAAAAGAAAAAAGTCAACCGCTCTTGACTTTATCATAACTATATCACATTGTGAAAATCTTGTCAAATGATAGCGATTGAAATTCTATTTTCACACTTTTTGTCTCATATTATCATTGTTTGAAATTTATGAAAACATTTTTATCGGGCAAAAAGTCATACCGTTTACCGTTATACCGTTGTTCTCAAAAGGCGTATTTATAATGTTCGATTCTTCCGTCTGCCCAGACTTCGACGACGTCGAAGCGCGCGTTGGGTTCCCGTCCCCGTTCCATCCAATAGAATTGCGCTATGCGTTTATAGCGGCGGCGTTTTGCCGCGACTACCGCCTCTGCGGGAGTCCCGTATTCGTCCGAAGTCCGGGTCTTTACCTCCGCGAAAACGACTTCGTCGCCGTCCTCCGCAATCAAATCCGCTTCTCCGAACGGAGTTCGGTAATTCTTATGTAAAATTTTATATCCCTGCGCTTTCAGGTACTCTTCGGCGAGCTTTTCTCCCCGTCTGCCCAGAACTTTTTTACGAACGTCCTGCGATGAATCGGACATATTCCGTGCTCCTTTATCGCCCTGATGTGTTCCGCCGTGCCGTAGCCTTTATTTCTTTCAAAACCGTATGCGGGATACGTCTTTGCATATTCTTCCATGAGTGCGTCCCTGAATACTTTTGCGACGATGCTCGCCGCACCGATCGAATAGGAAAGCGCGTCGCCGTGCACGATACTCCTTTGCGGGAACGGAATATCCAACGTCATATTCCCGTCGGTGATGACCGTATCGGGAACGATTTTCAGACTTTCCAAGGCGTTTTTCATTCCCAGCCGCGTCGCCTGCAAAATATTGATTTCGTCGATAATCTTTTCGTTTACTTCATACACGGTATACGCCAAAGCGCGTTCCCGAATGAGTTTTGCCAAGAGTTCCCTCTTTTTCGGAGAAAGTTTTTTGCTGTCGTCCACTCCTTGAATGATTTCGATTTCTTTGAGCGGCATGACGACGGCCGCGCACACGACGGGGCCCGCCAGAGGACCGCGCCCCACTTCGTCCACTCCCGCAATCGTCTCGAAGCCCTGCGAAAGCAATTCCCGTTCTATTTTTAATTTATCCGAGGCGCACGGCTCTCTTTTCATTTAACGCCTTCCTTGATATTTTATTCTATGTTTGAAATTTATTTTATGCTCAAAACGGCAAATCCCGATACTCCGCCGCGTCTTCCAGACAGACTTTCCCGATACGCCCTTTCCGAAAATCGTCGATAAGCGCTTTTGCTCCGCGGTCATAATCGTATTCCCCGCCCTTTAAGATAAATCCGCGTCGCTTGCAGAGCGCTTCGTACATGCCGAGCTTTTCCGAAAAATCGGTAATCCCGTAACGGTGCGTGAGATAACGGGGATATTTTTCCGCGAGTTCTCCGAGAAGTTCCAAGGCGATGTCGTCCATGTCCAAAATGTCGTCATTGATGCTGCCGATATAAGCGAGATGCCTCGCCAAAGTCTGATTGTCGAAAGAAGGCGGCATCGTGCCGGGCGTATCCAACAGGTCGAACGAACCGCACCGAAGCCACTTTACGTCTCTCGTTACGCCCGCTTTATCGCCCGTTTTCGCCCGTTTCTGACCGCTCAGAAGATTGACGATCGTGCTCTTTCCCGTATTCGGAATTCCCGCCACCATAAAACGAAACGTGCGGTTTAACCCTTTCGCTTCCGCGCGTTCCCGCTTTTCCTCCGTCATTCGTGTCAATTTTTGCATGATCGCGCGGCGGGAAGAAAGCTCCGTCGAATTGCAGCGGATACACTGCCGACCTTTTTCCTCCGCCAGCCGAACAAATCCGTCTGCGCCTTCGTCCGCGAGATCCGACTTATTGAGAAGATAGAGCACGGGTTTTTCCCCGAATATTTTTTTCAGATTTTTATTCAGCGTAGCCGCAGGCGCGCGGGCATCGAGCACGCAGATGACGCCGTCGCAAAGCGCCCGCTTTTCCTCCATGTCCCGCATCGCTTTCGTCATGTGTCCGGGAAACCACTGTATCGTTTTTGCCATACTTCGTTCCTTTTCCGTGTCGTTTTTTCTTTCTCTCTTCCCGTTCGTCTTATCCTTGCCGCCGCCAAATCCACGGGGGGGGGGGGGTGAAAGTGCGGAGAAAACTTTATTCCAAGAATCGCTTCCGTTACGGAATTATTTTTTCAATAAATCGGGACGATATTTTTTCGTCAACTCCAAGGCCCGTTCCCGCCGCCAGCGGTCTACTTTTGCATGATCGCCGCTCAAAAGCACTTCGGGAACGGAAAGACCGCGATATTCCTGCGGCCGAGTATATTGCGGATATTCGAGAAGATTGTCCGAAAAACTTTCGTCGACGAGAGAGGAAGTATTGATGACTCCGTCCACATATCTCGAAACGCAATCCACCAAGACCATGGCGGGCAATTCCCCGCCCGTAAGGACATAGTCCCCGATAGAAATTTCTTCGTCGATGAACAAATCGATCGCCCGTTGATCCACGCCCTCATAATGCCCGCACAGAAGAATCAGCCAATCATGGGAAAGAAGAGAGAACACTTTCTGTTGCCGAAGTGTTTCCCCTTTCGGAGAGAGGTAAATCCTGTGTGCCCGATGTTCTTTATCCAGCGCCTCGATGGCGCTGCCGATGGGCTGCGGCATCATGACCATGCCCGCGCCGCCGCCAAAGGGATAATCGTCGCATTTCAAATGCTTATCTTCCGTAAATTCTCGGATATCGACGACATTGATTTCTATCTTTCCCGCACGCTGCGCCCGACCGAGAATACTCTCTTTCAGAGCAGAAAACATATCGGGAAATAGGGTAAGAATATCTATCCTCATAACTTATCCTAAATTGACTCTGTTTTTCAGAACGTATTTTTCAAAAAAGAACAGTCCGACGCTTCCGCCTGCGGCGAGCGCAATCAGTATCCATAAGAACAAATGCACGGCGACAGCCGAATCGATTATCCCTCCGAGAAATCCCGTAGACATAAAGAAAATATAAATTACCTGACTTACGGCAAGATAAATTACATAAGCAATAGCGGCAGCTCCGGCGCGACTTTTATTGACAATCATCTGCCCGACGCATACGCATGCGTATACGATTTGAAGATTAAAAATAATCCCTATCAGAAGCAGAAAAACTATTTCTATCGTAAGCATAGCCATATCTGCGGGAAATTCATGGTAAATTTCCCCCAAAGAGACGAAAAAGTTTTCCAAAGCGGGAAAAACTTCCCTCCAATAAGGAACCGCCACGATTAATATGGACGCTATTGCAACCAAAATCGTCAAAAAAATCGTTACAAATCCGCTAATCAGTTTGGAAAAAATATGTTCTTCGGACGTCGCGGGAATACTTAAAGTAAGATACCCCTCCGCGCCGAACAAATTTTTAAGGAAGTGCACCGCAATATTGAAAATACATATTGCCGAACAAAGAGCCACGCCTACTATATACAGTATGATAATAGAAGACATTGCCATCATAAAAGGAACGACCACACCTGTTTCCACATCCGATGCAGACATATGCTCCGCAATCGGCAGGCAAATCGCGCAAAGTACCGCCAAGGCCCCCAAGACGATATAGCAGGGAACGAGAAATTTGAACAGCGCGCGGAAGTCGTATTTCAACAATTTTTTCAGCATATGTCCGCGGACCGCCTTTATTTTTCCGTCCCCGTTCAAGTCCGCTTCGTCGATTCCGCTGCGGGCATAATCCGATCGATAATGATTTTCATGGGAATCAAAAAAGTCCTGAGAATTCTCCGGCGCGGAAAAAACAGGCTTATCGGAAGGCGGAACATTCGCCGAATCCAAGGGAGAAGTTATTTTTTCCGAAGGAGCGGAAGTCACAGAAGAATCAAGCGTATCCGAAGCATCGAAACCGAATAAATCCTCTTTTTCGTTCTCCTCCGCTATGCCGGATTCTCCTTGGCCGACCTCGCTTTTTTCCTTATCGTCGTTTTCAAACCAATACTTATCGTTTCCGCTTACCATCTGAATACCTCCCTGAACAGCTGGTCTATCGTCTTGCCCTCTCCTTTGCGGATATCGTTTGCGCCGCCCTGCAACACGATTTTTCCGTTTTGCAGAAACAGCACGTAATCGAGGACGGGTTCAATATCTCCGATCAAATGCGTACAGATGATCATTGTCGAATCCGCGTTCTTGTGGGAAACGATGGTGTTGAGAATATAATCCCGCGCGGCGGGATCGACGCCCGCGATGGGCTCGTCGAGAATAAACAGCTTGGCATTCCTCGACAAAGTGAGTATGAGACCGAGTTTTTCCTTCGTTCCCTTGGACAAAGCGCGCACCTTCTGCCCCATATTCACGCCGAGTTCGGAAATCATTTTTTCCGCTTTCTTCTCGTCGAAATCGGGAAAGAAGTCCTTATAATACTCCACCTCCTGCTTTACGGTGAAACCGTCGCTCAAAAAGTTGCTGTCGGGAAGATACGCGACGATAGCCTTCGTCTCCGTGCCGACCGTCATTCCTCCCACGCGGATATTCCCTTCCTTGCCTTTTACTCCGCTTTCTTGTTCAGGAGCATTTGCAAAAGGT
>ERZ1106932.429-NODE-429-length-11137-cov-8.610630_pt1 | contig 11137 bp, 12 predicted proteins | sample MGYA00403665_ERZ1106932 | MGnify/ENA primary metagenome ERZ1106932 (study PRJEB35170, sample SAMEA104062448) | human gut metagenome | biome: human gut; feature: human-associated habitat; material: faeces | place: Denmark | collected 2012-08-24 ... | reverse complement strand
GACGAATTGGAGATACCGGAGAAAGCGAAACTCGACGGGGAATACGTCCAAAAAATGTCGTTCAGATTTGATTGCAAATGTTTTTTCGGAACGATAGCAGCGGTATTCAAACATGAAGGCGTTGTAGAGGGCGGCACGGGAGAGTTGCACAGAAATGAAGAAACCGAAGCGAAAGAATCGGCAGAGGAAGAAGCTGCGGCAACAGAGGATAAGCAGGAATGAAAAAGATTTTAATTACGGGTGCAAATAGTTACATAGGCACGTCGTTTGAAAGTTATATCAAGGAAAACTTCACGGAACAATATCTTGTCGATACGGTGGATATGCTCGACGGCAGCTGGCGTGAAAAAAGTTTTACGGGATATGATTCGGTATTTCATGTGGCGGGGATTGCTCACTCTGACAACGGGAAAATCAGTAAAGAGAAAGAAAAGTTATATTACAGCGTCAATACCGATTTGACGATTGAGACCGCAAAGAAGGCAAAAGAAGACGGAGCAAAGCAGTTTATTTTCATGAGCAGCGCCATCGTATACGGCGAAAGCGCACCGATTGGAAAACAAAAAATGATAACCAAAGAAACTCCGGTTTCGCCAGCGAATTGTTACGGGGATAGTAAAGTACAAGCGGAAAACGGGTTGCGTGAGTTAGCGGAAGAAGGTTTCAAGGTGGTAATTTTGCGCCCGCCGATGATTTACGGAAAGGGAAGTAAGGGGAACTACCCGATTTTATCCAAATTTGCACAGAAATTTCCGCTGTTTCCGTACATAAAAAATGAACGTTCCATGCTGTATATAGAAAACTTCTGCGAATTCGTTCGTCTTATGATAGAGAATGAAGAAGAGGGGATATTTTGGCCGCAAAACAAGGAATACAGTAATACAAGTGAAATGGTAAAAATGATTGCCGCTATCCATGGGAAAAAAGTTCGATTGATAAAAGGGATGGGATGGCTTTTGAAGATTATGAGTTGTTTTACGGGGCTTGTCAATAAGGCGTTCGGTAATTTGACTTATGAAAAATCTTTAAGTATGTATAAAAATAAGTATCAATTATTTAGCCCGAAAGAAAGTATTCAAAGGATAGAGGATTAATATATGGCAGACGTAACTTTTATTATTTTGACAAAAAATGAAGAAAAAAATATTATTGATTGCTTGAAATCAATAGAAGGGTTTGCAAAACGAGTTGTCTTGATAGATAGCGGAAGCACGGACTCCACTTGCAGAATAGCTAAGTCTATGGGGGCGGAAGTTTTTTTTCATCCTTTTGAAAATTATGCACGGCAATTTAATTGGGGGATAGATAATACAAATATAACTACAAAATGGACTTTTAGATTGGACGCAGATGAAAGGTTGACTCCAAAGCTAATAAAAAAATTAAATGAATTGATGATAGAACATGATTTAGACGATATAAACGGAATTACAATGGAAGCATGGCTTTACTTTATGGGGCGAAAAATTAAACATGGTTGTCATAATAAACGCAAATTAATGCTTTTTAAGACTGGAATAGGTCGAATTGAAAATAGAAAAATGGATGAGCATACAATTCTTTCTAAAGGAAAATCAATTTATTGCAAAGAACGATTTATTCATTATGATTTTAAAGATATGACGCATTGGATTAATAAAATGAATTGGTATGCTACTCGTGAATTACAAGATTATTACGAATTTATTAACAGTGAGAATTTAGATATTTCCATAAATCAAGAAGATAAAAATATTAATGATTCAATAATAAATTCAACGAGAAAGAAAAAATTTAACTTCTATTACAAATTACCATTATTTTTTAGATCTTGGTTACTATTTATTTATAATTATATTTTTAAATTAGGATTTTTAGACGGAAAAGAAGGATTTGTATACCATTATATGTATCATAGATGGTATCGTACTTTAGTGGATGCAAAAATATTGGAACAGAGAATTTTCAATAGACCGTTTGAACAAACAGGAGACTTAAAATAAATGAGACATGCTTATTTAATTATGGTTCATAATAATTTTGAGCAGCTGACAACTTTATTAAATCTATTAGATCATGAAAACAATGATATTTTTATTCATATAGATAAAAAAAGTTCCCCGCCTTATGATGACTTGTTTGATGATATTTGTAAAAAGTCTAAAGTTTTTGTTTATCAAGATATATCGGTCTTTTGGGGAACTTCTTCACTAATGGAATGTGAATTTTTTTTATTAAAAAAAGCATATGAGGTTGGAGAAAATGGGGGGGGGGTATAGATATTATCATCTTTTATCTGGCAATGATTTACCGATAAAAAAACAATCATATATTCACAATTTTTTTTCTAAACACGATGGTGAAGAATTCGTTGAATTAACTAGTATAGAAAATTGTAATAAAGAAGTTAAACGTCGGGCAAAGTTATATTCATTTTTTCTCCCCACCAAAAAGATGTCGAAATTAAAAAGAGTGTTATATTCTTTATTGAGGAAAGTTCTTCTTGTAGTGCAGATAATATTTCGTGTTGATAGAAGTAAAAAGGATAATTATAATATTTTTTATGGAGGAAATTGGTTTAGTATTACCAATGATTGTGTTAAAAGTCTTTTAGACAATCAATGTTGGATTAAAAAAAGATTTAGTAGAGTAAGTTGTTGTGATGAATTATTTTTACAGACATTTATTGGAAATTCTGCGTTTAGAAATAGGGTATTTAATTTAGGGAAAAATGCCAGTAATTTACGATTTATTGATTGGGAAAAAAGTCCAAATGGGAAGAATCCATATATATTCAAGTGTTCCGATTACCAAAGATTACTCTACTCAAATTGTTTGTTTGCACGTAAATTTGATAAAACAGTTGATCCGATTATCATTCAAAAAATAGTAGAATTAGTTAAAGAGGATAGAGGCTAATTATTCAAGAAAAGATCAATAAGTGAGGAAATATTTTGTCTAAAGTACTGTTTGTTTTAAGTGGACTCCTAGAATCTGTTGAGCCTAATGCGAATTGCATTAATAATATTCTCAACTTTTTTAATAATGATATAGAATGTCATTCGCTTAGTATTGAAAAAAAATATGATGCACTTAATAAAAAAAATGAATTATTTCATACCATAGTATATTCTGAATCGATATATGGAATGAAAAATTGGATTCGTAAAATAAAAAAATTTTTTTATATGCCGTTAGGAAGTAATTTGTTGGTTAAGAAAATATATGATAAGATACAAAAACTGTATGATCATTACAAATATAATTCAATAATTGCGGTTGTTAATCCAGTTGAAAGTGCAGAGGCGGTCTATCGATTTAAAAAAAATAATCCAAAAGTAAAATGTATTTTATATGAGATTGACCCAGCTTCGAATAGATATAAAAATCCTGCTGGACTTATAGAACGATTATGGAAAAAGAAATCTATTAGGTGGGAACAGAAAATATACAGTTCTTTTGACTTTATCATTCATATGCAAACGCATAAAGTTCACTTTTCGCAAAAATATTATAAAAAATTTGCGGATAAGACATTATTTTTAGATATTCCAATTTTTAGAATATTCAATTATAAACAAAAAAATATGGATTTAACTGATATACGTTTTTTATATGCAGGAGTTTTTTATCAAAAATTGCGGGAGCCTGATTATATGATTAATATTTTTAAACATTTGGAAAAATCAATGAATTTTTCTTTGAATATATATACAGGGGGCATAATGAAAAAATATGTAGAAAATTTAATTCGGGGTAGCCAAGCTATTCAGCTATTTGATTTAATTGAACAAAGCGCCTTAAATAAGGTGGTTGAAAAGTCTGATATCTTAATTAGTGTAGGGAATGTAAATTCTGATTTTTTACCTTCAAAGGTTCTTTACTATATTGGAACGGGGAAAAAAATCATACATTTTTTTAGTGATGAGAATGATGTTGCAAATAATTATTTAAAAAGGTATAAAAATGCTTTATTAGTCGATCAAAGAAAAGATGTTGATTTAAATGTTGAAAAAATAAAAGATTTTTTAGAGATTGAATATTATCCGATTTCATCAGCTGAATTGATAAATTTATATGTGAAAAATACGCCTGAATATACAGCACAAAAATTTATGGAGATCATTTAATAATGATACTTACTTGTAAAAACGAAAAAACAAAAAATTTATTTCCATTATATTTATTGTTTTTTACATCGACGGATACGGTTTTATTTGGAACAAATTCTAAATCAGCTTTTTTGTATGTGCCGAGAATAATTGCAATACTTGTGTCTCTTTATCTATTATTTTTTACTTGTAAAGGAACTTTGAAAAATGGAAAACGTCTTACTATTGCTTTAATGCTTATATTTTTTCTTTGTCTTTCAGGCATATTTAATCATATGGAGTTGGGGACAACAATTTCAAGAATAATTATGATTTGTGTCGCGTATATGATTACAGAAGCATACGCTTTAAAAGATTATGTTAAAGCTTTTGATAATGCTATGTACTTGGTTGCTGTGGTGGCGTTGTTGACTGAAATTATTGCTTATATCGCTCCTGGACTTTTTAGTTTTTTTCCGACTGTAGTTAATACCGCAAATTACTCTTTTTCTGTCTTTTTAATAGGAAGTATGAGATATAGCTTTTTAGGAAATTCCTTAATTAGGGCAGGGGGGATTTTTTGGGAACCTGGTGCATTTGCTATTTATCTTGTAATTGCAGTAATGTTTCAATTATTTTTTTCTTTAAAAATAAATATAAAACGTTTAATTGTATATATTTCTGCAATTTTGTTCACTTTTTCTACAACAGGATATATTGCATTAGCATTTTTATTCGGGGTATTTCTTATAAAAAATAATGAGAATGTTTTAGCAAAACGAGTTAAAGAGCTAATTGTTCTATTGATCATTTTTCTAATTACGCTAGTAGTATTTCATGAAACACTTTTTAATATGATTTTTGGTAAAATTGTAAATAATGAAAGTACAACGATATGGCGTTATGCTTCATTTTTTTCGGGACTTTTGGTTTCTATTAAACACCCATTTTTGGGTGTCGGAGCGAATAATTTGGGAGTCTATGTTTCAGAGATGTCTGAGTTATTAGGATTTGGGGCGGCGTATTCAAATATTTCAAATACTCTTGTTTATCAATTTGCTGCTTATGGTCTTATTTATGGCCTTATTTATTCTTTTGGATTATTTAAATTTTTTAAAAATAATTTTTCAAATTGTTTGATTGCTGTTGGTTTGTTCATTGTAATGTTTTTGCTTTATTTTGGAGAAGTATTTTTTTCGTTCTTTCCATTAGTATTTGTTTTATACGGGTATTCTAAGAACAATCGGAGGAAAATGTATTTTGAAAATATTAGCAATTAATACTTTGCCTAATGGAAGTACAGGCAATATTATGAACCAAATATTGAATAAAGCCAAAGAAAAACATGAAATTATTTCATATCATGGAAATTGGTATAAAAAAGTAAATTCTAAATATCCTTTTTCTTTTTCATTTGGTTTTTATTGGGAGAATAAACTATCGGCAATAGTTTCGAAAATTACAGGCTCTTATAGATTGGTCTCTTTTTTTGGTACTAAAAAACTATTACGTGAAATAACGGCGTCTAAGCCCGATGTTATTCATTTGCATAATTTGCATTTATGGGTAATCAATATTCCAATGCTTTTTAAATACATAAAAAAATACAAGATTCCTATTATTTGGACCTTACATGACTGTTGGGCTTTTACAGGACATTGTCCGCATTTCACAATGGTTGGTTGCGACAAGTGGAAAACTGGATGCTATAAGTGTCTGCAATATAGAGAATATCCGCGTAGTTTGTTTGATAACTCTAAAAGGATGTACAGATTGAAAAAAAAATGGTTCACTGGCGTTAAAGATATGACGATTGTCACGCCGTCTCAATGGCTTGCAGAATTAGCAAAACAATCGTTTTTGAAAGATTATCCGGTGAAGGTGATTAATAACGGAATTGATTTAAGCGTATTTAAACCTACGGAAAGTGATTTTCGGAAAAAATACGGAATTCCTGAAAATAAATATTTATTGTTAGGCGTTGCGTTTGATTGGGGTGTCAGAAAAGGCTTGGATGTTTTTATTGAACTCTTTAAACGATTGCCACAAGAGCAATTTCAAATTATATTAGTAGGAACAAATAAAAATATTGATAAACGTTTACCAAAAGGTATTATTTCGATACATCGTACGCAAAATCAGACGGAGCTTGCCGAAATTTATACAGCTGCAGACGTATTTATTAATCCAACGAGGGAAGAAGTGTTAGGTTTAGTAAATATTGAGTCGTTAGCTTGCGGGACGCCGGTAATTACTTTCGATACGGGAGGAAGTCCGGAATGTATTGACGAGACATGCGGTGCAGTAGTTCCTTGCGGCGATGTGAACGCTTTGGAAAAAGAAATTCTTCGCGTATGCAAACAAAAAATATATACTCGCGAAGATTGTATCAAAAGGGCCAAAGCATTTGATCAAAACGAAAAATATGAGGAATACGTTTCTCTATACAAGAGCTTTCAGAAAGAATAAAATTTAGCACATAACAAAATACAGTCATAAATATTACAGTAATGAAAATAATTTGACATGTCGAGTTTATTAAAGAATAAAATATTTAAAAATGCTTCTTGGATTATAGCATGTAAAATTGTCCAAGCTGTTTTGAATTTGATAGTCACGATGCTGTCGGCACGATATTTGGGACCGTCAGGGTATGGACTTATCAATTATGCGGCTTCCGTCGTAGCATTTGCAACGCCGATCATGCAATTAGGTTTAAATTCTGTTCTGGTTCAAGAAATAGTAAATGCGCCGGAAAAAGAAGGTGAAGCACTCGGAACATCGTTAATAATGTCGTTTTGTACAAGTTTTCTCACCATAGCGGGAGTGGTTTCTTTTGTCGCGATTGCAAACCATGGAGAAAAAGAGACGATTATCGTATGCGCATTATATAGTATTTTATTAATTTTTCAAAGTTTGGAATTGATACAATATTGGTTTCAGGCAAAGTTGAAGTCAAAATATCCGTCTATTGTTATGTTGGTCGCGTATGTTGTTATGTCGGCATATAAGATTTTTTTGTTAGTGACGGGGAAAAACATTTATTGGTTCGCTTTATCGCAAGCCATCGATTTTTTGATTATATCGGTTTTGTTGCTAATCATTTATCAAAAAATAGGGACTCAAAAATTAACGATTTCTTGGGAACGAGCAAAAAGTATTTTCTCGAAAAGCAAATACTATATTGTATCTAGTTTGATGGTAACAATTTTTGCGCAAACGGACAGAATTATGTTGAAATTGATGATAGGCGACGAGGCGACGGGATATTATTCTGCTGCGGTCGCTTGCGCGGGAATGACGGGTTTTATTTTCAGCGCTATTATAGATTCTGCACGTCCGTCTATATTTGAAAGCAAAAATTGTAATATAGAATCTTTTGAGAAAAATGTATCGCGTTTATATTCAGTAGTTATATATTTTGCATTATTACAGTGTGTTTTTATAACAATTTTAGCAAAACCAATCGTTCATATTCTGTATGGAAAAGAGTATGAACCAAGTATAAATGCGTTGCGTCTGATTGTTTGGTATACAACATTTTCCTATATCGGCTCAGTAAGAAATATTTGGATATTGGCCGAAGGAAAGCAGAAGGTTTTATGGATTTTGAATTTAAGCGGAGCGCTATTAAATGTAGTATTAAATTATTTTTTAATTCCGATTTTAGGAATTATGGGGGCGGCATTAGCATCTTTAATAACACAAATTTTTACAAATGTAATTATGGGATTTATCATAAAGCCAATACGTAGAAATAATAAATTAATGTTCCAGGCGCTAAATCCAAAATGTGTAATTGAATTGATGAGAAAGGTAAAGCGCTAAAGTATTATAAATATATTTATAATACAATTTAACAAAGGAAATAAATGTTATGCAAGAGATAGGATTACAACAGTTAAAAGAATTACAAATACAGATATTGGATCATGTTGCGGAGTTTTGTTGTACTCATCAAATAAATTATTGGCTGGATAGCGGGACATTGTTAGGGGCAATTCGACATAAAGGTTATATACCTTGGGATGATGATATTGATTTAGGAATGTTAAGAGACGATTATGACAAATTTTTAAAATTATTTAATCAGTATAATAGTCGATATAAGGCATTTAGTATTGAGAACAATTCAAAATTTCTTTACCCCTTCATCAAAGTTTTAGACACTTCTACTGTTTTATACGAGCCAGATGAAAAAGGGAACAAATTGTCAGTCAATATTGATATTTTTGTGTATGATAACGCTCCGGAGGATGATAAAAGGGTTAAACGAATGTATGATAAAAGAGATTTTTTTAATACTTTGTTAACGCTCCGATTAAATCGTGGTAAGCCACATGGAAATTTGTTTAGAAGGACGGCCGTTTATATATGTAGATTTTTAGCCAAATGCTTTCCAGCAAAATATTATTGTAAAAAAATGGTTAAAAATTCTAAATTATATGCCAATCAGAAAACGCAAAGAGTAGGTAACTTTACCTCATATTCAAGGATTGCATGCCCAAAAGAGCTTGTAAACAAATTTATAGATATAGAATTTGAAGGGAAAAAATATAAAGGGCCGATTGGCTATGATAAATGGCTAAAAGCTTTTTATGGGGATTATATGCAATTACCGCCTATAGAAAAGCGGAAAAGTCATCATAAGTTTAAAGCATATATATTAGATAACGGTATATGAACGAGGAAGAGCATGTCTGATTACATATTTTTATTTGATATGGATTCAACCATTACAAAAGTAGAAGTCTTACCAACAATAGCCAACGAAATAGGTAGGTTGCAGGAAATGCGAGAGTTAACTGAAGCCACTATGCGAGGAGAATTGCCCTTCAAAACAAGCTTTTTAGAGAGAGTAAAGATACTTGGCGATATATCGGTAAAAAAAGTAAATGAAATTGTTCGTAATATTCCTTTAAATCCGAGCATAGTAAATTTTTTAAAAGAAAACAGTGATAGATGTTATATAATCACGGGTAATTTAGATATTTGGATTAGTGGTTTGATGGAAAAAATCGGAATGAAAAATCATTGTTATTGTTCAAAGGCCGAGGTTGAAAATGATAAAGTAAAAAAAGTAATTAGTGTAATTGATAAAGAGCTAATGGCAAAACAATTTGTACAACCTATTTGTACAATAGGAGATGGTGATAATGATTCCGGAATAGCTAAAATAGCAGAGTTATCCATTGGATTTGGAGGTGTGAGGGAAATCGCGCCGTCTTTATTACAAAATATTAATTTCGCATTTTATGATGATTTAAAATGTGCTGAATTTTTACGGAAATTATTATAAGTGAGGAATTTTATGAACGCATCAGAAATAACGATTATAATTAGTTGTGCTGGTATGGGAACCAGATTGGGAATAGGTTCTACAAAGGCTTTAGTTAATATTAATGGTAAACCTTTGATTATCCATCAATTGGAACAACTTAAAGAATATGACGATATAAGAATAGTAGTAGGTTATCAAGCAGAGAAGGTGATTAATCTTGTAAAAAATTTCAGAACAGATATTATGTTTGCCTTTAATTATGACTATAGAACAACCGGAACTGCTGCGAGTTTTTGTAAAGGTTTACTTGGGGCACGAAAATATGCAGTTGCTTTTGACGGAGACTTGTTGGTGAATCCGGAAGATCTAAAAAGATTTTTGGCTTATGAAGGTGAAGTTGTCGGAGGGAGTATTCCTACAACTGATTCCCCCGTGTTGATGAAAATAAAAAATAATCAAGTTGTTGGTTTTTCACGGGAGGATGGTGAGTTGGAATGGACAGGGCTCGCAAAAATTGAATCAAAAAAAATTATACCGGCGGATAAACATGTTTATATGATGTTAGAAGCTAATTTACCTATTGATGTGATGAAGATTAGGACAAAGGAAATCGATACACAAAATGATTATGAGAAGGCAGTTGAATGGGTAAAAAAAGGCTATAATGATTAAGGAGAAAAAATGGAAGATTATGTTATTGGTATAATAGGGGGCATGGGAAGTTACGCTACTATAGATTTTTTTAGACGATTAGTGGATGCGTTTCCAGCCGAAAAAGAATGGGAACGGCCTCGGATTATTGTGGATAATTATTGTACTATGCCTAGTCGAGTACGTGCTATTTTGTATAATGAAAGGACGGACGAATTGATACAAGATTTATCTTCGTCCGTTAGAGCTATGATAAATTTAGGTGCAAAAAGAATCATTTTGGCTTGTAATACATCTCATGTTTTTTTGAATGATGTTATTGAGCGCGTTCCTGAATCTGAAGAAAAAATCTTAAATATCATTGATGCTTGTGGAAAAGAAATAAAATGTCGGGGGGGGGGCGGCTCTGTTAGCTTAATTGCAAGTGAAGGAACAATTCAAACGCAAATCTATAATAAAATATTTATGAAATATTCAATAACAGTTAATACACCCCATGAAAAACAATTTGAACTGATTCGGAAGTTTATTGAAAGTGTTAAAAAGAATTTCATAGATTTAAATGTTTTAAAAAAATTTAAAGATTTTTTAGATAGCTTTAATGATGAAATACTTGTTTTAGGGTGTACTGAATTGCCGATTTTATATACAAAATGTGTGGAAAATAAAATTTGTTTTTCAAAGACGATAGAAGATCCTTTACAAGCGGCGATTAATATAATGACTAAAGAATATCTTTTATATAAAAAAGGAAAGTAAGGAACATAAATATGTCAAAAAATTTATTATTCACAAATAAAACATTAATGATTACAGGCGGAACGGGGAGTTTCGGAAATGCGGTATTGAATCGTTTTCTGAAAACGGACATCGGAGAAATCCGAATCTTTTCCCGAGACGAAAAGAAGCAGGACGATATGCGTCACGAATTTCAGGCGAAGATGCCGGAGGTTGCCGAAAAAATCAAATTTTATATCGGAGACGTGCGGGATATACAGTCTGTGAAAAACGCGATGCACGGAGTAGACTACATATTTCATGCGGCGGCATTGAAACAGGTGCCGTCTTGTGAATTTTTCGGATACCATAGACTGGCGCGATCACGACGAAAACGTCGTGTATAAACGCGCGACGG
>ERZ1106932.427-NODE-427-length-11244-cov-5.522567_pt1 | contig 11244 bp, 7 predicted proteins | sample MGYA00403665_ERZ1106932 | MGnify/ENA primary metagenome ERZ1106932 (study PRJEB35170, sample SAMEA104062448) | human gut metagenome | biome: human gut; feature: human-associated habitat; material: faeces | place: Denmark | collected 2012-08-24 ... | reverse complement strand
CGCAAATTACTACTTATGTCGTTTCAGCTTTTATATTCAAAACTGGGCTGTTTTCGGGCAAACGGCTTTTATCGTTCGTCCAATCCAGATCCGCGGCCGTATAGGGCTTGGCGGGAACGATTTCGTATAAATCGCCGTTTACGACTTTCGCAACTTTTTCCGCAAGGCGCGCGGTCACTCCGCTCGCCGAGAAGTATGCAACCAATGTTTTACTCATATAAAAGCCTCCTTTAATAACTCTCTTTCAAAATTTGTACCGCTTCCGCTTTGGTGAGAACTTTGTATCCCCCTTCCATAATCAGGGTGCTGTCCGCAATCGCGTCGAACATGTCCTCTTTTACGCCGAGTTCGCGAAGCCGCATGACGAGCCCGATTTTCTTCATCCATGCTTCCATTTTGTCCAGTCCTTCGGCCGCGATTTCCGCATCCGTCTTTCCGTCGGGAACGACGCCCCATACGTTGACCGCATACCGTTTGAATTTTTTCAGTCCGTAGGGCAGAATATAGCGATAATACGGAAGCGAAACCGCCGCGAGCGTCATGCCGTGCGTGGCGTCCGTATGCGCCGACACCGCCTGCCCGAGCATGTGAACTTCCCAATCGGTGGACTTCCCCTGAGCGATGAGCGTGTTCAGCGCCCATGTAGCCGTCCACATGATATTGCTTCTGGCTTCGTAGTCTTTAGGATTTTTTACGGCGATTTCCGCACTGTGAATGAGCGAACGGAGCAGCCCCTCTGCGATATAGTCGGACGTATTGTCGTCCTCACCCGAAAAATATTGTTCGAGAATGTGGGACATGATATCGTAAATTCCCGATTTCATCTGATATTCGGGAACGGTAAAGGTAAATTCGGGATTGAGAACGGCAAATTTCGGAAATACTTCCTCCCCGAATACGTGTCCGATTTTCAGCTTTTCCGCGTAATTGGTAATGACCGCTCCGCCGTTCATTTCGCTGCCCGTTCCGACCATCGTCAATACGCAGCCGACGGGTACGATACGGCAGGAAGGCTCCTCGAAACGGATATAGTATTTCTGCCACGGGTCCTCTTCGCAATAGGCCGAAACGGAGACCGCTTTCGCGTAATCGCAGGTCGAACCGCCGCCGACCGCCAAAATCAAATCGATATTGTTTTCCCTCACGATTTTACATCCCTCGTACAGCTTTTCCACCGTGGGATTGGGCATTACCCCTCCGTCCTCGAAAATATTTTTTCCGCACGCTTTCAAAATAGCGACAACTTTATCGTAAATGCCGTTTTTCTTTATGGAACCGCCCCCATAAGAGAGCATTACGTTTTTTCCGAACTTTTCAAGTTCTCCTTTGAGCATGTTCAACGAATCTTTTCCGAAATGCAGCTTCGTCGGATTGCAATAAGTGAAATTTCCTAACATATCTCCGTCTCCTTAATTTTATTTTTGCCGAAAGGATACTCTTTCGGTCATTTCCGCCTTAATACCTTAACGCTTTAATAATTTTTCAAGCGCGCGATACGCGATTTCATAAATGCCGATATGCATATACTCCACCCCCGCGTTTTTCATTGCGCATTTCTGCTTTTCCGTCGCGGACGTATAGGGATAAATCCCGTGAATGAACGGAAAAAACGAATAAATAAACCGCTTTTGTTCCCCGTCGTCCATGTCGGGAAAAAATCTTTTCAGACACGCCCGCACCAACGCCATGGATCTGCCGAAAGAAACTTTGAAATCCGTCAGACATTCCAGACGACTGTTTTCCTCTATATCGTACATATTCATGGATAACAGCTTCAACATGTTCGGCCTCGCCTCCAAGGAATGGGCCAAAAGCTCGGCAAGCTCCGCCCTTTCGTCCTTGCACGCCGCGATTTCCGCAAGACTTTCGCACCAGCAGTCATATTCCCGCTTCAAAAGCGCCAGAAAAATTTCTTCCTTCGTTTCAAAATAATTGTAAATCGATGTCCGCGTAAACGACGTTTCCCGCCCGATCTCCTTTATCGTGATCTCCTTAAACCTCATCGTCCGATAAAGTTTTTCACAAGCGTTGATGATTTCCTCCCGACGAGCCGCCGTCAGCTCCTCCGACCCTTTCGGCATTTCTTCCTCTCAAAAAATCTATTCTGACATCATGTCAGTATCTATATTTTACCACTGTTCTGACACCGTGTCAAGTATTTCAAAAAAATTTTTTGTGACTGTTTTGTGAAAATTTTCCTCCTCTTCTCAATAACCGCAAAAAACTTTTTGTCACAATAAAAAACAGCCGAACCGCAAAAGACGGCCCGACTGTATGGGGAGAAGCATAATTAATTGGTTTAAGAAACGTTTTTCGACCATAATACCGCGCCCGCGGCGGGATACTGCGGATTGCGCACTTCGAGCAGGGAAACGGTATACCCGCTCAGGCCGCTTACATTTATGGTCTTGACGTTTTCTGCGGAACAATAGATTCCCGTAGTCGTGACGATGAGTTCCGCGTTTTGCCCGAATACCTCGACAAAAACCGATTTTTCCGCATTATAGTCGATCGCGCCGCCCGCGGTCTTTTCGACCTGCCAAACATACACGGAACCTTCGTGACGATAATCGGTTACGCCGTCCGAAGCCGTCCCGACGCTATAAATAAGCTGTGTTCTGTTTTCCGTAACCGAACGGGAAACGACGGGATATAACGTCAATTTGCCCACACAAGAGCCGCTCTTTTCGGGGGATTCGACAGGATTTTCTTTGAGATAGTCCCCGTATTCCGTCACTGTGGACTTATAACTATATCTCTCAACGGAAAACGTCAGTTGCGTTCCGTCGGGCTCCGCTTTGAAATTTTTCTCGTTATTCGGGAGCGTGACGACCAAACGGAAACGTTCCGCTTTTGCCCCCGCGCGAATATCCGCGGAGAATACATTTCCGACCTGCATGGAAGAGAAGTCATATACCGAAACGGAATCGGACTTTTTGGATAAAATCAAATTTCCCGACCAAACGAAAGAACCGTCTTTATAATAATACAGTCTCAAAGATGTATTTTCGGGCAAAACCGTTCCGAAGCCGAACGTCACTTTCTCATTCGGAGTGTCGCCGTTGCCATAATTGACATAATATTCGAGGGAGAAAATTCCGTCCTCGTACATCTGATCTCCGTCGTAATACGTGGCGTCTCCGATGGAAAGCTCCAAAGAATCGGCATAAATTACCAGATAAATGATACCGTCCGAATCTTTCAAGCCCTCTGCCGAGAGAATCCACATATTTTCCTTATCGCCGGAAATACAGTATTGCGTGACCTTGACGAAATTTCCGTTCTTACGGACAAAGACATCGAAATTCGGATCCCCGCCCCAACCTTCGGGAAGAGAAACGATAAAAGCAAAGCCGTTTTTATCGTCGATCGGAACGAGCCCTTCCTGCACAAGCGGAGTATCGAGCCCCGATTCCACTTCCACGCCCTCGGGCGTTTCGACAACTACGTTATACGTCCAACGGGCATAAAACATCATTGCACCGTTGACGACCGTGGTATCCGTCTCCGTAAGCATGTCGGCAAAAGACTTTCCGTAACCCTGCAAAGAATTGGCATTGTTTGTAAGATAAAATCCGCGCAAATCGAAGCCGTCGCGGGAGAGAGCTTCTATCCAGCTTTGTAAAGCGGAAAATTCGGGAGTACCGTCCAAATCTTTGATATAGCTGCCCGCTTCCACCGTCAAAGTATAGTAACCGTCCGTTCCTTCGTTACTATCTCCTCCTTCCGTCGAAAATGCCAAGGTGTAAACTTTCGGAAATGAAGCAGTTATCGTAATGTCATTCGATAAAACGCCCATTAAATCGCCCGGAAGCGTAAACGCATAAGCGCCCGTCGGGGAATCAAACGTATAAACGATTGAATACTCTTTATCCGCGTAAGAAATACTAAGACTGCCTATGTCTTCCTTTCCGGGAATATATTCGCCGCTGAGGAAAGAAAATTTTACCGTCGGCTGTAATCCGTAGCCAGGTTGGGGAGTCAACGTAAATTTGTAATCGCTTCCCGTAACGGCTTTTCGGTCGGAAGAAACGTTTGCGCCCGTTAAGCCGTAACGGACTTCAATTTCATTTCGGACAGTTATAAATACGGATTCTTTTAATGAGCCGTCTAAAAGAGAACAAATAATTTCATACGTCTTTTGACCGTCACCGGCTGCATCTTCGGGTATGAAGACCATACCGTTAGACTTAACTATATTTTGATAATCGCTATCCCCGGGGGCATAAAAAATGACGTCTGTCCGAAAAGAATTTCCGGGATATTTATACATGACAGTCGCTTCAAAACGAACCGCATCTCCCGGCGAAAATATATAACTGTTTTCACCGGTTGTTCCGAGCGCGGGGGTGTCGTCGCCGACAGTCACAATGATTTCCGTCGGCTCATTGGCAATAAATTCCATAACGAGATTATAATTTTCGCCGCCGACGGTATATTGCACAACGATAATAATATCTTCGTCCAATGTGGCATAAGGCACGGCCTTTCCTTCCGACTGTTCACCTATTTCACCGATAAACTGTAAATTAACTTGACCATTAAAATAGGACGGCTGAACGGGAGAACCCAAATTTTCTAAAATTTCGGTCAGTCTACCATTGTAATCCGTTGAAGCAATCCCGAAAGGGTCAACGGCATATATATTCGCTTTGGAAGGAAATACGCCTCCGTTTGCAGGCTCAAAAGTGACGCTTTGAGAGGTACTCGCGTCTCCTACATTGACGCACACATATTGAGTATTAGTGCCTTCACCGACGTATGCGACAAAATTTTTCCCGTCAGATTTAACGGAAAGTCCGAATTCCATCGTTCCTGCGCCGTCGTTGACCGTTATGGGATAAGAGCACAACGAATAACGCGCGCCATTGACGGTAACGACCACGCTCGCATAGACGACGCCGTTTCCGTTTTGAGCCGTAACTTCATGTCCCGAAAGGCTTAAAATCCCCTCTGAATTCTTTCCAAGTTCGATTGTGGCGGAAGATAAATCCAGATGAGAAAAAATCTTAGTATTTCCACCTTGGGAAAGATTATGAGAATTTGTCAAAGTATTTCCGTTGTCAATCAATATAATATATGTAGCGGGAATGTCTTCAATCTTTTTTTGACCTCCTAAAGGTCCTGCTTCTATCAAACGTTGTTTTATCGGTTTTCCCCCAACTGATGCTAACGCATACACTTTTGAGGAATCATCAAAATCTAAAAAGGCGTTTTCCGCAACAAAATAATTGTTACTGAAATTATTTCTATAATTAAATTTCAGTCCAAATCCTTCTTCCCACCAATGAGAAATCCCCTCTCCCTGTATCTCACCAGCTATATCACCATTATCGATAAAAGCAACTCCTGTACAATACGCCGAACCGCTTTTGGCAGAAGCGCTTAAAGAAGCATTGGAATAGTTATTCATAACATTACCGGATTTTATGCGCCCTACCGTTCCCGACGCATAGGAGCGTCCTGAAGTAGTTTCCGCACGTACCGTCGTATTAATCGTATAGGAAGAAGAAACCGTGATACTGCCTTCTGTTTGGCCGGAAATACCCGCCGCGTAAGCATCTCCCGTAATACTGTTTGCTTCGACACTGCAACCGATACTCGCACAGGAAGCCGCCTCAAAGGTACCGCTATACCATATTCCCCCAAATACGCCTCCCGCATACGTCAGTATCAATTCTTCTCCTATGGACTGTATAACCGTATCATATACGTATACATTTTTGATGCTAAAAGCTCTGCTGCCTTGATCGCTCCCGAATACCCCGATTGCCCCTCCGGCAAATAAATCGCTATCGCCGGAACTTGCTTTTGTTTCGCTATATGCTTTACCGATTACGGCCATATCGCGAACTTCGCCGCCGACAATACTGAATTCCTTATTTATGGAACGAGTCGCTCCAATCAATCCGCCGACGCAAGCGGTATTCGGATTATTTGATGAGGTAAAATAAATATTTTGCGCAACAGAAGAATTTCCTAAAACCCGAATTCCCGTCGCCGTACTGTCCACGAACATTCCGAACATTCCGCCGACGTATCCCTCCGATTTATAATCGCCCGCCACTCCGGAATTTCCTACCCCCGGAGCTTCTGCATTTTGCACGCCTGAAACGGCAAATTCCGCGCCCGTTCCCGAAAATTCGGCCGTCTTATAATTGAGCCCGATATTATCTACTATATAATTCTGAATATAACCGATAAAACCGCCCGCATAGACGTTATTTCCGATTTCTCCATAATAAGAGTCGAACGAATATCCAAAAGCATTTATCGAAACGTCGGGAGTAAATTCCAACACGATATTTCCGAACCTTCCGCCGCTCTTCTCGCCCGCCTTGCCCGCGAGACCGCCGGCCGCGATATCGCCCACCGCAGTGGAGCCCGCCTCCCGTTCTGCCGTGACAGTCGCTTTTTCTACGATAAAATGAAGATTTTCTATCGAATATCCGGGTTGTAACTTGGACGAATAAAAACCGCTGCACACCTCATACAGAGTGTCTGCATTTTTAGATTTTGCCGCCTGAACCGCGGATACGTCAAAGTCCGATTCGGAATCGGTCAAACGGAAATAATAGGTCTCCGATTCCGTTCGATCTTCCCTCAATTTAAAAGCATTATATCCGAACAGTCCGCCCGCATAAGCCGGGCCATAACCGTTTTGAAGAGAATTTATTTCCGTATTACAGTCAAAAATATAAACGGATTCGTCTGCACCGGTATTATCGCTTCCCATATATCGGATATATTGTTCGCTACCCGTATGGAGGTATCCCACGAGCCCACCGGAAAAAGCGATACCCACACTGTTTTCGTCCTGTGTCTGAGAAGCAACTATTAAATATCCCATACCGGTCTGTAAAAAACTGATATTTGAAAGAGATATTTCCATGTTATCTTCGCCCGAAACAGCCATTTTTGAATCGCGATAAATCATTCCGACGAGACCACCGCTCACCGCGCCGGAAGAAGATATCATAAAATCGTCGGGATTAATCCCCTTTTTATCATTCCCGTTACTATTATCAACGACGGAGGAAAGCGAAAAGGAATCTCGGACATCTACTTTTATATTCTGTAAAGCAATCGATTTCGGAGCGGAAAGTCCTTCCGATTTACCTTCGGCTATGTAGACAACTCCGGCCAATCCACCGACCGCCGCCAATCCCGAATTTTCACCTATGGAGTTGGCGATAAGGAAAGTTGACTGCGCCGAAACCTCAAAACGGTTAACATAAGCATTCTGCAACAGTCCTGTAAGTCCGCCCACATAGACATCGGCCATTATTCCGGAAGTAATGCCCGAAATATTTCCGTACAGACCGGTATAGGACGCTTCGGACCAGCTATCCACGGAAGCGGAAGAAAAGCCGAACAAGCCTCCCAAAGAAAGCGTCGCGCGCTTTACCTGAGCGGAGACCGCCACCTGTGAAGATATTTGATCGAGGACGACATTTTTTCCGGCTCTTCCCGCAAGCCCGCCGCCGTTGATACGTAAAGAATCATATTTAACGGAAGAATTTGCCCCCATCGTATTGATCGCGATACTGCCACGGACGTCGGCATTCCGAATCAAGCAAGGACTTGTTCCGTTGCCATATATATAGCCGAAAAATCCGAAATCCGCCATATATACCGTATCCTGTCCTTCAATGAGACTTTGTTCCTTATAAAAATCGGCATCGGTAAATTGCGTTTTAGAAATGTTCAGATATACGTTATAACCGTTGAAATCAAAACAGCCGTGAAACGGGTAAGCCGCGCTCCCGATGCCGATAAAATCCTCGCTGTTTACCATGAGATTCGCCGTCAGGCGAAAGTATCCGTATTGCAGCTTTTGAATATCGGAACTTCCCGAAAGATCAAAACGTGCATAGTCTTCCGAAGCACCTTTGCCGCGGAAAATTCTGGACAGAGAAACCAAATCTTCTTCCTCGCCCACGATAAACGGATTGCCGAAATATGTACCGCGGTCATCCGAAGCGGGACGTCGGGTTTCTACGCTTATCGATATAGAATCAGAAATCTTGAGAGTTTGGACAGGGGTTTCGTATGTCGCCCCGTTTATGGTCATGGCTTGAAAAATACCGTCCTCATTGACGACCGTAACGGTGATCTCTGCACCCACGGGCGCGGAATATCCGTCCTTTGTTTTTTCTACCTCCGCACCGCTGACGTATACCGTCACACCGTTCGCTTCCGCGACCATGATATTTGTCGCCGCCGTATAGGTTTTCGGAAAAAGGAGCAAAATTCCGAAAAGAAGCGACGCAAACAATATAAACGCAGGAATCATCAACGCTATTTTTCTGTTACGCATATTCGCCATTTCCGTTTCTCCTTTTGTCTTATTCAGCCTATCGAAAATACGGTTCCGTCAGGCTTTACTCCCGATATTTTTGTATTTTCTTCGTCGATCTCCGCCAAAGCCGTTACACTACATATTCCCGAAGTATAAAAATATAAATTCATGTCGCTGCCCGAAGGGACCAAAAAGGTGTAGACCGTTTCCCCCGAAGCCTGTTCGGGAGTTGAAATTACTTTGACGGAATAGTTTTCCTCAAAACGCGCTGCGTCAAAAACGACAGAGCCACTCAAAGTGAATTTAACCTGCGCTATATAAGTTCTTTCTTCCTGTACGGATTCCGACTCACGAACGAACAAACGCGACGTTTTTAAGTTGACCGCTATCTGAGGAACGCCGTGATAATCCTGTTCCGAAGTAGCGTTAACGGAAATCAGACTCGTCGAAGCATTAATTTTGAAAACCTGTAAATCGCGGTATGGTCTTGTAGTTTCCAAAATAACGGTAAGATATTCTTCCGCCGTATCGGAAATTGCTTCGACAGAACTTTTACGCCGAATACGCAACGTAAGATATTCCGTATCTTTTTTGCCGCCTTTCAAGGTCGACAAGCCCTCGGTCTGCCCCACAATATCGACTGTATAATTTCCGCTGTGCTCCGCAAGAGAATACCTGTTCCCCCATGCGTCCGTTACCTGCTTATCCGTATTTTCCTCGTCCGTCGGAGCCCGAAGAGAAAACTCTACGTCACGTTTTGAAAATTTATTTTCAGTAAAATTGGATACCGAAAGCGCAATATATCCTTCATAATCATAGCCTTCCGCATCTTCTATACTTTGTAAAACCGCCGTCTGCCCTTCTCCGTCATGAGAAATGACAAAATCGGTATAACTTCCGACGACGTAATCTTCCTGCCGAAAAACGAATTTAGAGAGCGACGTACACGCAAGCGCGACAAAAAGCGCGAACGCCATCGCCAAAGCAACGATTTTATACCGTTTCCCGCGTTTCAACGCTTTTTCCTCCTTTATTCGTTTATTGTCTGAGTCTGCGACTCGTTTATTTGCTCAGCCGTTATATCAAAATCAATATACAGGCGAGCCCCCGCATAGGCATCTACAACATCTGCCTGACCGGGTAATCTGAAAGATAAGCAATAGTTTTTTTCCTGAACACTCCCCGAATACGGCGGAAGATAAAATCCCGCCGTATGCACATAGGAGGTATATGCTTCCGCATCGTCGGAAGCCGAGACCATTTCTTCTTTTATGTATAACTCATTCCCGCTGTAATCCGTCCCTTCAAGCGACGAACCGTGAGGCACGTCCACTCCTCCCGTTTCTATGTCGCGCTGAAATTTCAAATCGGCGCCCCACTCCGTCGAAGAAGAGGAGTAATCTTCTCCGGAATAATCTTTCCCCGCACTGAATCCCGTTCTTTTACGTTTTTCTACGCCGATCATTTCCAAGCGGACAGTGAAAGCTATCGTCACGCGGAGATATACTTCGTTATGAAGCGTTCCGTCGGTGTCCGATACGGAAAAATAAAACTTGATTTCATCTTCCGGTTGAATGTCCCCGATCTCGATTTGCTTTGAATCATTTTCGATTATAATCGGCGTCTCTTCCCCGTCGGAGACGAGCGAAAGCCGCTCGCGCCCATAATGCGCCACGGCAGTTGCAACTTGTGCGCCGTTTTCAGACGCCACTTCGGAATAGAAACGGGAAAACGTAACGGAAGAAAAAACCACCGCTACGGCAAAGAACACAACAAAACAAAGTACGGAAATTTTATGAAACCCGCATTTCGTCTTTTTCATTTCCTTCGCCTCCCGTCAGATTTTTTTCAAAAGCCCTATTCCAATCACTACCAACGCCATCAACGCTACGGCGGAAATAATTCCCGACGGAGTTTTCAACCATTCTATGAAAATCCCGACTTTCGGAATCGTAAGAACAACTTCCCCGACTATTTGTTTGAAGTACACGGGTTCGGGATCTTCGGAAAGATTTGCGTCCCCCTTGGTATAGTATCTGTTTCCCTCTGTACGGACAATGCGGTGCGTTACCGTCATCGTCTCGCCGATCGGCAGATATGTAACGACGTCCCCCGTTTCGTAATTGCCCGTATCTTTTACGACGACTACGTCCCCCGCTTCGATGCTTCCAGACATAGAACCCGTTGCAATCACTAAAACCGAATACCCGAAAAAAGAAGGCGCGGGCGATTTTCTGATAAATTTATCGTAAGCCAAAGTGCCTGCAAAAAACAGCAAAAAAGCCAGCAATACGCACCCGACCGCGCGCAAAACAACGGATACGACCCGTTTTGTGCATGAACTTTTTTCGGAATAAAGAGCTTTCATTACGCCTCCGTCATACGGATTGCGCCGTCACGGTAATCGTACAGACGTACTTTCCGCCCAAGAAACCGATTTCCGTATCTGCGGCGTCGTTTCCGTCAAAAGGCCATTCCCAAGTCAAAGTAAATACCTGAGACGAATTCGCCGAAAATATCAATTCTTCCGCCAAAATCCCGACCTCCGTCGAAGTCGCTATCTCGGCATTATTCATTTTCAGCGTATAGACGATCGGAAGAAGGAGCGGATTTCCTTTATCGTCCGAAAAATCCAAAGCGATAGAATATTCCAACTTCCTGTCCTCGGGATTATCGACTTGGAACGTATAATCCCCGCTCGTCCCCGGATAAAGCCTCTTTCCCGCAAAAATATTTAACTCCTCCTGAGCGCCCCAGCTTCCGTTATCGTCTCCGATGACAAGCGTGGGATAAAGCCGACTGTCGTCGGAAATAAAACGCAGGAATACCGCGAAAACGGCGACAAAGACGAGCAAGGCGCTCTCCGCCGCGACTACCCAGCGCAGGATATTGCTCTTTCGCTTGCGGAACGCTCCCATACGCCGATATACTTCCAGCCTTTG
>ERZ1106932.426-NODE-426-length-11261-cov-245.150901_pt1 | contig 11261 bp, 9 predicted proteins | sample MGYA00403665_ERZ1106932 | MGnify/ENA primary metagenome ERZ1106932 (study PRJEB35170, sample SAMEA104062448) | human gut metagenome | biome: human gut; feature: human-associated habitat; material: faeces | place: Denmark | collected 2012-08-24 ... | reverse complement strand
ATTCATCGGTAATATCTTTTACTTCCGAGCCTACCTTCTCATAATAGCGATTATCGTCACCCTTGAAGATGACGGAATCGTTTTTATCTTTCTTAATTTTTCCTTCTTTTATCAGCTGCTGCTTTTCGGCGCGAATACGTTCAAGCAACACGGAAGCAGGCTCGTCGTTCGGGTTTTGCGGGACGAGCTTGCCCCTAATAGCCATATCCAGTATTTTTTGCCGCAATGCTTTTGTATCGATCATTGTTCGTCCTCACCGATCAGCTCGCGCAGGCGCGCCACCGCGTTCACAATATTTTGAGATTTTGCGTCTATTTCATCTAAGATTTCCGAAAGGCTTCTTTCGTCTTTCTCAGTAAAATCGATCCACTTAAAGTCCAAATCTTTTCGCTTCGCAATCTCCGCAGCCGTAAACCTACGCCACCTGCCGTTCGGGTTGGTTTCTTTGTCGTAAGTTTCCTTTCGATCCTGCATATGTCCGGAGCAATAGCAAGCGACAAAGTCGTCGAGATCTTCGCGCTTTAACGGCTTAGTAGCAAGGGTGTGCTTGATACCTGTTTTGTAATCGTACACCCATATATCTTCGGTCGGTTTGCCCTTGTCAAAGAACAGCACGTTTGTGGATATGTTAGCGTAGAACAAACCGGGGCAAAGGCGTAAAATCGTATGTAGATTAAAGTCCTTCATCAACTTTTTACGGATAGCAGTCGCATCTTTTCCATCACTTAAAACACTGTCGGGCAAAACCACGGCAACCCTGCCGCCCGTTTTTACAATGGACATAATGTGTTGCAAAAAGTTTAACTGATTGTCGGAAGTCTTTATAAATTCTGTCCGCACAACAGACACTTCGCCGCTGCCCTGCGGTCTTGTCCCAAACGGAGGGTTAGCAAGGATGACGTCGAACATTCTGTCAGATGTATCGAGGAGGGAATCCTGGCATACGATAGGACTGCCTTTTGTGCCTATATCATGCAAGTACAGATTCATAGATGCAAGCGTAACGACAAGAGGGGTATTATCTGCGCCGAAAAGCGCTTTATTGCGCAGAAAGTCGAGCTTGGAAATTTCATTGCTTTGCTTCTTCATGTGCTCATATGCCGCGAGCAAGAATCCGCCCGTGCCGCAAGCAGGATCAGCAACGGTTTCCATTATCTTCGGATCAACGACATCGACAATCGCCTTTATCAATGCACGGGGAGTGAAATACTGACCTGCGCCGCTTTTCTTATCTTTGCCGTTCTTTTCGAGAATAGATTCGTAAATAGCGCCTTTTACATCGCCTTCGAGCATATACCAATTCTCACCGGACACCATATCTATCACCTTTTTCAGGTGAACGGGAGTCTGAATTTTGTTAGTCGCTTTCGTAAAAATCGTGCCGATAAGTCCCGGCTCGTCAGAGAGCTTTTCGAGCGTCGCTTCATACTGTTTGACAAGATCAGTGCCGCTTAATGCCGTAAGATCTTTCCATTTATAGCCTTCCGGAATAGAACTCGTCAAGCCATATTCTTCACGCTCATCATCCATCTTCAGGAAAAGTATGTAAGTCAACTGTGTGATATAATCGGTAAACCCGACGCCTGCCGCTGCCAATACATTTGCAATATCGCTTACTTTTTTTACAAGGGATTGTTCGTTTTTCATTTGTTTTTCGTTTTCCATATTATGCCGCCTTTAAGATAAAGTTAGAAAGAGTTTGCATTTCCTGATTGAGTGCCTTTCCGCCGAACGAAGTGATACCTCGCCGCCACAAGTCGGGGTAATATTCGTTGAGTTCACCGATAGTAATAGCGCCTTCGCTCACAACAAAGTCGGCAATTTCACGCATTAGTGATTTTTGCTCGTCAGTCAACTGCCTCTGTGCCTGTCCGCAATACAGGTTAAATCGCTGCACATATCCTGAAAACAGACTTGTAAGTCTTGCCGTTTTTCGGTATGCGAACCTCACAATTTGAATTAAATGCGTCAATGCTCTGATATTTTGCTTCATATCAAATTCATCGACACGACCATTTTCATCGAGGAGTTTATAATTTCTCCAAATATTGTACGGTGTATAAGAATGATTTTCGGAAAGCAGCTTATCCCTCAGATCTACGAGCATAGAATGCGTTATAACAGTATCTTCCGAATTGTAAATGATACGCAGCGCCTCTATCCTGTCCTTATTTTCATTCAAATACTTTTCGAAAGCCTCCTTGAAATCCAAAGCGGTTTCCTTTGAAAAATCAGAATAAAGCACTTCGTCCTGATCGTCGATTATCGTAATATAACCGCGCTGCATTTCAAGCAAATATTTCTTTGCCGAAACATTATCTATCAGGCATTCAATCAGCAGCATTCTTTCTGTATTATCATGGGATGCATCTACAAATTCGGGCAAGCCCTTTTGTAATGCCTTTTCGATGTTATTCGCAAGGGTACGCGGAGCAAAACCAAACTCCTCAATGAACTTACTTAAGTGATGCCCGTGAAGTGCATTGTTTTCATATCTGCGATGTATCGAAGCACAATAATCCCGAAGCAATCTAAGATTTTCATCGCTCGCATCGCCATGCGTCAAGCGTTCTAAAAGATGCCCCAAAATCAAAGTCCTTTCCTGTCCGATAGCTCTTTGGGGGATGTCTTTTTCATGCTCTGTAACACCGACGGCATCAACTATGTAATAGCATTCTTTCGTTTGAGCGTTCGGAGTAACTTCTTTCAACTTATCGTCGCTGATACACCTGCAAGCCCGCCCCTTCATCTGCGTATAAAGCACCTCGGAATTGACGTCGCGCATAAAAAATACTACTTCCAAAGGTCGAATATCAGTGCCGGTAGCTACAAGCGTTACAGTAACGGCTATTCGAAAATCTTTTTCAACACGGAAATCCCTTATGAGGGCATTGGAATCGCCCGCCGAGTAAGTAATTTTCCGCACATAATTTTCCGGAAACTGCCCGTTATCAAATTTTTCTGCGAATACTTTTTTTGCAATCTTTACAATTTGATCGGCATGATTATCATCTTTGGCAAATATGAGGGTTTTAGGAATATACCGCCAATTATCGAATTCATGCTCTGATAATCTTTCGGGGTACATTTGGGTATAAATAGAATCACGGTATTCGCGCAACACCGTTTCGATTTGGCTCACATTTACAATAGACCGATCCAAAGCATTCGGCGAATAATCTATATTTTTACTTGACTCAAATGTCGTGGCTTTACCGGTACGCCTTGATATCTCGGTTATTTCGTCGCCTTCATTGATTTCGCCGCCGTGAATACTCTTTTTTGTTGCGATACGATATATTCGTTTAGGCACATTAACGCCGTCAACCACGGAGTCGTCATAAGAATAATGCTCAACCACATTGTTATCAAAAAAAGCATAGGCCTCTTCGGTAGGCGTTGCTGTTAAACCGAGAATACGCGCACTATTAAAGTAGTCAAGCACGGCTCTCCAACGGCCATAGATTGATCTATGGCACTCGTCAACAATAATAAACTGAAAATAATCGGGCGGCAGTTTCAAGTCGTTTCCAAGTGCGATAATCTCCTTACTATGTTTTTCTCTGTCCGCCTGATCCAATTCATCTTCGGAATCCTCATCGCAGTCAGAAAGCGTTTGTCCTGTCAAAACCGCATAAAGTTTTTGTATAGTGGAAATTACAATGTCGCCTTTGATATCATCTTCTTTCTTCAATCGTGTTATAGCGTATAAGTCTTTAAGTTGCTGTCCTGTTTCAGTTCTATCGAATAAGCAAAATTCGGTCTTTGCTTGGTTGGCAAGATTGTTTCTATCAGCTAAAAACAGAATCCTTTTTGTGGAAGGCGTGTATTCCAAGAAGCGATAGGAAGCAAGACAAGCAAGATATGTTTTGCCTGAGCCTGTTGCAAGTACGGCAAGAGCTTTCTTTTTGCCCTCCTTGAAAGAAGCCTCCAAGTTGACCTCTGCACGATACTGGCAATCTCTCAACCCATTTTTCTCAATAACAGGCAAAGCACCCAGTTCTGAAGATTGACCAATCATACGCAACATTTCTTTCGGCGTGTGCATTTTATCAATCTGCTGATACTCGCTGTCCGGAGAAAGCATATTCTTAAAAAGTATTGTTTCGCCATTTGCGAGATATACAAGCGGGACTTTATTTTCGTTCAGCCAAAACCCATACCAGCTTTGCGGATTCAAAGTGTAATTCTCCGCCTGTTGTGCAACGATTTCATCCAAATTCCTTTCAGCACGTTTTGCTTCCACAACGGCAATAGCTTTGTTATCGATAAAAAGCAGATAATCGCTTTCTTTCCGTCCGGACATAGAAGCCTCCACGATCGCCGACGGATTCTTTCGATTATATTCAAACCGCGTGACGACCTCCCAACCGGCGGAGGTGAGTTGTTCATCGATTTTTATTCTTGCTTTTTCTTCGGGTAACATATTCGCTGCTCCTTGCTTCCTTCTCATAATTCTGTATTATCGGAAGTTAGTCATCGTAATAACCTTACAATACTCTCCCTACGATTTTGCATTGGCTAGCACTGTTATGTTTATATCTTAAAGTACCTTTGATTGCGATTGGTCGGGGTATCGGGATCTGTCATGGCAATGAGCCCTGCCTCCAACGCTGGTTGAATGTAATTTTTTCGGAACGTCACACGCGATTTTAAGCCAAGCTTTTCCATAAGTTCCACCGCAGACATGGGGTAAGTTTCGATGACGGACATCAACGCCCTGATCTGATTGCTGATATGGCTCTGATGATCGCGCGTATCCCTTGCTAGTTCGGAGACCGCCTTTTTAATAACGCCGAGCATGAACAGGATAAATCTGTTTGATTTGCCTTCCGCCGTCGAAAGTCTGATTGCACGGTAATACTCTTCCTGATTGCCTTTGATGATACTCTCGATGGGAATCCACTCGAATATCGGCTTCCAGCTTGCAAGCAATTCCGTTTGCCAAAGTCTACCTGTTCTGCCGTTTCCATCCATAAAAGGATGAATAAACTCAAATTCGTAGTGGAAGATACTCGAACGAATGAGCATTTGCGTCTTGCTTGTTTTAAGCCAATCGAACAGTTGCTCCATCAAGACTTTCACCATATTGTGTGGTGGCGCGACATGAATAACATTTCCTTGTTCATTGATAACACCGACGGAGCCTGTACGTAACTCACCTGCTCCTTCGACAAGTCCGTTCATCATCACGCCGTGCGCCTTTTTCAAATCATCCAGAGAAAACGGATCGAGTTCAGGCGATATCTTATAAACTGCGAATGCATTTTTTACGGCGAGGATATCATCCTGTGGTCCCAAAACGCGCTTACCGTTGATTACGTCTGTCACCTGCTCCAAAGAGAGCGTATTGTTTTCAATGGCAAGAGATGACTGAATGGATTTAATACGATTTACCCTGCGCAGACGCGGCAACTTTTCCAAATCGTTTACATTGCTGAGTTTACCCAAATCTTCCGTGATTTCCGATGTCAATTCCAACATTTCTTCGGTAATATCGTAAGGCGGAACATATTTATCCATAAACGACCTCAAAATCTTATTTGTATCTATTATAGCACAGATTTTCAATGTCGTCAATGCTTATACGCTTTCTTGATTACTTTGATAAGCGAAAATTTGTTTAGCGCCGTGACGTGTGTTTGTTGGAAATAAGAATAAAATGAAACAACAGATAAACTTCTTTATCCAGGCAAAGCAATCTACAAAACCTCTACAAAAAGCAGTTAAAAATGCACTGAAAATTAAAAGCGCTAACGAATGCGAAACAATACCAAAACATAGCAAAAAGCCCGAATTATCGAATAGAAGAGCGGTCAAAACGCTGATTTTCCGACAATTCGGGCTGCTAAACAGCAATAACAAACGAAAGACAACAAACAAAAAATAAAACTTGAAAACTGAAGACCTGCAAGGGTCCGGGGGTTCGAATCCCTCACCTTCCGCCAGTAAGAACCTAAATCGAACCCTCGGTTTAGGTTCTTTTTCTTTATGCTTTTCCGCTTTTATTATTGCATATAACGTCATCAAACCGCCTATATCGGCTTGTAGCCGTTTGTATTGATATTTGGTCAATCGCATACAAGCGGACGGTTTATGCCGCGAAAGCCGCTTGACGTGAGAAAGGCGTATGGTAGGCTATTTGCCAACGGCAAACAAAAAGCCCCTTGGGGCGTTTGGTCTTGGCTCTTTGCCTAAATACCATACGCCGCAGAGGCTCGCGTCAAGCGGAACGTGGAATAAATAGTCCGCGCTTTATATGCGCATTATCAATTGAAAGTCTGTCATTCTCGGCTCTTGTACGTTCTGAATATATATCGGGTACGGCACGTTGTCCGTATAAAAGGAAAAGCCCTGACTTTCGTCAAGGCTTATCGTTCTCGGGGCGTTGTAGACGATTATCATTTTATCGTCGAACAACCGTATTTCTTTGACGAGCAGGTTTATCAGCATTTTCGGTTCCTGCTCCAACGCGAATTTGTAAAAGTCTGTAATTTCTTTTCTGTCGAGTTTGAACGCCGAATGAGATTGCTCTATGCGTATCTGTTTTTCGAGTTCCGCATTTTTCTCTTCGAGTTCTCGCAAGCGTTTCATCGCAGTGTTGCTCGTGCCGCCGTTTTCAATAGCGGTCATAATATTGTTTATGGAATTTTCCGTAGCGCGTTGTTCTTTAACTAATCTCGTCAATGCCGAATTGGCTTTTATGTAATTCTCCTGTATTGTCATTAATTCGCTGATGATATAGTCCATATTGTTGCTTAACTGCGTTATGATATTTTCAAGCACGTAATTTTCAAGGACTTCCTTTCTTGCTTGGGACTTTTTGCAGCCGTTGCCGTTCTTACGCCCCAAACACTTGTAATAGCGTTTTCGCTCGCCGTTCTTTGCCGTACCACACTCCGCGCTTACGGGACTGCCGCAATAGCCGCATTTCATTTTATGGCGCAATAAATATACAACTTCGGTACTGCGTTTTCCGTAATGATTGCTGTCTATCTTGTTGCGGACAATATCGTATGTTTCCTGCGGTACGATTTGCGGATAAATATTGGTGAACACTTCGCCATTATATCTGTATATCCCTGCGTATTTTTCGTTTTTGAGTATGTTGTAAACGGTATTTCGCGCGAAAGGCTTACCGCGATTATAAATGCCTTTTGCGGTCAACGCCTTTATAATATCTTTTACATACACGCCTATTGCATATTGCTCAAAAATATATTTCACTGTTTCGGCTTTTTCTTCGTCAATAACGACTTTATGATTTTCCACTTTGTAGCCGTAAATAATAAAGCCGCCTGTGAAATTGCCTTTACTGCGCGTTTCACGCATACCGCGTTTTACCTTTTGCGAAAGTTCTGCGCTGTAATATTCTGCATAGCCTTCAAGCATACTTTCGAGTATGATTGCCTCGGGACTGTCGGGGATATACTCCATAGCGGATATAACCTTAACTCCGTTGTCTTTCAGTGTTTTCTTGTGTATCGCCGTTTCATATTTATTACGGCTGAAACGGTCGAATTTGTAAACAAGCACAACATCGAAAGATTTTTTTGCGCTGTCTTTAATCATACGCTGAAAATCGGGGCGGTTGTCGTTTGTTCCCGTCATTGCTCGGTCAATGTAGGTGTCTAAGATTACAATGTCATTGGACTTTGCGTACTCATTGCATACGCGCAACTGTCCCTCAATGCTTTGCTCGGTTTGGCTATCCGAGGAATAGCGGCAATAGATAACTCCTGTTTTCATAATTTTTAATCTCCTTTGAAAATGTATTTTTTGTCTTTCGACAAGGGGCGGACAAACGGAAACGCATTGTAAAGTTTATTTCTTATATCGCATTCTCCTTTTATGCAAGGGTTGCGAAAAGCAATGCACTTTACCCTTGCATAAAAAGGCGGTTTCGTTTACGCTCCGCAAGCCGAAAGACAAAATGATTCAGTTGCATTTCGGCAACTGCGATATGGTTTCGGGACTTACTTTGCCTATAAGGCACCCATCGTCCCAACAGTTAAAGTCATCGAATAACAAGGCTTTTCTGTCGTCTATGCCTGTATGGCAGATAATATCCTCGTCCATAACGTCCGACTTGAAATAGGTCGGCAGATCTCCGCCGTATACCAATCGTTCGCCGCTCTTCTCTATGTATTTGAGCAGATAGCGGACGGACTGCACGACATCGTTTTTGTCTATCGCCTTGAAATCGTTTCTGCCGAAGTACCGCAAAAAGTGCGTGTTTTGGTACGTTGTCTGCATTCGGTGTTGTTTGGTGCTGTAATCACTGATTTGTTTCAGTTCTCCCACCATAGCGTTTTCGGGGATATAGAATATCCCGTGGAAGTGTAACCTTTCGCTTGCGGAACGCTCCCATACGCCGATATACTTCCAGCCTTTGCGGCTTACAAGGTGTTTCAACGTATTGCGTAACGTTTTTTGAAAGGTCTGTTCCGTGTGCTTTTCATCGGAGTAAGTACACGTTACAAAGAAATTCCAGCTGCGTTGCAGATGTACTTTGTGCCAAAGCCTCGTATAACGCTTATATGCGTTGTTTCTCTTGCGTTCCGTCTGCCGCTTGACGTATTCTTCCGCCTGTTTATCGTCGGGAAAATCGCCTTGCAGTTTTTCCGTAACGAATTTGCGGCGTTCGCACTTCGGCAACGCCTGACTTTCCGCATAAGCCGTTTCAAACTTGGCTTTTACGCTGTCTGTCTGCGGGTTGCGTTTCCTTGTCGTCTTTCCGCCTTTGCGGCTCGGAAAGTTTTCTTTCGGGACGGCTATATAATGACTGCCGTCATAGTAAATTTTGCTTGCCTGATATGGCATAAATAGTTCTCCTTTTGTTGTATTTTTTTGTGAAAAAGAAAAAGGGCAAAATACAAAACAATGCTGTTATCGTTTCATACTTTGCCCTTTGCTTTACGGCGCGTTCCCGTCACTTTTCGGAAATCTTAAACGCCTGCGTATTGGCTTTGTTGTTTTATTTACCGCTGATTACTTTCGGTTCAATCCGTTTCGGTCACTTTTCGTTTATCTATCTAATGGGGCGGCGTTATACGTTGCGCCCCGAACATTCCTTTCTGTCAATTCCATTTCCGTTTCATTACATTACAATTCATTCCGTTCTTTTGCCAATTCCAAAACTCTTGCCATTATCGTTTCAAAGAAAACACGCCTTTCATCGTCTGACAATGCCGTTATGTCGGGCGTACCGACAGTAACGATTTCGAGTTCTGTTTTCAGCACGTTTATCACCTCCTTGCACTTGATTTTTTGAGAGGCAGAAAAATACCCCTCGCTATTTAGGCTCGAAAACGGAAAAAAGCAAGGGGCTAAAAGAAAAATTTTACAAATTTTTTTGCGCGTCGGCTTTATCTCCGTTTCGACACTTGAAATTATACACCGTTTTTCGCTTTGAGCGTGAGTAGGTGAAAGTATACTTTCCGTAGCAAAACCGACACTTTCCGATACTGCAAGTATACAAATAGCGAAAAACCGTCGATATACGGATACCGACGGTATACATTAGCGTTACAACTCAAATACAGTCGCACGGGAGATAAGGGCGGATCGCCAAGCGGTTCAGCGGCGACCGCCCGTTCCCGTGCGCTTTTGAGTTTCGCCTTATTCCGTCTGCCCATATGGCGGGTGCTTGAACGGCGAGGCGTAGCCGAGCCGCTCGTTTATTCAAGCACCCGCCACAGTGCCATAAAGTCATTTATACGGTATTTTGCTTGCTTTTTAGGTGTAAAATCAGTATAATATTTTTATGCTTCAAAAAGGTGGTAATTGCATGCAAAAGTTCGGTCCTAACCCAAATGAAATATTTCCGAATAAAAAAATTCCGAGTCTTTGTTATATTAAAAATGTGATTACAAGACCGAATATAATTGTCGGTGACTATACATACTACGACGATATCGACGGTGCAGATAAATTTGAAGAACACGTTACTCATCACTATGACTTTATTGGCGATAAATTGATTATCGGGAAATTTTGCGCTATCGCCAAAGGCGTTGAATTTATTATGAACGGGGCTAATCACCGTATGAGGTCGGTTACGACGTATCCTTTCAATATAATGGGCGGTGGCTGGGAAAAAACTACGCCTAAATTGGAAGATTTGCCATTAAAGGGCGATACGGTTGTTGGCAACGATGTTTGGATAGGGCAAAACGTAACTGTTCTTCCCGGTGTTAAAATTGGCGACGGCGCAATAATCGGCGCAAATTCCGTAGTATCAAAAGATGTGCCGCCGTACTGTATTGTCGGGGGCAATCCCATAAAAAACATACGTAAACGTTTTGACGACGAAACAATAGAGTTTTTATTACAACTGCAATGGTGGAATTGGTCTGACGAAAAAATATTCGCAAATATTGAATTATTGTGTGATGGCGATATAACTAAAATTAAAAATATTAAATAAAATTCGATTTACGTTACTAATGCTCCGCCATTAGGGAATAATACGAACTCTGAAAACGGGTTCGTATTATTTTTTGCCGTGGATTACTTCGGCATCGTTGCAAAACGTAAATAACACCCCAAATTTTGCCGTTTCGGGAGGCTCAGCGTAGCACAGCTTTCGCGGAAGTCAATGCGAAAAAATATCACTGAAAAATAGAATATCTTTTAGCCGTCAAAGCCGGGAAGAATTATCTTCTCGGCTTTTTCTTTTGCCCTGAAACAATCGGACAGGAACGCAATATTTTTTCGTTTGTCATTGACTTCCGTGAGGTCAAAACGCAATGAACAGACCTCTACTCGATCGGTGCTACTCCGCCTCCGCCGAAAGGCAAAATAAAATTTGGAGGTAACTCTATGAAAACAGATGTTTCCAAGTTCTCGGAATTCCGAAAGTATTATCTCTCGGAATTTGAATGGTTTGACGGTGAGGAATACATCACCTTCAACCTCGTAGGCATCGACCTTGAAAAAGGCGAAGCCCAAGTCGCCGTGACGGACAGAGGCAAGATAAGCGTTATCACTTACGACCTCATGACGGACAAGAACGGCAGGCTTTACTTTGAGTACGGCGCGATGTACACCCGCATCTACCCGGACGATTTCGAGGAGGCGGCATAATGAAACTCACTCTTTCCAATGTCAAAGAAATCAAGCGCAATTCAGATAGTCCTCTTACAAAGCGCGTCTGCAACTATGTCATAGGCCGCTGGAGCGACTACAACGACAAGAACTGCTTAGGCGACTTTTCGGCGCGAATACAAATCTGCTCATCCTCTCCTGTATAGGAAAGA
>ERZ1106932.425-NODE-425-length-11277-cov-6.993673_pt1 | contig 11277 bp, 11 predicted proteins | sample MGYA00403665_ERZ1106932 | MGnify/ENA primary metagenome ERZ1106932 (study PRJEB35170, sample SAMEA104062448) | human gut metagenome | biome: human gut; feature: human-associated habitat; material: faeces | place: Denmark | collected 2012-08-24 ... | reverse complement strand
TGTGGTCGGTGTTTGTAGACGGCGAAACCGACAGCAACGCCCGTGTTCTCACGTTTAAAGAAACCCGCGGCCTGTTCGTGAAAAATACCTTGGTCGAGGGGCTTTCTGACGGAGAACACGTTGTGAAAGTTCTTAAAAGAACCCCCTCTAATTTCGACAGGATTATCGTAAGCGACCTTTCTTGCGACGGCGCGTTTATAGCCGCCCCCGAAAAGCCCGCTTTGAATATTGAATTTTACGGCGATTCAATAACCTGCGGCGAGGGCGTTTTAAGGGAATATCAGCCCTCCGACAGCAGAGTTTACACCGCCGAAACGCAAAACGCGTTGCAGGCTTACACTGCTTATTGCGCAAGCGAACTGGGCGCTTCGTTCAGCGTGTTCGGCAGGGGCGGAATTACCTTAAAATTTAAAAACGCCGCCACTGAAGCGTTTTCTGTGCTCGATAATTACAAGAGCATGGCGGTCGATTTGTCGGTAGCGCAGGGCGAATGCCCCGAATACGATTTTGCCGTTGTTCCCGACGCCGTGGTTATTTACCTCGGCACCAACGATTATCTGCGCAGTTTGAAATACACAACAGGTTATTCGCTTTCGGGCATGCAGGCGGCTTTAATTGAGTTTGTAGATAAACTCGGCGCATATTACGGCACCGATATGCCCATTGTGTTGTGCAGCGGAATGATGGTGCATAACTCGGGGCTTGCGGGCGCGGTCAGCGGCGCGGCGCAGGCGCTTAAACCCAAATATCCGTATATCGCGGCGTTGGATTTCGACGCGGGCGTTACCGAATCGGTTGGCGGACACCCCGTGGTTGAAGACAGCGTTAAGGCGGGCGCGCAACTTGCCCAAACTTTAAAAACGCTTTTAGAAAATTCGGGCAGACCGCTCGATTAATATGTTAATCTTTAAAAATCCGATAAAATTCATATAAATAAAACCCGCGAACGTTGTGATATGCACCTCCAAAAGTTAGACACTTTTGGAGGTGCATATCACTATTGAGTGTATTTTTTATATTTTACGGTTCAACTATTAAACCCCGCGCGGTGTGTTTATAGCCAAAAGGGCGTTACGAAAGTCGGATTGAAAAAAACGATTTTTAATTTAGCATGGGACGATATAGAAGCCGTTTATTGTATGCGGTTTATGTTTTTTCCTTTTTTTCTGTTGTTCGTTGACAAAAAGAGAAAAGCGCCTATGTTTGTTTACGACGCAAAAAAGCGCAGAAAAAAAGTTGAAGACGGCGGCAACGTTGTATCGATTGTGTTTATAGGGCAGTTGATAGAAATACAAAAATTATGCCCGATAAATATTCAAATGAGCAAAAATGTCGAAAAACGCGTGACCGAAAAGCTGAAAAAACAAAACGTAAAATCGGAGGCATTTTTTCCTCAACCGCGCAACGAAATATTTATAAAATGCTGCAAAAAAGTTTCGCAGCAACAAATTCGCGCGTTTGAAAAGGCAATATGCGAACGCGTCGTGTGTTTGCCTATATATGAAAAGATGCTCGAAGAAGCCGAAATTCAAGGCTATTATTGCAAAGCCGAAGTGTTTAACGGCAGCTTAAAAAATAAGGAATACCGCTCGTATTCGGTTGTTAAAATAATAGATAAAAACGGCGAGTTGGTTCACGAAAACGGCATGGAAACAGGCGTTTTAATGTTTTATAAAACTTTATGTTATTCAACGTTATTTCACCGAGTTGTGGAAATACAGCTGAACGAAGATGAAAATTTTATTAAGAAATTAACCGATTTTACGGAAAAGTTAAAAAATCAAGTATGCAAGATTGGCGAATAATATAGTTAACGGCGGCTTTGCGGAATTTAAAGCGACTGAATTTGATTGCGGTTTTAACAATACTATTTGTATTATAAAGCGGCAATTTTTTGCCGACATATTTATTTTTCGCCTTGCAAAATTTTTAAAGTTATGGTAAAATAAACGTAATATAAAAAGCATTAGCCCAAAAGGGGATTAAACGTTATGGTTCACGTGCTTATAGAGGAAAACTATTCCTCGAACAACCGCATAAAAACTATATTCGACGGAATGAACTCGGTGTTAAAAAAGAAACGCCTTTCTCTTGAAGTTTTCAAATCGCTCGACGAAATAAAAGACCGGCCGAGGGTGGTTATTTTAATATGCGCGTCGCTCAAATGGACGATGGACGCGATAAAGGCGCTTAACGCGCGCGGCATTCACCCGCTTGTGTTCGGTTTTCAATACCTCGATACGATGTATCAATACAGTTGCATAAACCTTACTTACACAAAAACCACTTATTTGCTTACGGGGTATTTGCTTTCCGAAAACGCCGGCGAAACCGCGGTTATCGGCTATAATTCCGATAGTTTGCCCGACCGCCTTAAACTCGCGGGCGCGAAGCACGCAGCCGAACGTTACGGCGTTCCCGTGAAAGTGTTTAAAAACAACGGCGACGTCATAGCCTGCATAAAAGATTTTGCCGAAAACTGCGAAAATGTTAAAAACGTGGTTTGTTTAAACGATCCTTTCGCCATTATTATGCGCAACTGTTATCCCGAACTTTTGCAAAACAAGCGGGTTTGCAGTTGCATCGGAATGAAAATATCCGAATATATGGAATCGCCTTATCCAACGGGCATTACCAGTTATTACAAGGCGGGCGTGCAGATAGCCGAGCTTTATTTGTTTTTAATGCGGCTTGACGAAATTTGCTCCACCGCGCTGACTTTGGAAATGGATATAGTCCCGGGCAAGCGTTACAGCGGCGATTTCCCGCTAATCGATTCTTCTTATAGCCAAAGCGGCGTTGATTTTTACGGCGACAAAACGGTTGCCGAAGTAGAGCGGCTTAACCAAACGCTTTTAATGCTCGACGAAATAGACGAGCAAATTCTGCACGACATTATGGCGGGCGACAGCTATGAAACCATAGCCGACAACAGGCATTTGGCGCTTAACACCGTTAAATATCGCGTGCATGCAATGGTGAAAAACGCCGACGTTTCGGGCAGAAAAGACCTTATGGCGTTAATTGAAAAATACAATCTTATAATTTAAAACGCAAGGTTTTATCTCTTCGGTTGCGGCTCGCGTTCGGCGCACCTTGCAAAAAGCCATATTTCGGCATAAAATTTACTGAAATTATTGTCTTGCAAATTGCCTTTTCGTTCTGTATAATGTAGGTATAAAGAACGAAAAGGTGTTTTTTATGTCTGAAATAAAAAAGAAAAAAATTACCATACCCACATATAGAGTAGGCGAGCCTGAACCGCTGCCGTTATATTTTGAAAAACGTCCGTATCAGGGGGCAAGCGGGCGCATTTACCCCATTCCGTACGTTTCGTCGCTTTCCGACGATAAAAAGGATTACGACTACGACGGCTACGTTCTTGAAAACGAATACATACGCGCGGTTTTATTGCCCGAACTCGGGGGAAAAGTGCATTGTGCGCTCGATAAAACCAACGGGTACGACTTTATATATAATAACAAAGTTATAAAGCCCGCAATGGTAGGGCTTGCGGGACCTTGGGTTTCCGGCGGAATAGAGTTCAACTGGCCGCAACACCACCGCCCCACCACTTTTATGCCCGTCGAACACGCCGAGGGTAAATCGGACGGCAAAAAAGCCGTGTTTATGGGAGAGGTTGATTATTTTCATCAGATGAAAGGCAACGTCGCGCTTTCGGTAGACGAGGGCAGCAGCGTTCTCCGCGCGAAAATAACCGTATATAACCAAACTCCGGTAGCGCACCCGTTTATGTGGTGGGCTAACCTTGCGGTTGAAATCGACGACGATTACAGGGTAGTGTTCCCGCCCGATGTGGAATACGTGAACGACCACGACCGCCGCGCCGTTCTGGAATGGCCTGTGGCGAAAGGCGTTTACCACACCGCGCGCCCCTACGATTACGGCAAAGGCACCGACATTCACGTATCTGGCGCGATAAAAGTTCCGTCTTCGTTTATGATTTCCAAAGGGCAGTCCGATATGGATTTTGTTTGCGGATACGATAAAAACAAAGAAAGCGGCGTGGTTACGGTTGCCAACCGCCACATTGCGCCCGGTAAAAAACTGTGGACGTGGGGCGCGGGCAAGTTCGGTGCGAAATGGTGCGAAAACCTTACCGACGACGGCTCGCGTTACGTAGAGCTTATGACCGGTTGCTACACCGACAACCAGCCCGACTTCACCTGGATTGCTCCTTACGAAACCAAAGAATTCGAGCAGGTTTGGTACCCCGTGCGCGATATAGGCGAGGTTAAGTGCGCTACAGAAAAGGGCGCATGCAATCTTGAAAAAACCGAAAAAGGCGCGTTCGTCGGGTTCTATTCGGTTAAAAAGCGCAACTGCGTTATAACCTTGCTTAACGGCGAAAACGTAATTGCCGAAAAGAAAGCCGAGGTTTCGCCCGCGGCTCCGTTTACCTGTGAAATTCCCTGCGATTGCGACGTAAAAGACCTTACTTTAAAAATCTGCGACGAAAACGGCGAGCTTTTAATAGCTTACAAGCAACCCGTAAGAGGAACCAAAAAGCCCATTTCGCCCAGACTGCCCGCCAAAAAGCCTTGCGACATCGCTTCGCTGGAAGAACTTTATTTGAACGGCATTCATTTAAGACAATATAAACATTTTGAATATTGCCCCGAAGATTATTTCCTCGAGGGGTTGAAACGCGACCCGAAAGACATTCGTTGCAACAAAGCAATGGGCGATAAATGCCTTGAACGCGGCGAATACGACAAAGCAGAGGCTTATTACAACGCGGCTATCGAAAGGCTCACTTTGCGCAACGACAATCCTTACGACACCGAGCCTTATTACAAACGCGCGCTTTGCAAATTTTACAAGGGCGATTTGAGCGGCGCTTATAACGACGCATATCTTGCCGTGTGGAGCTATCCTTACCGTAGCGCGGGCTATTATCTGCTTGCTAAAATCGACGCACTTAACGGCAATAGAAAAGAAGCCGTAGAGTTTTTGAAACTTTCGCTTGAAACCCAAAGCAAAAACCTGTGGGCGCAGTATATTCTGGGAATTTTCGAGGGCGATAAAGATATAAACGAAAAAATCGAAGAAGCCGACCCGCTGTTCTTCGCCGGCTTCGAAAAAGAGAAAAACGCCGTAAACTACGCCATAGAGGTTATGCAGTTCGGGCTTTACGAACTTGCGAAAACCGCGCTTGAAAGGTGCGACGACAGGGCGATTAAGTTCTATTATCTTGCGTATATCGCGAAAAAACAGGGCGATTCGACTGCCGCCGAAAAATACGTTAAACTTGCCGACGAGTGCAGTTGGAAATGCGAATTCCCCGTTCGCACCGAAACTGTTCCCGTGCTTAAAGCCGCGAACACGCCCATGGCGAGCTACTACCTCGGCTGCATATATTACGCTTACGAACGCTATGGCGAAGCTTGCGAAGAATGGGGCAAAACGGTTGAAAAAATCGATTTCGCTCCCGCTTACAGGAATATGGCGCTCGGGCTTTACGACCACCTTGGAAAGAAAGAAAAAGCGTTTGCCGCACTTGAAAAAGCGCACGAACTTATGCCCGAAAGCGACCGTATTTTCTTTGAGCTTACCCAGCTTTATAAGGGAATGAACGCGCCGCTTAACAAACGCCTCGCGCTTTATAAAAACGAAGAAAAAACCGTTTTCCGCCGCGACGACTGCACTTTGCAATATTCGGTGCTTTCAACCATGGCGGGCGATATGGAAAAGGCGTTCCATATTCTTGCGGAGCATCGCTTCCACACATACGAGGGCGGCGAGGGCTACCTTACGCAGCATCACGCCTGGCTGCATTTCCTTGCAGGCAGAAATCTTTTAGCGCAGAAAAAATATAAAGAAGCCGAAGAAACGCTTATAAGCGGACTTACTTTCCCGCTTAACTACGGCGAAGAAAAGAACTATTTCGTCAACGACGCGCCCATATATTCCGAACTTGCCAAAGTTTACGAAGCGCAGGGGAATAACGAAACGCGTGACAAATATTTGAAACTCGCGCTCACTACCAACGGCGCGCCCACGGTTCACAGCTATTACGAATGCCGGGCTTTCGACGCTTTGGGCAAAACCGCCGAAGCGAAAGCTCTTGCCGACGAACTTTACAATATAGGCAAAAACAAAATAGATACCGCCGAAATTCCCGAATATTACGGGGTGGGTTCGCCCGCTTATCAGCCGTTTAACTACGACATAGAAAAAGCGCACCTGCTTGCGGGTTATCTGCTTTGCGGCTTTGCCGAACTGGCTAAAGGAAACAAAGCCGAAGCGAAAAAGTTTGCCGAAAAAGCCGAAAAAATCGATTGCGCCGACTTCTCGCTGTATTTGTTGAAAGGCGAAATAAATGGCTGAAAAAGTAAAAACCAAATGCCCGCTCTGCGGCGACGTCTTGTCCGCGGGCGGGTATGAAGCCGAATTTTCGGCTGATATAGGGGCAACCTGTTTCAGGCTGTTTTACAAGCCGCTAAACGCGGAAATTTTGCGGACGCCGAACGGCGAAAGTCAGCGGAATACAAACGTTTATCTGTTCGGCAATCCCATACTGTTTCCGCCAAACCGCATTCGTGGCGGCAGGTTCGTTTTCCGCGGAAAAGAATATGTTCTGCCCGTGAACGAATCGCAAACCGGGTGCTTTATACACGGCAATCTGCTTAATTTGCCGTTTGCTAAAAAGCAAATAAGTCAAAGCGAAATAGAGTTTAGATATTCGGCTAAAAAGGGCGAATATCTCGGTTTCCCGCACGATTTTACCGTGCGCAGGCATTACAAACTGGGCGAAAACGGGCTTGAAGAATATACTACCGTAATAAACGACGGCGTTTGCGAAATGCCTGTTATGCTGGCTTATCACACAACGTTTAATCTTGATTTTTGCGGCGATATGCAAAACGTTAAGCTTCAGGTTCCCGTAACGCAGGAATATTTGCGCGATAAAAACTTTTTGCCAACAGGCGAAACAGCTTATGGCAGACCGCGCGACCTTGCGCTTGCAAACGGCGAATTTGTTCCCGCAAAGCAGCCGTTTTCGGCGTTTTATAAGGCGAACGATAAAACCGTGGCGCTATTTAAAGGCGCGGGCGCAAGCGTTTATTACGAAGCGGATGGTATTTTCGGTTACCGAATGCTTTACCGCGGCGACGGCGATGGTTTTGCCGTGTGCGAACCGCAAACCTGCGTTATAGATTGCTTCCATTTTGAGCAAAAACCCGAAGAACTGGGACTAATAGTTCTTTCGGGCGGAGAAAGCAAAACTTTTTACACCCGCATTTGCATTGAAAAAAACGATAATTAAAAAAAGAAAGTCGAACCGTTTTTACGTTTCGGCTTTTTTCGTTAAAATAATACAAAGTTTTCTCGTAACGCCGTTACTTCGATAGAACCTCTCATACGCTACCTCCGCTTAAACTTGCCAACCCGCGCGATAAATTCCTTTTGGCGAACAAACCGCCGGGGATAGGGGAATCTTCGTTTTGTTCGCTCTTCAAAGTCGGTATTTCTTTCAAAAGGTCGTCGCGTTCGCTTTCCAACTCAAAAATTTTGTCGCAAAGTTCGCGCTTGTTCCATTTATCAAACCGTGCATACTTTGACGTATTCGGCGAGGTTTCCGCTTTCGGCGTTTCGATTTCTCCCTGTTGCGACGTCGCAACAAGCGTTTTCTTGTATTCGCGGATTTTCTTTATCGACCGGTCGGGTTTTACCGCTTTGCGCTGTTCTTCGGTCAATGGAAGCAACTCGCATAACTGCGAATATTTAAAGTCTTTCCATTGTGCTTTAAACCCGCGAGCCTTGTTTCCGAATTCGTCGGCGATATTCATCAAGCGACTTACTTGCGATTTCTCCAATGCGAATTTGCTTTCACAATAAGCGAAGAAATATTCCGAACACAGATTCCCTGCGCCGATAGGCAAGTTATATTCGATTCGCATTTGTCCGCACGTTATCCCTTTTGCGTATACGCGATACGCTCCCGAATTATATAAGTCGATTAAATGCACGACAAGGTAAAAGAAATTCGTTTTTTCGTTTTCAAGGTCTTTCAGAATATCCGCAGAACGAAGTTCTATGAAAAGGTAAAATTGTTTTTTGGGGTAATATTTGCAAAGAGGGTTATATCCCCTTGAAGAGGAAAATAATCCCACATAAAAAATGCAAAAAATGGCGACAGAGAAACTCTCGGTCGCCATTTTACGAACTCGCTGTTTACGCTGTTTTGATTTAATATTCTTGAAATTCCCCAAGAGTATCTGTCATTTGACCTATTTTTCAAAAAACAGGACTTGAACTGACGACTTCGTTTTAATCCCCGCCTGACACCTACAATTTAATACAAATCTTTTAAGAGAGAACAAGGATAAATGTTCTCTCTTTTTTTATGCCGTTTCGAGGGGTGATTTCCTATTTACGGTGAGAAAAATTATAATAATAACAGTAAATCGAAAGGAGTTTTCAATGAAATACAAAGATTGGTTGGACGTATGGTTTGCGAACTACATAGAGCCTTCGTCTAAAACGAAAACGTGCGAAAGATATTCGGAGATTATCGAAAAGCACTTGAAGGTAAAGTTGGGCGAGTACGAGCTTGAGGAACTGTCGCCCATAGTCATACAGAAATATATTACCGAACTTATATGTCCCGGAGGAATCCCGAACCCGAAGAAGCTGAGGAAACCGTCCCGGAGGAAGAAGCGCAGGAGCAGACTACCGCAGCTAACGAACTTGGAGGAATCAGGTGATGACGGTTCAAGAATATCAAAATCAGCTCGAGGAACTTTTAGATAGTATGAGTATAGCGCAGCTTCACGTTTCGCCCAACTTTCTATGTAACCAAACGGAGAATTTTCCGACCGTACTGTGCGTGTTATGGGATCAGGGGAAAGCCTGGATAGCGATCTATGAAGATCTCGTCATGGACCGTGATGAAACAGAACTTAATTATTACCGCAGCCGCTGCGCAGAGTTTGGTATCCGGGATTGTCGGAATGTGGAAGAATTCAACGCACTGCTTGAAGAACTCGGCGACGAAGCGTATGAAAACGGCGCGCTTCATGAACCGGAAGAAGGTTATGAGGAAGAAAACCCGGAAGAATGGAACGAGGAGGAAGAACGGGAAGCGCGGCTGGCGTATCATAAGATCTATCTCCCGGAATTTGTTTTTGAGCCGTACCGAAAAGGACAAGCGCCTGTCTGTTTTTCGGAATTTATGACGAATGAATGGTCTGACGAGGAATGCCGCGAGTGGTATAAGGCGCAATTAAAAGGTTTAGAACCCGGGCAGCAGGTGCGATAATGATGAAAGCGTTGTGGTTTGTGATAGGACTTATAATCGGCGGAACGCTTGGAACCATTATTATGTGCTGTTTGCAGCTCCATCGCGTGAACAGCTACGAAGCGGAGCTACGGCGTCTAAGAGAAGAACGAGATACAAAAAAATAACCCCCGAACCGGTATCAATCGCCCCGAGCGCGAAAGATACCGATTTTTTCTTTCCCGGGGCGGGATCCCTTTTGCGGGAAAGCGAGGTAAGACATGAAAACTCCGGTATCGTGGGTGGGGAATAAAACCTCCATCCTTTCGATCCTATACGCCGTATTCCCACACGACTACGGCCGGTTTATCGACGTGTTCGGCGGTTCGGGCAGCGTACTATTAGGCAATCCCGAACCCTGCGCGTTCGAGGTATATAACGATTTTGATAAAAATTTAGTAAACCTGTTCCGGTGTATGAAGGAGCGGACCTTGGCGACGATCCGGGAATTAGGCTTTTGTAACTTAAATTCCCGCGCGGATTTCAACGCCATCCGAAAATTCTTCGAGAACGAAACCTTCACGGACGCGTATTACGGGGAAGAACAAATCTTGACGGAAATCATGCTCTCGGAGCCGGACGCGGAAGAATTGAAAGCCATGCGCGGGAAACTGACGAAAGACTATGACGTGCGCCGTGCGGCGATGTTTCTGAAACTCCTGCGCTACAGCTATGCGAGCAGCTGTAAATCCTACGCTTCGCAGCCGTTCGATATCCGACGTTTATTCGGACTGATCCAAGAGCTTCAGGATCGGCTTGCGAACGTGGTGATCGAGAACCAGGACTTTCAAACCCTGATCCGGCACTACGACCGTCCGGACGCGTTTTTCTATTGCGATCCGCCGTACTTTTCGAGCGAAGAGATGTACGCTGTGGAATTCGGCTGGAACGACCATGTGCGCTTGAAACGAACCCTGGCGGGGATTACGGGCAAATTCCTGTTATCCTACAACGACTGCCCGGAGATCCGGGAGCTGTACGCGGATTTTTCTATCTTCGATTTTTCCCGTGTGCATTCGATGGCGCAGCGGTATGAGGCGGGCAAGGAATTCAAAGAACTGCTGATCGGGAACTATGATCTGTATTCCCGGCAGAGTGAAAAGCCTCGGCAGCTGACGCTGTTTGGCGAGGCGGAACAGGATTTCAATTACGAAAAAGTGTTAAAGGAGAGCATTATATCATGCAAAATGAAAAAATAACAACGGAAAGCGTGCTGTTTGGCATACCCAGGGAATTGATGACCGCGGCGGGTCTTAGAGAAGGCATGCTGCTGCAAATGACGGCGGAAGCAGGAAAACTCGTGATCGAGCGGGTAGAGGATACGAGCGATTACGTGTGCGACGGGGATTGCGATAATTGTCCTATCAACGCCACGGATTGCGACGGGGACTGCGAAAACTGTCCCTGCAAAAACAATTGCGAGCAAAGCGAGGTATAGACAAATGACGAAGATCTATCGAATCATGGGCAAACGCGGGAGGATCACGATCCCGTATGAATTGCGGCAAAAATTAGACATTGCACAGAACGACGTATTGTCGTTCGGCGAAACCAAGGACAAGCGCACCATTGTCGTGCGTAAAGAACGGATCTGCGATTGTGAAAAGTCGGAGGTTGCCGGCACGGACGAGATGACGCTGTATGATTTTTTGAACGGGCTGTCGGCGGAGCAGCAGCGTGCGGCTTTGGTGCATTTATCGGTAAAATGGGCAGAAGCAGAGGGGCATAAGACATGAAAGAGAATAAACCGTTGTATCCCTATTCCTGGTCGGAAGCGAAGCGTTCGGGACAAATGGAGCTATGGCGGGAAAGCCATCACGAGAACTGTGCGTGTGCGCGGGCGATCGAACAAAAGATCTCGGACGGGTACCAGGATAACCGATTATCGGAAAAGTGTGCGAAAGAAGTGATTGAGGCATACGGCTACGATCGGGTGAATATAATGAGATGCAGATACACAAATAAAGAAGTAG
>ERZ1106932.421-NODE-421-length-11489-cov-22.012069_pt1 | contig 11489 bp, 12 predicted proteins | sample MGYA00403665_ERZ1106932 | MGnify/ENA primary metagenome ERZ1106932 (study PRJEB35170, sample SAMEA104062448) | human gut metagenome | biome: human gut; feature: human-associated habitat; material: faeces | place: Denmark | collected 2012-08-24 ... | reverse complement strand
TATTTCCCCGCCCGGCAAAAAATATCTGCCGCCCGCTAAGACGGCATTAAAAAAGCGGCCAAAAGACCGCTCTTTTACTTTTTTCAATCGTAGTTTCTGATCAGCATTTCAAATGCGCTGTCATTTGTAACTGTGAGAGTAGAATAGCGATATTCGGCGTTTTGTGTGATATTTTCAATTAGAACGCCGTTTGCATCAATTTCATCAATTTCAAAATTGGCGCTTGCATCACTTTTGAGCCCGACGAATATATTGTAGGTGTGCCCGACTACAAATGAAAGTTGATTTTCCTGTTCATCAATAGTTATATCTAAATCTTGTCTTTCAGGAATCGCCGAATCAGGTATGTGGTCGGTGTCTACAAAATAGATATATAAATCATCAGGTAGTGGCGAACTAAATCCCAGGAGATTGAAAGTGATAGACACTTCTGCGATGTTTTCTTCCAATTCACCCTCCGGCACAATTTCCACTTCTTTAATGATAGTGCCGTCGCTGCTTGTGGATGTGTTGTTATCAAAGTCAAGGATGATAAATGTTTTACCGACTGAAACTTTCGTCAAATCTATTGTGATGATACCGCCGTTGATTTGGCTACCCATGGACACCGTTGTATTTGATTGTGTAATGGCATTTGACGGAATTACGGCCTGATTGGTGGACGTTACCGTTACGTCAGCGTCTGTACATGATGTGTTTGTAACGTCGTATTTAATCTGCGCGTTGCCTGTTGTTTTAGCGATTTGCAGCGCGCCTTCCTGCTGCCATGAAACAGGGCGGTCTTCTTCAATCGCCGTTATTTTTTCCGATGTTGCGGAAACGGTTACATTTTGGGAAGGCATTGTGAAAGAATATTTTCCATCATCCGCTTTTGAGCAGGCGCTGTTATTATATTTGACCGAAGTGACCTGAACGTCGTACTCTGTCACGTTTACAGTAACGGTCACTTTGTCGCCCGCTTTCGCGGTTGTCACGCCGCTGAGCGTGTACCCCGTGCCGTTTGTGTATGTTATGGTATAACTCGTTGTCGTTTCCGAGCCGCCGCCGCTTCCGCCGTCATTGCCGCCGTCGCCGCCTTTGTCCGGGTCGGTGCACGCCGCGAAAGTGAACATCGCCAGAACGATGACAAGGCACATCGTAAGCCATTTGAAAAGTTTTTTCATTATCGCGTTCTCCTTGTGCTTATTTGCGTTTTAGCCGTCTTAGTAACGACTAAATCGCATTGATAATTTATTATATCCCTCCACCATGCTAAAAATCAATAGGAAAAGGGAAAAAGACGTTAAAGTTTTTCCGTCTTTGCATCCCGCGAATTTAATTTTTTACGGGCTGAAATTGAGGTTTTCTTTTAAGCGTAACGGGGGATTGGCGTGAGCCGATGTTTGTGGTATAATATACATATGGATATTCTCGAAGCGATTGACAAAAGGCACTCGGTGCGTTCGTATACTGACAGGCGGATAGAAGGCGAAGTAAAAAACAAACTGGAAAAGTTTCTTGCCGTTATCAGCGGGGAAAGCGGGCTTAATATGCAACTCGTGACTGACGAGCCGAAGGCTTTCGGCGGTTTTATGGCGCATTACGGCAAGTTTAAGGGCGTTAAAAACTATATCGCAGTTGTGGGCAAAAAAAGCCCGTCTTTGCAGGAAATGGCGGGGTATTACGGCGAAAAGGCTGTGCTGTACGCCCAGACGCTGGGGCTCAACACCTGCTGGGTGGCGCTGACTTACAGCAAGGGCAAAACGCCGTGCGAAATAAAGGACGGCGAAAAACTCTGCGTTGTGATTGCCGTGGGTTACGGCGAAACGCAGGGGAGCCCGCACAAATCCAAACCGGTTGAAAAGGTTGCCGTTATAAACGCCGACAGTCCAGAATGGTTCAAAAAGGGCGTCGAGGCGGCACTGCTGGCGCCGACGGCGATGAACCAGCAGAAATTTTTGTTTTCTGAAAAAAACGGCGTGGTCAGCGCGAAAGCCAAGAGGGGTTTTTACAGCAAGATGGATCTCGGCATAGTGAAATATCATTTTGAAACAGGCGCCGGCAAAGAGAATTTCGAGTGGGCGTAACGGACAGAAGCGAAAAAAGACGGCTTATGCCGTCTTTTTCATTTTCTTTTATTCTCTCTCGATTGTGACCACAGGTATGTATTTTCCGATGGCGCCGACGGCGATTTCTATCGCGGTGCGCAAATCTTCGTCTTTAATTTTGCAGTCAAACGGGGCGACGGCGTCGAAAATGGCTTTGTCGACGGCGCCTCTTATCAGCCTGAAATCGTGAATACGCAAATCCGGCGAAACGTCTTTTTTGATTACGTCGGCTACTTTGGCTTCCAGTTCCCGCGCTTCCGAATCGTTCAGGTCGATTGGGTCAAGGTGCGCCGTGAGCAAAACGCCGAGTTTTTCTTTGACTTCGATTTCCAGCGCGTCGAGTATTTCGTGTGATTCCAGCGGCGGCAGGGCGGCGTCCATCTCCACGTGGACGGTGGCGAAATACGCGTTATTGCCGTAGCAGTAAATGTGCAAATCATGTATGCCGAGTACCTTGTTTTTGGATACGATTGTTTTTTTGAGGTCTTCCACCAAAGTTTCGTCCGGCGCCTGACCCAGCAGTTTTGACCCCGCGTCTTTGAAGATGCCTATGCCCTGCCACAAAATGAACAGAGCGACGAGAATGCCCGCCCAGCCGTCCGCCTGAAAACCGGTGAATTGCAAGATAAGTATGCCTATAATGACGGCGGAAGTCGCGGCGCAGTCGCAAAGACTGTCGACGGCTGCGGCGTTCAAAGCATCGGAACTGAGGCTTTTCGCCTTTATTTTATAAAACGCGAACATACACGCTTTGACCGCCACAGACGCGCCCAAAACGATGTAAACGATGACGGAAGTTTCCGCCGCGGCGCCCCCGGTGATTTTGTTTATCGATTCTATAAATAATTCCGCGGCGACAAACAAAACCAAAAATCCCGTAATCATCGAGGCGATGTATTCGGCGCGCCTGTGCCCGAAAGGGTGTTCTTTGTCGGCGGGTTTTTCCGCTATATAAAAAGAAACCAGCGACACAATACTGCTGCCGCAGTCGCTCAGATTGTTGAAACCGTCCGCCGTGACCGACACCAGACCGAATAAAAGCCCCACGGTGATTTTGGCCGCGGCGAGGACGATGTTGCATATTATTCCAATCACGCTTGTCAGCGCGCCTTGCCTGGCGCGCGCTTTACTGTTGTTTTCCATAGGGGTATTATATGTCAACGCCGAAAGAAAAGCAATTATATATAAAGCGGTGTGTATAAAAACAAGGCGCGGAAAACTCCACGCCTTGTAAAATCGTCATGTATTATTTGTTAGGATAGAAGCCGGAAGGGACTTCGGCAAGGTTAATCATGATGTTTTTCATCTGGGTATAGTGTTCCAGAATGACCTTGTGGGTTTCGCGGCCTATGCCGGAAGTTTTGTAGCCGCCGAACGGCGCGCCCTCCGGGATGGAGTTGTAAGTGTTGACCCACATACGTCCCGTTTCAACGGCGCGGGCCACCCTGAAAGCCCTGTTGATATCACGCGTCCAGACCGCCCCGCCGAGGCCGTAATCGCTGTCGTTTGCCATTTTAATAACTTCGGCTTCGTCTTTAAATTTGATTATGCAGGCGACAGGTCCGAAAATTTCTTCTCTCGCGACACGCATATCGTTGGTTACGTTGCCGAGCAGCGTAGGCTTGATGAAGCATCCGTCGGCAAGGTCGCCGTCTTTTATCTGATAGCCGCCGCAGAGCACTGTGGCGCCTTCTTTTTTGCCTATTTCAACATAACTCAGAATTTTTTCCATCTGGCCTTTGTTTATCTGGCTGCCCATCTGTGTTTCTTTGTCCCAAGGCAGGCCGACTTTGACCGAGTTGAAACGTTTGACCGCTTCTTCCACAAATTTGTCATAGATGCCTTCCTGGACGAAAACTCTCGAACCGGCGCAGCAAACCTGCCCCTGATTGAAAAGAATGCCCAGTTGCAGACCGTCCATCGCCATTTCGAAATCGCAGTCGTCAAAATAGATATTGGCTGACTTGCCGCCCAGTTCCAAAGTGGACGGTATGAGCTTTTCCGCCGCGGCGATTGCCACGTTTCTGCCGACTTCCGTCGAGCCGGTGAAAGCCAGTTTGCGGAAACCGTTGTGTTCAAGCATATACTGCCCGGATTTTGAGCCCGACCCCGTGATGACGTTGAACACGCCGGCAGGGATGACGTCTTTTATAAGCCGCGCCAGTTCAAGCACGCTGAGCGGGGTGGCGCTTGACGTTTTGAAAACCGTGCAGCAGCCGCTTGCAAGCACAGGGGCGAGTTTCCACGCCGCCATGAGGAACGGAAAGTTCCACGGGACTATCTGACCGACAACGCCGATAGGCTCGCGCAGAATAATGCTGAGAGTGTCTTTGCCGAGTATGTTGGCGCTGCCTTCCTCGGCGAGTATGCACCCCGCGAAATAACGGAAGTGCTGCGCCGAAAGGGGAATGTCGAGCGCGAGCGTTTCCCTGATTGGTTTGCCGTTGTCCAGCGATTCCACCATGGCGAGATGTTCTTTGTTTTCGTCAATGATATCAGCAATTTTTTCAAGTATAACGGCTCTTTCCGCCACGGTGGTGTTTTTCCATCCGTCAAAGGCCTTCCACGCTTCTTTAACGGCGTCGTCGACATCGCTTTTGGTGGCTTCCGCGCATTCCGCAAGTACTTTGCCGTTTGCCGGGCATATCGTTTTGAAGGTTTTGCCGTCCGAAGCGTCGCGCCACTGGCCGCCTATAAACAGTTGATACTTATCCTGAAGTTTGACTTGTTCCATACTTACCTCCTGTGTGAAATAGAGAAAATCGCGCTGCCGCGAAACCGTCTTTGATTTTTTAATATCATATAAAAAAAGCAAAGTCAATAGGTTTTTTCGTAATTATTAAATTAACGATATCGTGTGCTTTTTTAACAAAAAATCGCCGTTTTTTTGTCGTTTTGGCGCCATTTTTGATAAAAAACAGACAAAATAAAGACAAAATAAAAAAACGGCGGACACATGGTATCCGTCGTTTTTCCATTGGTTCCGTACGCCTTATTTGCAGTTTTTGGCGTTGGACGCGCTTCTGTCGGAAGCGTTTTTGGCGGTGGCTTTCTTGTTCTGCGCCGCCTTGTTCTGCGCTTCGTTCTTTACGTTTTTGCAGTTTTTAGCGCTTTTGGAAGCAGTTGCTTTTTTGTTTTCCATAATTTCAGCGTTCCTCCTTGGTACTTTTAGTGTTTTCCATTTGCGCCGTTTTATACAGAAAAAAGCGAATTCGCGCGTAATATTTTTAACCGGATAACTCCGCAGGCGGAAGGAGAGGCGGCTTTGCGGCGGACGCTTCCGCGCCTGAAAAAACAAAACCCCGCGTCATGCGGGGCGTTTTATTTTTTGTCAGAAAGCGTAAACGGGATAAGTCCCGGTGAACACGAGAGCGAATCTCACGGCGAACAGCGCCGCGATTACGGTGATGATGATGTCGTTTTTGGAGTACTTCCCCGTGAAGAGCGAAATCAGGACATATGATATCGCCCCTATACCTATGCCGTTGGCGATGGAGTAGGTCAGCGGCATCATTACCAGCGTCAGAAACGCCGGCACGGCGGAACGCATGTCGTTCATGTCGACTTTACTGAAATTTTTCAGCATGAGCACGCCGACAAAGACCAGGGCGGGCGCTGTCGCGACGCCGGGTATTATGTTGGCGACGGGGCTGAGAAACAGACATACGGCGAAGCATATGGCGGTCACAAGGCTGGTCAGCCCTGTTCTGCCGCCGGCGGCGACGCCCGCGCTGGATTCCACAAAAGTCGTGATGGTGGATGTGCCGAGCACCGCGCCCGTCAGAGTGGCTATCGAGTCGCACAGCATGGCTTTTTCCATGCGTATCGGGTTGCCGTTTTCATCCATCATGTTGGCTTCCGCCGCGGCGCCGTAAAGCGTACCCACAGTGTCGAACATATCGACCAGGCAGAAAGTTATTATGAGCAGTATCGCGCTGAACACGCCGCCTATATATTCGGCTGAAAAAGCGTTTACCCAACTTTCGCCTTGGAAAACTGCGGTTATGCCGATTTCGCCGAAGTCCCTGAAAGTTTCGCCGATAGGCGTCGGGTCCCACGCGGGGGCGCTCCATGTGAAGAGATAATAAAACAGCGTAGTGCCGAGTATTCCGAGAATAATGCTGCCTTTGACGTTGAACTTGCTGAGCACGGCAATGAGTATAATGCCCAGGAACGCCGCCAGCGCCGGCGCCGCTATGCTCCATTGAGTCAGGTCGGCGAGCGATACGAGCGTGTATCTGTCGGCGACGATGATACCCGCCGATTTAAGCCCGAGCAGGGCGATAAAAAGTCCTATTCCCGCCGGAATGGCCTTTTTGAGGCATTCAGGCAAAGCGGTGGCTATTTTGTGTCTTAGCCCCGTTGCCGACAGCAGCATGAAGATTATGCCTGAAACGAAGATTATCACCAGACCCGCCTGGTATCCTTCGACGGGGTCTTCGCCGGCGGTCATGGCTGTCAGCACAAAGCACACGAAAAAGAAAGAGTTGAGACCCATTCCCGCCGCCTGCGCGAAGGGCAGTCTGGCGAGAAAAGCCATGAGCAATGTGCCGATTACCGCGGCGATTATGCCGCCCACGAAAACCGAGTTCCAAATCTGCGGATTTCCGTCGCCGGCGATTTGCGTCGGGTTGACAAGCACGATGTAACACATCGCGAAAAAGGTTGTCAGGCCCGCGATAATTTCCGTTTTAATCGTCGAGCCGCTTTCGGTTATGCCGAAAGTCTTGTCCAGCAGGTTTTTCATAAGTTCCTCCCAAAATGATGCCTTGATAAAAAACAAAAACAACCACCGCGCGGTGATTGTTTTTTTTGTACGTCAAAGAAGCGGAATGTCCGCCAGATAAATGATATCGGTTCGGTTTTTAGCGTCGCCTTCCGCAAGGACGAAGGCCTTTTTGTGTATGACGCCGCCGGCGAGTTCCACGATTCTTTCCAGGCCGTACAGACTGCTGCCCGTGGAGATGACGTCGTCTATAATGCCCACTTTTTTCCCGCGGAGCAATTCCGCGTCACCTGCCGACAGGTACAGTTTCTGGGCTTTTCCGGTGGTGATGGACGACTCGATTTCCACCTCGATGCCGTCCTGGATGTAGAGTTTTTTGCTTTTTCTCGCGACGGCGTAAAAATCGTGCCCGAGTTCTCTCGCGACGCAGTGGGTGAGCTGCAGACCTTTTGATTCCGCAGTAAGAAGAACGTCGCAATCGGCGACGCGCTCCGCGAGAGCGGCGGCGCAGCGCTCTGTAAGTTTCACGTTGCCGTGCAGGTTGAAAAAGCAGATTTTCGCTCCGTTCGGCAGCGATATTACGGGCAGGGCGGTATGTTCGCCGCAAATGTCCACAAAGTATTTTTCTCGCATAAATTCACACACCGTATAAAAAAGTTTTTTCAGCCAAGACGCCCATCAAAGCAGACGGAACATTTCGCCTATGCTTTCGTGAAACACAAGGTCGGCTTTGCCGTCGTAAGGGGTGGGCTGTTTGTTGATTAAAATAAGTTTGCTGCCGTTGAAATAATTTATAAGACCCGCTGCGGGATATACGACAAGCGACGTGCCGCCGACAATGAGCACATCGGCGCCCGATATCGCTTCGGCGGCGCCTTGCAGCACATTTTCGTCAAGGCATTCTTCGTACAGCACAACGTCGGGTTTTACCACTCCGCCGCATTTTTCACACAGCGGCACGCCGCTGCTTTCTTTGACGAATTCCATGGGGTACGGCTCGCCGCATCGCTCGCAGTGGTTGAAATAAACGCTTCCGTGCAGGTTGAATACTTTTTTAGAGCCTGCCATTTCATGCAGCCCGTCTATATTCTGGGTGATGACCGCTTTGAGTTTGCCTTCTTCTTCCAGTTCGGCGAGTTTGAAATGGGTGATGTTGGGTTTTGCCCACGGCACGAGCAGTTTGTCCCGATAAAAATCGAAAAACTCTTTCGTGTGGTTTACGAAAAACGTGTGACTCAGTATTGTTTCGGGTGGATATTTGTATTTTTGGGCGTACAGACCGTCCACCGAACGAAAATCCGGTATGTTGCTTTCCGTCGAAACTCCCGCTCCGCCGAAAAATACCAGATTGTCGGTATCCTGCACGATTTTTTGAAATTCCTTTTTTTTGTCCATAGGTTACGCCCTTCTTTCAATGATAAATTTATTATATACCATATCCGCCATAAAAGAAATACCTTGAAAAATAAAAATCATTGTGTTAAACTAAAAAAATGGAAGAAATAAAAATCGGTCTGATAACCGATGTCCACAGCAATCTGCCCGCGCTCGAAGCCATGCTCGGCGAGTTCGGCAGGAGGGGCTGCGATGAAATCATTCACACCGGCGACGCGATAGCGATGGGGCCGTTTCCGAAGGAATGCCTTGACCTGATGTACGCCACGCCCAACATGACCATGCTTATGGGCAACCATGAATTGCTGTATCTCAGGGGCATAGACAACCTGACGGTGCCGATGCATCCCGACGAGGCCGCCCACCACAGGCAGATTCACAAAATGATAGGCGAAAGTTACCGTGAAAAGATAGCGTCGTGGCCGTTCAGGGTCGAAAAGGATTTTTTCGGGCACCGTGTCGTGTTTTGCCATTACGCCAGGATAAACAACAAATTCGTGCGTCCGATAGTCAACCCCACGGTGGATGAGCTTGACGATATTTTCGGCTATATCGACGCCGAGGTTATCTTTTTCGGGCACGAGCACCATCCGCTTACGGCGATGGGCAAAAAACTGTATGTCGACATAGGTTCGCTGGGGTGCAACCACGAGAATATGGCCAAGGGCACGTTGCTGACTGTTTCCGGCGGCGGCATGAAGATTGAGGACGTGCGCGTGCCTTATGACAAACAGCGGCTGTTCGACGCCATGGAAGCGCGGCATATAGAGAGGGGCGACTTTATAGCAAGAGAGTTTTTCGGCAAAAAGACGGATAAAGTCTGACGGAAATATTCAAAAAAAGTTGACAATATTTTCGCTCGGTGCTATATTATTTAAGCTATCGTTCCTCAGTAGCTCAGCGGTAGTAGCATTCGGCTGTTAACCGAAGGGTCGTAGGTTCAAATCCTACCTGGGGAGCCATGAAAAGCCTGTTTTCAAACGAAAACAGGCTTTTTTGCTGCGTTTTTTGAGGGAAAAACCAAACTATATGTAAAAAACCGGACAAAAGAAAGGAAGCGAAAAAAATTAAAAGGGGTCATATTTTAAGGGTCATTTTTTTTATTTCCTCCTTTTCAAAAGCACTTTGAACGTGAGTATAAATATCCGCCGTGGTGCTGGCTTTGCTGTGCCCGAGCCACAACTGGACGGTGTTTATGGAAATACCCGCTTCCAGACATCTGGTGGCGAAAGTATGACGCAAATCATGAATGCGGAAAGATAAGCCGTGCTGTCGTTTCAACCGTTTGAAATTGCATTTAATCGTGTTTTCGGTAATAGGAAACAAAAATTCACTGCTTTTGTCCAGCGAGGCAATCAGACGTTCGACTTCCGGAAACAGGGGAATATAACGGTCGGCGTTTTCCGTTTTGCTCCCTCTGACGTGAATGCGCTTGCCGGAAAAATCGATGTCGCTCCATCTGATTGAAAGCGCTTCGCTTTTTCGGCAGCCGGTGCCCAGATAAAACAAATATAATAATCCGTAACGATTTTTTTCAATCAAACGAACAAAGCGCTCTTGTTCTTCAACAGTGAGCGCTCTGCCGGTTCGACGTTTATGTTTTATGTTATCTACTTTAAGCATGACGTTTTCTGAAACCAAATCCAGATTAAACGCTTTACGAAAAGCGGCGCCCAAAGTGTCATAAGTGTATTTACGCATACGCGTGCTGACTATTTTGTTAAGGCAGGTCTGAATTTCCAATGCAGTATATTCATGAAGTTTTTTGTTTTCGAAATTTTGTTTTATATGTTTGTTTATGCAAACGCGAAGTTGCACAAGCCCGCTTTCTTTCAGTAACGGCGCTTTATAAACGCTGTACCACTCGTCCAGCCAATCGAATAAACAATAGGGGCTGTCATTCAATTTAAGCAACTTGTCCAAAGCGCCTGAATTAAAAATAGCGTTGACTTTCTCCAACAGTTCGGTTATAAGTTTATCTTCCGTCATTCCCATTCCTTAGCGTAAATTTCAAATTCTTCCTGTATGTAGTCGGTGGTCATTTCGTCAATCATATCGTTGAGTTGACGTATTTTCTCAACCCTTTCAGGCGAAATATCCTGCGGCGTCTTTTGGGAATAATCAACAATATATTCGTCCTGCCATACGTCGTGGTGCAGTTTTTCAAGCGTGCCTTTCGTACAGCCGCAAACCTGACAAACAAAGGCGGTTATCTGCTCATCGCTCAGACTGTCAAGGGCACGGTCAACTTCACGTGGTATTTTATACAGCACGCCCCAGGTAGAAATCTGACGCGAGCCTTTAAGCGAATAGTAAAGTTCCTGTAAATGTTCGGGCGTGTCGTTTACATAATCGAATTTTGTCATATACTTGACAACTTCCATAATCGATTTAAGCAGCCGCTCTTCATAGGTCAGTTTCTTTCCGCCGCGTTTGCTGTACGCGGAAAAACTTTCAATGTAAACAATGCCTTCCTGATTTTCCGAACCGTATTTTCCGCCGCCGGCTGCTTCGACGGATTTAGCCCATGCGGGCGCTAAAAAGGAATAATCGTCGGCGGAATATTTCCGTTTCAAAACCATTGTATGAAAATGCGGGTGCCACATTCTGGAGTTTTCGCCTATCTTCACTTCAAGAGACCTCACGCCGCCGTCATAACGATTTTTAAATTCTTTGCGCAATTTGCTTGTGTTCGTGCGTCATGTGGCGCCAGGCGCCTTGTATGACGTTTAACGCCTCTTTAAGGTCAGCTCTGTCGCGGATTGTGTAATTTACAAAAACGATGTAATTGCCGCTGTCAAGCCACGCTTTAAGGTAAGGATAAAGTTTTGCCAGCCAAAGCATGGATTTCGCTTTGTTGCATATTGCGCAATAGCGGGACTTGCAGCGGCTGAAACCCTTGAAATGATGTGTACCGCAATGGTCGCATTTTATAGTGTTGACAATCCTCGCGCAACTGTCTATCTTCCACGCTTCGTCAACAAGACGTGCTTTGAGGAAAGAGGGGACGATGAGATGTTTTTTACTGAGTATAGTGACCTGAATTTTTTGTATTTCACCGTCTTTTCCTCCTGTATTTTTTTTGCTGTTTATGTGGGAGCACTTAACGCCCCGCCTATGGCTGAGAGGGTAAAAATTGACCCCACTTGTTTCTATATATTATAAATAAAAAACATAACGGCTTTTCCACAGCAGAGAGCGGCAAAAAGGGGATAGAAAAAGGCGTCGGCGGGCGGCGCGTCGCGCGCGCTCCGCCTCTGCCTTTCGGCTCTATAAGCGCG